>ERZ857882.3329-NODE-3329-length-15272-cov-4.191628_pt1 | contig 15272 bp, 10 predicted proteins | sample MGYA00519697_ERZ857882 | MGnify/ENA primary metagenome ERZ857882 (study PRJEB31778, sample SAMEA3449373) | human gut metagenome | biome: human gut; feature: human-associated habitat; material: faeces | place: United Kingdom | collected 2010/2012 ...
CCCTGTTTTCCTGCCAAGAGGGTTTTCCGTTTCCAACTATGCGGATATCTTCAAGCTGAGCGGTTTTTTCCCGGCACTGGGGATTTCCGTTCTCCGTACGGTGGGGGGAACCATAGCGGCCGTGCTGGTATGTGCTTTTCTCGGCTATATGTTCACCAAAGAAGAGATGCCCGGCAGAAAGCTTTTATACCGTTTCCTGGTAATGACGATGTATATTAACGGTGGACTGATCTCCACCTTTATCGTGATGAAATCCTACGGGCTATTGAACACCTTCTGGATCTACATACTGCCCATGCTGATTTCCGCCTACAATATTGTGCTGATAAAGACCTACATGGAATCTCTCCCGGCATCCCTGGAGGAATCCGCTATGCTGGACGGGGCGGGGTATATCCGGGTATTCACAAGCATTATCCTGCCGCTGTCCAAACCGATTATTATGACAATTGCCCTGTTTGTTGCAATTATGCACTGGAACTCCTGGTTTGATGCCTACTTATACACAAACTCACAGAATCTGAAAGTAATGCAGTCCATTTTGGTGGAAATTCTGAACCAATACCAGACAACAGGCGCGAACCAGGCGGCGAACCGCACCGGGCAGGGAATTACACCCGACAGCATCCGTATGGCGGCAACCATGGTGGCGACTATTCCAATTATCCTGGTATATCCGTTCATCCAGAAATATTTTGTTAAAGGTATCATGCTCGGTTCCGTAAAAAGCTGAACCAAAGCTTGAAGATAGGATACATAACCTGTAAGATAATAAAAGGAGGATTTTATGAAGGCAAAAAAAGTAACAGCGCTTTTATTGAGCGCGGCAATGGCTGCTGCAGCGTTGACAGGCTGCGGAAACGGAAGTACAGGGGGAGAAAGCGCACAAGGAGCACAGGCGGCTTCCGATGGACCGGTAACACTGACTTTCTTTGATAAGAACTCGGGCAGCAATACCTTTGACGATGAAATTGCAAAGGCTATTGAGGAAAAAACAGGCGTTACCATCCAGGTGGAAAATCCCACAGGGGATCCGCTGGAAAAGTTAAATCTGATGCTGACCGGACAGAATTATCCGGATATTGTCCTCATGGACAGAGGCAACGAAATCGTAAACCGCTATATCGATGCGGGCGCCCTGATCCCGCTGAATGACCTTATTGACCAATATGGCCCCCATGTAAAGGAAATGTACGGCGATGTACTGAATAAAAGCCGTTACAGTGACGGAAATAATTATTATCTGAATAACTGGTATGGCGTGGATCCGGACGCGTCCGCCGGAGTCCTTATGAGAAGGGATCTGCTGGCCGAAATCGTGGGACAGGAACGCGCCGATAGCCCGGAGCCTTTTACACAGTCTGAGTATCTTGATATTTTACGGCAGTTTAAGGAAAAATATCCCACTATTGACGGAAAAGAAAGCATTGCCGTTACCCTGGATGCAGAAACCAAAAATTACGCCGGTACTTTTGGCGGCATGTATGGAATCAAAACCTATCATATTAACGGCGATTCTCTCCAGCATGTTATAAAAAGCCCTAAATACAAGGATGCAATCACCTTTATGAATACCATGTATTCAGAGGGACTTCTGGATAAGGAATGGGTCGTAAACAAAAAAGAACAATGGACCCAGAAGCTTTCAGCCGGTAATGTATTTTCCACCTTTGCATCTTATTGGGATACGGATGGGGTCAATACCAGCCTGGCTTCCACAATTGGGCCGGATGCCCAATTCTACAGCTACAAAGTAGTCGGCGAAGGAATGGATCCCTCGCAGACCACCTATAACGGCAGAAGTACACTTGGCTGGGATGCAATTGGTATTACCTCCAACTGCAAAAATCCGGAGGCTGCCATGAAATTTATTGACTTCCTCGTAAGTGAAGAAGGCCAATATCTGATGATGTGGGGAATCGAAGGTAAGCACTGGGATATGGTAGACGGAAAGCATGTTCCGGAACAGGAAATTGTTGATGGTTTCCAGACAGATTTTGATAAAACAAAGCTGGAGACCGGCATCCGTAAATGGTCCTGGTTTATTAAAAACGGATACGGAAGTGACGGCACACCGTATGACATGTCCACCAAATATGTTTTGCAGCCTACCGCGGAATTTGCGAACAAAAGTTTTGGCGAGTCAGACAGCTGGGATACGGCAGATCTCACAGGTCTGGAACCTGCGGGAAGTTCTCCGGAAGGTCTGAAATGGCAGAAGGTACAGGATATTTATAATCAGAATTTCCCCAAAATGGTAAATGCAGCAAACAATGAGGAAGCGTTGGCTGTTTATGACGAAATGGCTGCGGAAATGGAAGCGGCAGGGCTGTCTGATGTGGAAAACTACCTTACCGCTCAGTATCAGGAAAGAATGGCATTGTGGGGACAGGCGGATTGATACCAGGTTCCTTTACCTGACAGCCAGTGCCTGCAAAAAAGGGAGTAGATAAAAATGGAATGGAAAATCACTGAAACAGGATATTTTGAATTATGGAATGGGCCTACCCCGGTTCTATCCGCCTATTCCACAGCGGAACATACCGACGGAAGGCAAATAGATACCCGGACAGCACAGCTGTCCGGAACCCATACCGAGGCGGATAGCACCGAACTTGTTTTCACAGCAGGGAACGGGCTGGTTCTCACCGAGAGGCTGGAAGTCACATCGGACGGTATTCCGTTTGCCTCTTGTTCCCTCTCCGAAGCAAACGGAAAATCCGTGGAATCCCGGCGTCTTTCGCCGCTTATTATGCAGGCTCCCGGTCAGGGAATATCCCGTCTATGGAGAAGCCTTTGGTCACAAATGCTTCTGGTTCCGTATGACAATACCATGTGGCTGCGCTACGAGGCGGTGCCCCCGCGGGCCGGCAGAAGAAGCTATGATCTGACCGTTCTGTTTTCCCCCGACAGCCGGGAGGGGCTGCTGATCGGCGCTGTTGATTTTACCACATGGAAAAATGCCCTTGTCTTTTCCGGCTTTGATGCAGGAAAGCTGGAAGCCCGCTGCGGTATCGCCGAAGAAGGGACACATGACAGTGTGGAACATGGAAGCATGGCAGGAAATAAGGTTTATTCTTCCCGCTTCTGCATATTTCAGGGGGAGGATTACCGAAAGCTGCTGGAACAATACGGTGATTTGCTCAAAACCTTAAAAAAACCGTTATCCTGGAATGGGAGTGTACCTTTTGGATTCAACAGCTGGGCCGGATTCGCCTTTGAACTGAATGCGGATAATTTCAGGGATACCGCCGCTTTTATGCGGGATCAGCTGATGCCGGCAGGCTATCTGAATGAAGGAATTACCTATGCAAACCTTGATGCCGGCTGGAATATTATCCCTGACAAAATTCTGGAAGAAATGGTCATACAACTGCACCAGAATGGTCAGAGGGCCGGTATTTATGATGCTCCTTTTGCTTTTTTCGGACAGGATACGGAAGCTGAGATCCCCGGGGTTCCCGGTCACCTCTACTCGGAAATCCTGCTGCGTAATACAGAAGGCGAATTACTCCCACGGGTAGACGGCGCAATTCCTTACGATGTAACCCATCCGGTCTGGAAAGAACAGATGAGGTGGAAACTGCAACGCTTTATTGACTGGGGTTTTGATTATATTAAGCTGGATTTCTTAAGCCACGGCGGTATGGAAGGCTGCCATTTTGATGATGCAATACGCACGGGACGCCAGGCAATCACGGAAGGATATGAGTTTTTGACAGAAAATCTGTCTGAGGATAAAATCGGCAGGCCCTTTTTCATAAGCCTTTCCATCGCGCCTCTGTTTCCTTTTGGGTACGGACATGCGAGACGATTTTCCTGCGATGCATTCGGTACGGCGGAAGATGTGGAGTATGTCCTCAATGCCCAGACCTATGCCTGGTGGCAGAGCGGGCGGCTGTATGCGGCAAATGATCCGGATCACATCTGTCTGTTGAAGAGCTTCTGCATGGAAAAAGACAGCACGCCGGGAGAAGCAAGGGCACGGTATACAACAGCGGTTATTGCAGGTACTGTCATGATGCTCAGTGACGATTTCCGAAGAGAGGAAGCCCGCCAGAGAGCCTTGGAATTTGCAACCAACAGGGAAATTAACAGCCTTGCGCATCGGGAAGTGTATTTGTGCCTGCGGAGTCATGGGGTTTTTCCGCATCAAATATCTTTACGGCCCAAAAAGACGGAAAGCAATATGCTGCTGTGTTCCACTGGAAAAAAGGAAAGGAACAGGTGTGTGTGGATCTAAAACGTGCCGGACTGCATCCCACCTCCTCTTTCCGGGAACTGTGGAGCGGGCAAATCCTTCATCCGGAAAACGGCATCCTGACATGGCCGGTACAGGATTGTGACGCTGCTCTTCTGGAAGAGATCCTCCCGGAGGACATATCCGGTATCTGAAAGCTTGTGAACATAATCTCTTTTTGCCCGGAAAAGAATATACGCTCCTTTTTCTCCTGTCGCGGCAGGTAGAAGGAGGGGCTGTCTTATGGGGATAAAAAGCATAAAAATATATTTTTAAAAACCCATTGACATTTTCCTTTATTTTTTGTATTATTGAATGGCTTGATAAAGTCCGCATCGAAGCGTGGCTCAGTTTGGTAGAGCGCTGCGTTCGGGACGCAGAGGTCGCGTGTTCGAATCACGTCGCTTCGACTTAGGGAAAGCCCGGGAACTTAATGTTTCCGGGCTTTTATATTTTTCAAATTTTCATTCTGATTGGTATTCAGATAAAAATATACTTATAGGTTGTATTTATCCTAAGTTTGTATATACTTATCCTATGGGCTAATTAAAATAAATTAACCTTTCAATTACTTGTATACTTTATATGCAGATAGGAGTAAGCATGCTTATAAATACAGATGTATTAATACCTATGACCGATGCAAATCAAAATTTTTCTAAGGTAGTTCGTCTTGTTGATGAACAGGGAGCCGTTGTTATTCTAAAGAACAACAAACCACGATATGCCGTAATCAGCTTTTCTGAATATGATGGCTTTCTGGAATATCAAAAAAGTATGAATGACCAAACTGCAGACTAAATGAAGAGAGGTAAATGGCTTTGGATGATGTTAAGTTGACTTTTCTACAAAATGTTTCAGATTTATTGGAGCAGGCAAAAAAGAATGCCAAAACAGCGGTGAATCTTTCTATGGTCTATACTTACTACGAAGTTGGAAAAAGAATTTTTCAAGAGGAGCAAAACGGCAAGGAAAGAGCTGGTTATGGGAAGTATTTATTAAAAGAACTATCTGATTATTTGTCGAAACAATTTGGCAAGGGTTTTTCAGTCACAAATCTGAAGCAGATGAGACAATTTTATTTGACTTATCGTAATGATCAAATTGGTCAGAAGGTGTCTGACCAATTCAATAATTTACCAACTGTGGATAATGGCAGAAAATTTTTCCTGAGTTGGTCACATTATCTGAAACTCATGAGAATAGATAATATTGATGAGCGGCATTTTTATGAAATAGAGTCAGCAAAAAATGATTGGAGCCTTACGGAATTAAAAAGGCAATATGACAGTTCCCTATATGAACGTATCTTATTAAGTACTGACAAGGATAAAGTATATCTTTTATCACAGGAGGGACAGGTCATAGAAAAGTCGGGGGATATGGTAAAGGATCCATATGTATTAGAATTTTTAGGTTTACCTGAACTGCCTGAATATTCAGAAACAGATTTGGAATCCAAGATCATTGATCATTTGCAGGCATTCCTGCTTGAACTCGGTACTGGATTTGCTTTTATTGGACGTCAGGTCAGGTTTACCTTTGAAGAAGAACATTTTCGGGTCGACTTAGTATTCTATAATAGATTGCTGAGATGTTTTGTACTTTTTGATTTGAAAATAGGTGAACTAAAGCATCAGGATATTGGACAAATGCAAATGTATGTTAATTATTATGACAGGAAGGTAAAGCTGCCGGATGAGAATCCGACAATTGGTATTATTCTGTGTAAAGATAAAAATCAGTCAATAGTAGAGATGACCTTGCCAGAAGATAACAGTCAGATTTTTGCAAGCAAATATCAAACCGTTTTGCCAAGCAAAGAAGAATTACAAAGACTTTTAGATGATCAGATATAATCAGAAGAATAAGAAACACCTTATCACAAATCAGCCAATATGGAGGTACTACTATTGAAAAACACCTTACTGCTGGAGAGCATTACCGGCGAGGAGATATCTGCCAATTTAAAGCCCCTGGATAATATCAGGGGATATGAAGTAAGGCCCGGATTTTATGAGGTTAACGGCGCTTCTGCCCTGCCCGGCGGCGTTAATTTCACTCTTGCCTCTCACAACGCCACATCCTGTGAGCTTGTGCTTTTCCACAGAAAATCCTTTCGGCCGTTCGTCAGTATTCCTTTTCCGGAACACTATCGGATCGGGAATGTCTTTTCCATGATTGTTTTCGGCCTTAAGATAGACGAATTCGAATATGCTTACTGCCTGGATGGCCCTTACGATCCGGAAAAAGGGCTGATATTTGATAAAAGCAAATATATTCTCGACCCTTATGCAAAGGCTGTTACCGGCCAGAGCGAATGGGGCGTCCGCCGGATTTACGAGCCGGACTGTCTGTACAAATCCCGTGTGGTGAGAAATAACTTTGACTGGGGCAATTGTAAGCAGCCGCTCATCCCCATAAAGGATAATATTATCTATGAGCTTCATGTAAGAGGTTTTACCAAAGATGCCTCTTCCGGGGTTTCCCATCCCGGTACTTTTGCCGGTTTAATGGAAAAAATCCCCTATCTGAAAGAGTTGGGAATCAACGCGGTGGAACTGATGCCTATCTTTGAATTCGATGAAATGGCCGGCTGCCGGGAGGTGGAAGGACGGATGCTTCTGGATTACTGGGGGTATAATCCCGTGTGTTTCTTTGCCCCCAATACCGGTTATACCGCACAGCTTGAATATAACCAGGAAGGGCTGGAGCTGAAAACGCTTATCAGGGCCCTGAATGAAAATGGGATTGAAGTAATCCTGGATGTGGTATTCAACCATACTGCAGAAGGGAATGAACAGGGGCCGTTCTTTTCTTTTAAAGGGCTGGATAATAATATTTATTACATGCTCACCCCTGATGGCTATTACTATAATTTCAGCGGCTGCGGCAATACGCTGAACTGCAACCACCCTATCGTCCGGCAGCTGATTCTTGACTGCCTGCGATACTGGGTCATCAATTACCGTGTGGACGGTTTCCGCTTCGATCTGGCTTCTATTCTCGGTCGGAATGAGGATGCGGCTCCTATGAGCAACCCTCCCCTTCTGGAAAGCCTTGCCTATGATCCTATCCTGGGAAGCGTGGATTTGATCGCTGAAGCCTGGGACGCAGGCGGCCTGTATCAGGTCGGTTCGTTTCCCTCCTGGAACCGTTGGTCGGAATGGAACGGCAAATACCGGGATAATATGCGCAGCTTCCTGAAAGGGGATGACGGCTATGCTGCTGCCGCCGCCCAGCGTATTATAGGATCCCCGGATCTTTATCCTCCGGAAAAAAGAGGCTCCAATGCATCCGTTAATTTTCTTACCTGCCATGACGGCTTTACTTTATATGATCTTTATTCCTATAACAGCAAGCATAATGAAGCGAACGGCTGGAACAATACGGATGGCGCCGACGATAACCGGAGCTGGAACTGCGGACAGGAAGGCCCGTCCGACAGTGAGGAAATCCGGCAGCTGAGGTTCCGGATGATCAAAAATGCCTGTGCGGTTCTCATGTGCAGCCGCGGCACTCCCATGTTTCTTGCCGGAGACGAATTCGGGAATACGCAGTTCGGCAATAATAATTCCTATTGCCAGGACAATGAAATATCCTGGCTTGACTGGACTTTAGCAGAGGAAAATAAAGAAATTCATGATTTTTTCAGGTACATGATCTCCTTCCGCCGGGAACACGGGGTGATACGGGATAATACCGCTCCCTGCAGTCTTGGTTTTCCGTCTATGAGTATTCATTCGCTGAAGCCCTGGGATGATAATTTTGACTGGAACAGCAAAATGGTGGGCGTAATGTTCGCCGGAATCTATCCCTCCGGCAGGGATGATATCCTGTATATCGGCATCAATACTTTCTGGAATCCGCTGACAGTGGAGCTTCCGGAGCTGTCCCCCGATAAATACTGGATTCCCGCAGTAGATACCTCAAGAGGAACGGCAGCAGTCATTACCCGTGAGGAAATACTGGATGAAAATGTTTATATTATGGGCCCACGCTCCGTATTGGTGTGTCTTGTAAAAGACCGGGCCTAACTAAAAAAACGAAGCCATCTGACAGCATGTCGCCAGCGGTCTTCGTTTTTCTTTAAGTGAAGTTAATCGATCAATATATACAGCAAAGTAAGCAGAAGTCCCAAACAGGCAAGGAAAAGTCCGAAGGACAGGCTTCTTCCGATAATCGTTCCATTTTCCTGTAAATCATCATGCATCATGGCAAGCTTATGCTCATATCTGCCTTCTGCGTGCTGCCTTATATAGATATCTTCAGCTATCTCTTCCTCTGTGGCATCAGGATGATTGAAATACTCCGTAACCCCGTCCAGAACAATTCCCACCATATGGGTCATGGGTGTGCCTTCTTTTATTTCATGCGGAATTCTGCTGTCCCTGTAAATAGTCTTTCTTAACAGGACTACTATTGTATCCATCAGTCTGTCAGCCAGCCTGCACAGGGTTCCGAATAGCAGGGGAAGGAGCTTAAGAAGGACAGGCCGGTACAGCAGATTCTCCAAATCCAGCCAGCCGGGCCAGCGATCCCGGTAAATCCTGTTTCCGTCCTGCACAGCTTCCATCCATTTGCGTACCACGAACACATAAAGCAGGAGGCCTATAAGAATCGAGATTGCGGCTCCCTTTAAATTGATCAGGGAGAAATAGGCAACCACTGTTTCCAGGCTTTCCGCATTCAGGAAAGCGGCGGACATATCCGCCAGCCTGTCAGTTATCAGATGGGGGAGGAGCCCCAGCAGCGGAAGGAGCACGGCGCTGCCCGCCAGGGCAAAACCGCTCAGGCCATTCATATAATGCTTCATTCCGTCGAATCGTTCCTGACACTTCCTGTCATTATTTTTTTCCACAAAGAGACAGATGTAAAGCTTGAGCATATACGCCACCGTCATGCCGCCGCTGATTAGGAAAATCCATTCCACAGCCTGCATCCAGCCAGCCCCGCCTGCATTTGCTGAGGCGAGCATATGCCTGTATTCCACGATGGATTCATGCAGCAGCGTCTTGCTCGTATATCCGTTCCACAGAGGCATTCCGCCGATACCCAACGCCCCCATCAGGAAACAGAAATTCAGCAGCGGCTTCTTTCTGCCGAATCCTTTTATTTTGTTCAGTTTCAGTTCATGAAGGTTCATAAATACGACGCCTGCAGCCATAAAAAGCACCAGCTTGATCAGAGAGTGGTTTACCATGTGAAGCAGGCTTCCCCGTATGGCCACGCTGCTCTCTTCTCCGATAAGCCCCTGCATGCCGATCCCGATCAGAATAAATCCGATTTGAGACACGGAGGAACAGGCCAGCGTCCTTTTAAGATTCACGGAGAATAAGGCAAGGAGCGCACCGGTAAACATCGTGAGAACACCCAAAACCAGCAGCAGTCTGCCCCACGCCGCATCAAAAGGCAGAATAGCGCAGCTGATGACAAGAACACCAAAAATACCGGCTTTGGTAAGTATGCCGGAAAGAAGGGCAGATGCCGGTGCCGGCGCTACGGGATGGGCCTTGGGCAGCCAGATGTGCAGAGGGAATACACCGGCTTTTGCCCCGAAACCAAACAACAGGCAGACAGAGGCGGTGAATATCCGTACATATCCCCCGTTTCCATTTAAACGGCTCTTCTCCGCCGCTTGCGCAAGCCGGGTAAATTCCAGCGTTCCCAGTTCCCCGTACAAAAGAAACAGGCCCATCAGCATTACCAGGCCGCCGATGACTGCCACAGCCAGATAGGTTTCGGCCGCGCGCAGGGCTTCTTTCGTCTCTTCATGCGCCACCCATGTATAGGAAGTAAAGGACATGATTTCAAAGAAAATAAAAACAGTGAAAAGATCTGCCGATAGGAACACACCGATGGTGGCTCCCAGCGTAAACAGAGTAAAAAAACGGTATCTTCCCCTGTTCCTGTAGCTTTTCATATATTCGGCGGAAAACAGCGTCGTCATCATCCACATAAGAGAAGCGATCAGGCCATATAGGGCACGGAACCCATCCATACACAGATGCAGCCCCATTCCGCAGAAGCCTTCCCAACGGAAATCATACCGGATTCCCTCATTGCCGCCCTTCCAGAACAGGCCGAACAAAACGGCAAAGCAGAGCATCTCTGAAACAGTTACCAGACCGGCCCCTATATCTGCAGTTGTCTTTCTTTTTCTGTCCGTATCATTTCCCGCTCCCTCTCCTCTTCCCAGCAGCACTACCACGAATGCCCCTAGAAAAGGAAAACACAGGATTAATAACAGCATATAATCACCAGTCATGTCAGGTTCCTCCAACCTCTCTTTACAAATTTCCGCCGGCTATTTCCTGAAAGAAATTTACAATCGGTGCGGAATGCAGGCCGAATATAAGGATAGCTATCGCAAAAATACACAAAGGCACCAGCATCATCCATCCCGGATCCCTGGCTTCCTCCGGAATATTCAGCTGCTTCTCCTTATCCGGGAAAAAGGCCCGGATAACGATAGAGAGCATATAGATGGCCGTTAAAAGCGCAGATATCAGAAGGGCCCCGATCCCCACATAGGCCATGACATTATCACTCATTACCGCTGCAGTCGCCAGATTCCACTTGCTGATAAATCCGGCAAGGCCGGGCACTCCCATCAGTCCGAGGGACGCTATGGTAAAAATTCCGAACACCACCGGCATACGCCTTCCGAAACCGTCTATTTCATGCACATACTGCTTTCCCGTTTTATACATCACCGCACCCACACAGAAGAAGGAGCATATCTTCATAACAGCATGGAATACCATATGGCTTAAGGCACCCACCAGACCCAGGGGCGTCATGATGCATACGCCGAAAAGGATATAAGAAAGGTTGCTTATGGTGGAATACGCAAGCCTCCTTTTCAAATGCGTCTCCTTCAGCGCGCGGCTGCAGCCGTAAACAATGGTAAAAATCACGATCCCCATTACCACATTCTGCGCCCAGGTTCCTCTGACAAAGTCCGGGCCAAAGCTGTAATAGGTCAGCCTGATGATAGCAAAGGCTCCCGCCTTTACCACGGCTACCGCATGCAGAAGCGCAGTGACCGGGGTAGGCGCCACGCCCGCCTGGGGAAGCCAGGAATTAAAGGGACAGACAGCCGCTTTTACCCCAAAGCCGCAGAAGGCGATGCAGTATATGAGCAGCAGCATGGATCTCTTATCTCCTCCCGTCACGGAAGCATCCAGGACTCCCCCGAAGGTAAAGTTGATGGTCGTGCCATAGGTCAGCAGGAAGATCAGCCCCAGAAAAGCAAATGCGGCGCCTCCCAGGGAGTAATACAGATACTTCCGGCTGGCAAGGATCGCCTCTCTGGTAAGCGTATGCAGCACCAAGGGTACGGTAACCAGCGTGAGCAGCTCATAAAAGAAATACATGGTGAGCATATCCTCTGAAAAAGCAATACCCAGCGTAATCCCATAGGTAATGGTGTAAAACATGAAGAAAAACCGTTCTCTTTTTTCATGCTTCATATATTCAAAGGAATACAGCGTCGCCAGCGGCCACAGGGCGGCCACCAGACCCGCAAAAACCATGGATAACCCGTCAATTTTCAGGGACAGAGACAGATTGCTCACAAACCGGACGATAGGAAATGCATCCGCAGGCCGGTTTACCAGCAGCCCCGCCACAATCAGGCTGGTCGCCACCACTATGCATTCAACATATACCGTCATATATATTCTTTTTTTAAAGGGTATCAAGGGCACCACAGCGCCGCCGAGCACAGGCAGCAGTACGGCCACAAGCATCATTTCTGGTTTCATAGATGAACACCTTTCTTTTTCCCTGGTACGGACTTACCATCCGTTTTCTTCCGTCTGCCTACATCTGGAACAGCTGCTGTGCAATGTTGTTGATAAGGGAAATCAGGCCTCCCGGGAACATACCCAGCACAACAGCCAGGACAGCCAGCAGAAGGATGGGAACCAGCATTACGGAATCCGCTTCCTTCCGGACAAAGCCTTTTCTTGATTCTTCTTCCCCGGGGAAAAAACCCTTCATGGTTATGGGAAGCAGATAGCACGCCGTGAGCAGCGCGGACAGCAGCAGTACCACCGGCCCCAGCCAGCTGTAAAAGCCGGTTTCCGAGGACAGCGAACCGACAGCCAGATACCATTTGCTGACAAAGCCGCTTGCAGGAGGGATACCTATTAAAGCCAGGGACAGAAGGGTCATACAGCCTATGGTTACCGGCATTTCCTTCCCGATTCCCCTCAGCTCGTCCACCCGCGTTTTACCTGTCCGGAATATGATCGCTCCGGCGCATAGGAACAGGCCGGATTTAATGACCGCATGGAAAATCACATGCAGGAATGCCCCTGTCATACCGGCCGGATTCAGCAGAAGAAGCCCGAAGAGAATATAGGAAACCTGGCTTACCGTTGAATAGGCCAGCCTTTTTTTCAGTCCTTTTTCCAGATAAGCGAGCATGGAACCCAGGAATACCGTTCCCAGGGCCAGTCCCAGAAATACCTTCTGTACCCAGCTTCCCTTCAGGAACTCCGCTCCGAAAATAAAGTAAACCACACGGATTATCCCCAGCACACCTGATTTGACAATAATCCCGGACAGCACAGCCGATGCGGGGGCAGGGGCTACCGGGTGCGCCGCAGGCAGCCAGCCCTGCATAGGAAACAGCCCGGCTTTTACACCGAACCCCATAAGCATCAGGAAGGCAACCACCAGCAATAATCCTTCATGCCCTTCCACAAGGGAAAAATCCAGCACTCCGCCAGCTGTAAAGGTCAGCGTATTCCCATAGCGGTTGATAAAATACAGGCCAAACAAAGCCAGATAGGCGCCGGCCAGGGAACAGAACAGATATTTCAGCCCCGCCATAACCGCCTCCCTTGTGCGGGTATGGAATACAAGAGGAAGGGACAGCAGAGTCATGCACTCGTAAAAGAGGTAAAAGGTAATCAGGTTGCCGGAAAAATCCAGCCCCACAAGAACGCCGTATACAATCAGATAAAATCCGAAATATCTTTTATTGCAATCCTCGTGCTGCATATACCGGAATGCATAGATGCCGGCGAGAACCCAGACAATTGTGACCACCGACACAAACAGCCTCCCCACCGCATCCACCTTAAAATAGACAGGAAGCCGCATGGTCAGCTGAAACAGCGTAAAGGCAGTCTCTCCGCTGCCGATTACCCCGATGACTGCTATCGCCGTCCCGAAAAGGCCTATGGCGGTAAGGGTTATCATGGCAGCCCTTTTTATTGAATTTTTCAAAAGCAGCAACAGAATTCCCATGATTATCGGAAAAAATATGGGAAAGAGAAGCATGCCTGATTCCTTCATATAAAGCTCCTGTCTGCGCGCCATTTCCGCGCCTGGTAAGAATTTGATAAAATCAGCCGAACATAGCCAGCCCCGACTGGATCCATTTCACAATGGGCTGGGACAGCATGCCCAGGGCTATATTAAGGCAGATAAAAAGGACAATGGTAACCGTATAGGTTTTTTCTGCGCCGATGGTGATTACCTCACAGTCCGTACGCCTTTCCGGAACAAAAATCCGGATCACCGTTTTCATGAAATAAATAGCATTCAATACCGTGCTGATTCCCAGTACGATAAGGGCGGGAAGCATTTTATAAGCATGTCCGATGGAAGCCTGGGCAAAGAGCAGCTTGCTCACGAAGCCGGATAACATAGGCATTCCTACCATGGACAAAGAACCCACGGTAAAACCGATTCCCGCGATTTTATGCCTGTAGGCCGCCCCCGTAAGATCCTGGAATTTCCTGCTGCCTTTGGAAACATCCGTAAGGCCGATAGCGGAGATAAACAGGAGTGATTTGGTGGCGGCATGGGAAAGGATATGAAAAATACTGGCAACCATGCCGATCTCCGTACCCAGTCCGAAGCCCATGTAAATATATCCAATCTGGGCCACACTGGAAAAGGAGATCATCCTTCGGATATCATTTTCCTTTATAGCACTCAGGGAGCCGAATATCATCCCCATGAGCCCGAATACGAAGAATACGTTGATTATCTTGTTCTCCGCAATAAAATCAAAGCCGATTACCCTGTAAATAATCTTGATCAGCAGAAAAATATAACCCTTGGAAACCAGGCTGGAAAGCATGGCCGCCGAAGATACGGTGGAATAGCCATAGGCATCAGGCAGCCAGGAGTGAAAGGGAAACAGGGCGCTTTTTATGGCAAGGCCCACGCAGATTAAGCCGATGGTCACCACCAGCGGCATCCGGAATTCCCCCTGGGCGACTATCTCTCCCACGGTTTCCTTGATATTGCTCATGAGCAGATGGCCTGTCATATCGTAGAGCATGCTGATTCCCACCAGCAGAAGTCCGCTGCCCAGAAGGCTCATGATCATATATCTAACCGCCGCTTCAATCGTCCTTCCGTTCTGCCTGATCATGATCAGGCCGCAGGCGGATATGGTATTGATTTCCACAAATACATAGGCGGTGAACAGGTCGTTGGTATATACAAGGGCCAAAAGGGAACTGAGCAGCAAATCCGTGAGGATATAATAAAGATTGTGCTTGCTGTATTCCACCTCGCCCAGAAGCTTCTTGCGCCCGCCCATCAGGGAAAGGAGCATGATAATACAGAAAAAGAGGGCCATACCCGCTTCCAGAACTCCCGCGCGGATTTCATTTCCCCAGGGCGCCGGAAAATGGCCCATCATATAGGTATAGCTGGTTCCTTTACCCATGAGGTACACCAGCAGCACGGCGGACATACAGCCCACGGCTCCGATAACAACCGTATTCAGCCACTTGGCGGCCTTTGCCGGAAGAACCGAGCTCACCGTGCCGGAAAACATGGATAAAATAATGGAGAAGAAGGGAAAGTTCTGTACAAAATCCATTTACAGTCCCTCCTTTTTCAGTCTGGCGGAAATCTCGTCCAGATCCAGCGTATGGTACCTGCGGTACAGACGGATTGTCAGAGACAGCATCAGCGCCGTTACCGAAACCGACACCACGATGCCGGTGAGTACCAGCCCGCTGGGAACCGGATTGATATAGCTTACCACCGTCTG
>ERZ857882.3330-NODE-3330-length-15271-cov-2.538118_pt1 | contig 15271 bp, 10 predicted proteins | sample MGYA00519697_ERZ857882 | MGnify/ENA primary metagenome ERZ857882 (study PRJEB31778, sample SAMEA3449373) | human gut metagenome | biome: human gut; feature: human-associated habitat; material: faeces | place: United Kingdom | collected 2010/2012 ...
GTGTCACCGGTGTGAAACTTTCCAGCGGAACCTATATGCCGCTCGATCCTACCTGGGTCCCCTTCTGCCGCGAACTGTGGAGCAGTGCCGAACAACAGCAAAACTATTTACCGGGAGTTCCCGAAGGTTCCGACCTCTGTCTCACGCCGGTTTCCGCACCGGAAAACCATTATGTCCGCATAAAAGCCAACAACCGCTTGGATGCCAAAGGTACGCTGACAGGACAGTTCACGATCACAGCCGAAGGACAGTCGGACAGCAATATCCGCCGTATCTTCACCACCGGCTGGCAGTCGCAATGGCAGGCCGCATTGGAAAGCCAACTTCTTGCCGTATCACCTAAAGCTCGTCTTATCAGCGTGGACTATGGCAAAGACCCGAAGAACTACCAGGCTGCACCGATCAAAATGACATTCCGTTATGAAATACCAGATTATGCCCTTTCAGGAGAAGGAGAAATGCTGTTCAAGCCGATGGTGATGAATAACCTTTATAACCAAGTAAAAAGTTACCTGCGCATCAACACCGACCTCGAAGAACGTCGGTATGGTTTCAAGGATGCCTGCTCACGTCTGGTCGAACTGGACGAAACGATCCAACTCCCCACAGGTTATAAGCTAGCGGGTAATGGAAAAGAAGACAGTGCGCAAAGTTCTGCCGCCGACTTCGAAGGTTCCCTCCGCCAGGACGGTAACAAAGTGGTGTTGCACCAAAAGCTAGCGCTGAAGAAACGCGTGTACGAGGCAGGCGACTGGAATGGTTTCCGTAACGCCGTGAATGCACATAAATCATTCGGGGATTATATCGTCATAAAACGATAAGGTCTTCCCTCTTCATAAATCACAAATTATAAATCATAAATCAAATGATACGAAACAAACATAAGTTCGCCTTCCTTCTTTGTATGCTACTAATGACTACGACAGTTTTTGGAGCATCGGAAGCCGAATACAAGAAATTAGCAAAGACCTGGACGCTCAATGCCGACGGCAGCCAAGAGTTCCGCTATGACATGGAACTGACACTTTTCACCCACACGGCCATGAACGGCACATACGGAGAAAGCTTCATCGTGTACAATCCGCAATACCAGGAACTGAAGATCAACTCGTCTTACACCAAACAAAAAGACGGCACAATCATCAAGACACCGGACAATGCTTTCGTGGAAGTCCTTCCCCGCAACGCAGCTGATGCTCCGGCTTACAACCACCTGAAAGAAATGGTTGTCGTCCACACAGGCCTAGAACTGGGAGCAACTATCTATCTCGACTACACAGTCACATCCAAACCAGGCTATCTGCCGGAGGTAGACATTTTCGAAGAACTGCTCCAATCCTCTCCCGTCAAAGAATACACACTGACGATCGTGACACCCGAAGTCAAAGAACTTGCCTACACACTGACAAACAATCCGGCAAAAGCATCTGTCAAACGATCCGGTGGAACCTGTACAACAAGCTGGACATTACGTAACCTGCCAGCATCTTCCCGCGCTCCGTTCGTCTATGTCAAGAACGGCGACGTTCCTTTTCTCGCCGCCACGACTTACGCATCCGAAGGAGAAGCATTGGCAACCCTGCTCAAACAGTTCAATCCGTCCGGCGATCCACAACTCACGACTTTGGCTGAGAGCCTGACCGAAGGGAAAAAAAAGGACGAAGACAAACTGGAAGCTATCCTCGAATACACGACCAACCACATTGCCAACAACGGGCTGACATTGGATCAGACCGGCTATCGCCTCCGCCCTGCCGATGCCGTCATGAGCACAGCGTACGGAACTGAAGTCGAAAAAGCCAATTTGCTCGCAGGCTTGTTGGATGGGGCCGGCTTCAAAGCCGAGCCAATGGCGACTTACCAGGCTTATGCAGACAAAGGGCTGGCGCTAAAGGCTGTCGACCAACTGTTCGTCTCCTGTATGGTGAACGGCGAATTATATTTATTCTCCACCTCTTCTACCCACCGTCCGCAAACGGTGAACTTTGACCGGACTCCTCTTTTCAGCCTGCAAACAGGAAAACCGGTAGCTATTGCCGTTCCACAGGATTACCTGATCAAGAGCGACATCGCAGTTCGTTTCAAAGATGGAAAAGTGACGACATCCACTAAAGAATCTGTCGGTAAAGAATTGATGCCTTATTTCACAACAGGTAACAGCGAAAACGAACAAACTGCTCCTTTAAAGGTGGAAAACGGGTATGCAACGATCTCACTGCCGGATGCCGGATATGGCTTCTCCCATCTGCCTTATGGCTACCTGAACAGCCAGCGGAAAGAAAACCTGCTGATCCCACGCCCTGTCAACGAAGTCTATACATACACGATCGAATGTCCTGAAAATATGGAACTGCGCACCCCGGAAACCGACAAGACGATCCGCAATGCCGCCGGTAGCCTGACCATCTCCGTCAAGAAAAACGGACGTACGGCAACCGTCACCCGTAGTCTGGAACTGAACAAACAACTCTATACACCTGCCGAATACAAGGATTTGCGCCAGCTTTTGACAGAATGGAGCGATGTAAACGGAAAGACTCTATTGTTTTCAGTACGATAAAGACAATTACTTTTAGGATGGCCGATACTGCCTGTTATATTAATGCAGGTATCAGCCATTCTAAGAAAAATTTCCGTTTAGGCCTTGATCTTTTGGTAAGAGGTGTCAAAATGTACTTGCCCCCGTGCTTGACGCGGGAACAAGTACATTTTGAGACACCACCAACAGATAAATCATTAATTAAACATCTAAAATAAATCAAATATGAAACTACTAAATCTAACCGCTGCCCTCTTTTTAGGAGGTGTTCTGCAAGCACAAAACCCTTTACCGGCCATTCATCCGCAGCCACAGGAAGTTACATTATCTACCAACCGGATGAAAGCGCCTCATGGCTTTACTCTTTCCGGCATGCAACATCCGGATGAAGATGCCATGCGCCTGATCAGACAAACTTTGTCGATAACAGACAACTCCGAAGCGCTACCGCTCAAAATTACATCGCTGGAAGACCGGACACCCGAACTGAAACGTTCAGGAGCCTATCTATTAGTTATCACACCAGAAGAAATCGACATTGCAATTTCCGACAGTCGCGGTCTTTTCTACGCAGCACAGACATTGCAACAATTGGCCCAAACCGACGGACAAGGCAATACGACACTGCCACTCGGAGTTATCAAAGACTATCCTGACGTCGCCTACCGTGGAACCGTCGAAGGTTTTTACGGCGATCCCTGGAGCCATACCGACCGCATCGAGCAGCTTCGTTTTTATGGAAAGATGAAGATGAACACCTATATCTACGGACCGAAAGACGATCCTTACCACAGTTCCCCAAACTGGCGCAAGCCTTATCCGGAAAAGGAAGCAGCACAGATCAAGGATCTCGTGAAGGAAGCCGCCGCCAACAAGGTAGACTTCGTCTGGGCGATCCATCCGGGCCTGGACATCAAATGGACAGATGAAGACCGGATGAATGTGCTGAACAAGTTCGGTATGATGTATGATTTGGGAGTCCGTTCCTTCGCAGTCTTCTTCGACGATATTTCCGGTGAAGGGGCCAAGGCAGACAAACAAGCCGACCTGCTCAACTTCCTGCAAAAGGAGTTTATCGAGAAGAAAGAAGGCGTCAGCCCGCTGATCATGTGTCCGACCGAATATAACCGGGCCTGGGCGGGAAGCGACTATCTGGATGTGCTGGGCAGAACGCTCGACCCGGCGATCCATGTGATGTGGACCGGCAACAGCGTGATCCACGATATCACACTCGAAGGGCAGGAATGGGTGAACAAACGTATTCAGCGCCCGTCGTATGTCTGGTGGAATTTCCCTGTAAGCGACTACTGCCGCGACCACCTGCTGATGGGACCGTCTTACGGGCTCGATCCGAATGCGGCACATGCCATGTCCGGTTTCGTCGCCAACCCGATGGAACGGGCGGAAGCTTCCAAAGTAGCCCTTTACGGAGTTGCCGATTATGCCTGGAACATGAAAGCCTATAACCCTGAAAGCGACTTCGTAGAAGCCTGCCGTTATGTTTTGCCGGAAGCACCGGAAGCATTCCGGACGTTCTGCGAGAACAACTGTGATCCCGGACCAAACGGACACCGTTACCGCCGCGACGAATCCATCCGCTATGCCGAATCTGCCGAAGCATTCCTCCATGACTTCCGCCAGCACAACTATAATGCAGATGCCGCTGACCGGATGAACCGACTGTTCGCCGAGATCACAGCCGCCCCTGCCGCCATCGAGACAAGCCGCAACAAGGCGCTGATAGACGAAATCAAACCGTGGCTGATGCAGTTCCACCTGTTAGGGAAAGCCGGACAAAAGGCTATCCGCACTGCCGAAACCGGACAAGGCGAGGATCGTGCCGCCACCTGGCAATCGTATCTGTCGCTCACCTCGTTGCTCGACAGCATGCGCACGATCGACCAGACCTACAATCAGAATCCGTATCAGAAAGGCGTGAAAGTCGGCTCACGAGTCCTGACCCCGTTCGTACAGGAGATACATTCAGGTGTCGGAAGCAACCTGCTGTTTGCAGACCAGACAGATGCTGCCACCCAGATGAGTAAGGCCTCTATCCTGACGGATATCGAACAATTGAAATATCAGCCGTTGAAGGAAGGCAAAGACCAGATCGGATACAACCGCCTGAACGAAGTACTGCGTATCGAGCCGGGACAGTCCTTCGGCCTTACCTGGGAATTGCAGAAAGAGGCCACCTCCTTCAACTTCAGCCTGCCGAAAAGCGAAAACAGCGGACGGGTATTCGAATGGTCCGCCGACGGCAGACAATGGACGACTATCGCCGACATCCCCGCCGACCAAGCCCGCTTCAAATTGGAAAAGCTCGCTCCCAGAGCACGCTATATCCGTATGCGTAATGCAACTGACAAGCAGATGCAAATCTACCTGTACGAATTTGCCGTGACAACGAAAGAAGATACCTCCATCGACCCCGTCCGCCTGATGTATGACAAGAACCTGGAATCTGTCAACACATTGACCGCAAGTTCACGCATCACGATTGATAAGGAAAAGGAGGGTTCGCTCGAACTGTACTTGTCCGGCTCCCCTTGCAGCCAAGTTGTGGTAGAAGGCGCACCGTTGAAAGGGAAAGTGAAACAAGTGCTTTACTCCGGCCCGGCAAATTATATCAAGCTGAAAAAAGAAGCCTTGGAGAGTGTAAAGGCATTAGAACTATATAACGCAGGATCATCCCCTGTCAACATCCACGAGATCAATTGACAAAGAACAACGGACAATTGACAATCAAACTGCAAAAACATTTAATTGTCAATTGTCCATTCTCAATTGTCAATCGTTCAATCCATCGGATACCGCACCCCCCATTCGGAGCGAAGATCATCCAGCATCTGCATGATGTGCAAAGTTTCCGCATGCGGCATACAAGGCGTTTCGATCTTTCCCTCACGGATCGCGTCGATGGAAGCCTGCACCTGATACTCGAAACCCGTTATCTGTGGCGGACAGGTATAGCGAGCCACTTCCTCATGATTGACCGAATAGACGACTGCCAACTGCGGGTTGTTGATATTATCGACGATTATATATCCTTTATCCCCCGAAATAACTCCCTGACGATCGTTCGCACAGAAAGCGGTCATTTGTAAAACAGCCATCCGATGATTCCGATACACAAAAGTAATGCTGCTCTGCAAATCCACTCCCGTCTCCCCTTTCACGCAGGCAGAAGTAATCCCCGTAATTTCCGAGCCGAAAAGCATCCTTGCAAAGTTGATCGGATAAACGCCGATATCCAGCAAAGCACCGCCACAAAGTTCCGGTTTGGCGATGCGCTCCTTCTCGGCAATCGGATATCCGATATTGGCCGTCAGCATCATCACGCGTCCGATCGTCCCGCCGTCAACCAGTTCGCGGAGCGTCTCGGAGAAAGGCATATAACGTGTCCAAATCGCCTCAGTCAGGAAAACCTGTTTTTCTTTCGACAGGCGTATCAACGTCTCCGCCTGCTCTGCATTGGCGGTAAATGCTTTTTCACATAAGACCGGCTTACCCTTTTCGAGGCACATCCGCGCCTGCTCAAAATGATGGGAATGCGGGGTGGCGATATAAATCAACTGTACTTCGGGATCATCAGCCAAATCCTCGTATGATCCGTAAGCCCGCGTAAAGCCCCATTCACAGGCAAACCCTTCGGCATTTTCCTGGTTACGGGAAGCGACTGCATACGGTTCAACCCCTTCCATATCGCGCAACGTATGCGCCATTTTGCGGGCGATATGCCCAGCTCCTATAATTCCGACTTTAAAACGTTCCATTAGCTGTCATTTTTTATCGGGTAAATATACAATAAAAATTCCATGCCCATGAAACTTTTACTTCACAAGCATGGAATTCAAAAGTGATCCGCACTATATCCTACTCCATAATCACCACCACCGGATTATCCTCCTCACCCACCTTTTTCAAGGCGGCCACTTCGGCAGGGATATCCGTTTCACCGGTGTTATCCTCGAACCAGGAGACGACTTCTTCCGAAGGGAGAATGGCAGCAAATTCGCCCGAAGCGGAGACAGATACAGGCTGTAAGGGAAGGAAGCCATTCGTATCGTCGGTTATCTTGTCATCGAGAGGAGAAACCCTGACGGTTCCGTCCGCCTTCCGGTAAAGGGCATTATAAGTCTTCTGTTTGTCGTTATAGACATTCGTCATAAAACGGAAAAGGATCACATCTTCGTTTTCCATGAACTTTGTCGGGTAGATAGCATCTTTCTTATCCTCGAAACGCTCGTTGTAAGACCAACTGTAGACACCTAAATCCAGCACGCGCACAGGTTGCAGCTCTTTCGCTGCCGACACCCGATAGATCGTATCATTATAAGACTGGCGGAAATAAAGATCCTTGCCCGCATGCCAGAAACAACTGTTGCCAAGCGGATAAATGGCAGACCTGCCATCCTTATATTTTATGAACGCCAAACCATCTCCCCCATCTTTCAAGACCGAGATGGAAACAATATCGTCCGGAGTGATCGCCTTGTCTCCTTCCTGCCCGACCGGTAACGATTCCACACGGACAATCTCATCTCCACGGAACAGAGCGATACGGGCCGGCAAACTGTCGGTAGCCGAATAATAACCAGCGATAAGATCCGCATCCAGATAGTCGAACACTCCCATTGCCGGAAACTCATCGGCGGAAATCGAAGGAGTCCAGATATGGTCGAATCGACCGTCCGCCCCGTAAACAACGATTTCATTTTTCCAGCCATGGAAACTTAATTGGCCGGTATACGGGTTCTGCCATCCCCCGTGGACATCCGAATAGCCTTCAGGATCTTCCCCCACATGCCCGACCGAACGGATAAAGCGACCCGTTTTTTTGTCGAATAGCTGGCAGCGGTCCCGACCGGATGTCACAACAATCCAATCATTCAGGATAGTTGCATACGCTCCCTGCCCCACCAGGCAACTATCGGTCGTTTCCAAGGCGACATAGCGTATTTTCTTGAAACAGTCGGAAGTCTTCAACTCTGTCTGATTCTCAAAAGCAACTCCCAAAGGAATCGTTTCGAGTTTTGCCTCCTTTGTTTCCCCTCCGCCACTGCAAGCAGCAAGAAAAAGACATGCCACTGCCACAAACACATGATTTTTCATACGATTTTCATTTTACTTTAGAAGAGGCTTTTTTCGTTGTGATCAGGATCACGCCTCCGACTGCTTTTTTTCCGTACATTTCGATGGCGCTCTTATCTTTCATTATCGATATCGATTCGATTTCGTTTGGATCGACCTTGTCCAGTCCACCCGTATATTCGACACCGTCAATCATGACAAGCGGGTCCGGCTTGGCATACCGGACACCTTCGGCAGGACGCATATTCGATTTAAATTCCAGAGGACGCAAGAGAGGCTTGTCTTTCTCTGCTTGCGACATCTTTTTGTCCTGTCGGGATGTGAGGACTTCGGCAAACTCCACTTCGGAGATATTTTCCAACCGACGGGAGATTTCAGGGCGGGCGAACGCAGCAACGGCAACGGCTGCAAGAGGAAGCACATAAAGGAACTTCAAGCGAGCCCAGGGGTTCGATTTTTGTTTTAACATCATAGTAATCCGCTTTTTAAGTTTACTGTGGTCGAAACTGTTGGCCATAGAGGTAAAACGCTGTGCTCCGACCGCTTTCTTTATTAATAACAATTGATAATGCTTTGCATCCACGCCATGTGCGATCACACTCTCGTCCGCCTCATATTCATGCACGTTCTGCAGTTCCTGCTTGAGCAGCCAAACAGCGGGATTGAACCAATGCAGGACGACACAACATCCGGCAAACCACATATCCAATGAATGGCAAGCTCTGATATGCGCCTGTTCATGCGCCAAGATTTCAGCTCCGCTCTCTTCCATATCAATGCGGGAGATAACAATATATTTCATCCAACTGAAAGGCGGGACCGTCAGGTCGGTCACGACAAGCCGCGTACCATCTTCCAATACGGCCCGCTCACCCGAACGTATCAGACGCACGATCTGGCAGACGGAATAGAGGAACCGTCCTGCAAAAAAGAGGCATCCGCCGGCGTAGATCATAAACAAGGCCGCCAACCAAGACGGAAAGCGACTCTCTTCTTCCACAGGAGTTCCGCCCATTTGCAAGAACCGTTCGAGTTCCAACGCCGTACGTTGTACGGCGACCGGCTCATCGGCGGCAAGCTGTACAAAAGGAATCGCGATTGAAAAAACTATCACACCAAGAAGAGCCATCCGATTGAAACGGTGGAACGTATCCCGGCTCAAAAGCAGGCGATAGAACAGATAGAACACTGCCAGACAGCAGGTGGATTTTATTATGAATACTAAAAATGCTCCCACGTTGAAAGAATTAAAATTAATAATAATGAATCCCCCCCTCTCTTAATCATCAATTGTCGATTGCCTGTTGTCAATTGATTCTATCAGCTCCTTCAGTTCCTCCACCGAAATCTCCTCCTCCTTCACCAGCGAAGAGATAACACCGAGGTAGGAATTGTTGAAATACTTGGCAATGACGTTTTTCAACGTGCTCCGGCTATAATCGGCTTCTGTCACCGCAGCATAATATTGGTAGGTATTGCCAAACGTATGATGTGCCAGAAAACCTTTCTCCTCCAATCCGCGTACGATCGTGGAAAGGGTGTTGAAATGCGGCCTCGGCTCATCGTAAAACTCAAGCAGTTGTTTGACGAACAAAGGGCCTTTCGTCCAGAAATAGCCCATGATTTCTTCTTCTCTTGCAGTCAGTCGTTTCATGATATCTTGTTTGTTCGGGACAAATATAACTAAAAAAAATAGTTTGCAAACTATTTCAATTAGTTTATGAACTATTTTTTTTAGTGGAACAGGAGTTGTAAAAAGTAAAAAATCCTGTCCGAAGTTCGGACAGAACTTCAAGAGTCCTAAAAACGCTGTCCGATCTCCGGATCGCATTTCAAAAACACCAAAAGTCCGGTCCGGGCTTCGGACAAAACCTCGAAAATCCTCAAGATGCCATCCGAGCTTCGGATCATATCACAAGAAGATTTGAAGTCCTTGCCGAAATCCGGAACGTATTTTTCGAGTATTTCAAATCATTTCCGAAATAAATGAGATTATTTGATAGACTGTGAAAATTAATGACTATCTTTCGAATCAATTAATTACAATCAATAATAGAACAACATGAAAAAAATTATCCGGATTCTAAATCTAGACATTCATTCCCTGAATAATGCCGAATACAAAAACTTCATGGAGCGCTTCTTCAAACTGATCCCGCTCAAGGCTGTATCAGGAGAGGGAGACCGCCCCAGTGAACTCCGCCTCTTGGGCGAAGAAGAAAACATGACATCGGATTTCGTAGGGATCAGCGATGAGGACAAGGCGACATTCAATGCCGACATGCTTCTCCTGACAGATGTCGTCAACCAGTCGCGCACGAACGACAACACGGCTCTGCTGCTCAATCTCGACAAGCGTCGCGATCCGTTGGTTTCATTCATCATCAACACGACCTCCATCGGACGTAAAAGTTCGAATCCTGCATATGCACAAGCATGCATCAGCTTGTATAATATCTTGAAACCGTATCGCGGCATACAAAACATTCCGATGCAACAGGAAACCGCACAGATCAAAGGCATGCTCTACGATCTCGACAAACCGGAAAACAAACAGAAGATAACGCTTCTGCATCTCGACGACACCGTCTCCGAGTTGCGCAACGTAAATGACGAATTCGACGCATTGTCCAGCGACAGAACCAACGAACGGGCGATCAATGCAGTCGGGACGGCGAAGGAAATACGCCACCGCCTCAACTCGCAATACGACTATATCACTACCACCATCTTTGCCCACAGCATTGCGGTCCCGTCGGACGAGGCAACGCTTTTCATCACGCAACTCAACCAGCTGATCGATGAAACCCGCACAAAGGTATCACCGCATCCAATAAGAACAAAGGGCAGGGCGGCAATGACGAACGTCCGGGCGAACTTTAAGCCCTCTCATCCCTTCTGCAACAGATAACCCATCAAGCACGAACCGACATGGTTTACAACAATAACCCATGTCGATCCGTGCTTATTTTCACCCTTTTCATACGCCTCCGAAGGACTATTTCATGATAAGAATTATTAAAATACTTATTGATAACATTTTTTAATAGGCACTGAACATTTCCCTTTTTCCGAGCTGTTTACCTCCACACCACCTCCCCATCCATCCCTGGAATAACATCGGAGGACAGACCAATCTCATCCAATTGCAAATCCAAGGGGGACGAAAAATAAAATCGTAATTCTCTATAATAATCAAGCAGAACTTTTGCATCGGAAAAACACCAGCTTCCGCTACACTCCCGCTCCCCTTTGCCGCAATCGCCACTACACACCTCCCCCCCCTGCCGCAGAACTTTTTAAGTTAAGAAACGGATTAATCCGCATTTCCTTCCGGCTCCCGGAGTCGTAAACAAATCAAAACGGCTCTTGGTTATTGAATGCAAAATCGTATCTTTCAGTCACAAATCCCGAACATCTCATTGAAAAGGCGATCAGGTATGGAGGTAAAAACCAATTCATCGGAGTAGGAATCTAGACATTATTATTGCTATAGGGAATTGGAAATTATAAATTCACGCCCTTATTAAATTCTCAAAACCTGCGAATAAATAAGAGCTTTTTTAATGAAATGAATCGGGTTTTTCATATATGTTTTCTATCTTTGTCGTGGTAATTGGACCTTGAAGCGTCAAGGAAACATTATTTTATGATTTATATAAAAAGCGTTTTGGTTTATCCTTAAGTAGAAATCTAGACAATTTCAAGCCATAGAAGGGTCATAAACAAAAATGCTCATGTTTCGATTATATACCCAATGTATATAGCATAAGGGCGTGAGCAAACTGTTGTATAGTACTGCATGGCGGGTTGTCTAGAACCTCTACTTAAGTCCGAACAACAGTCCTCACGCTTTTTCATTTTATAATACGCCCGATTTTGGAGGACTACCGGACAATTTAACAAAAATGCCTATGAATTAATAAGATAATATTTTTTTCCCACAATAAGCGATTTTAGTATTATCCCTAAGTAGAAATCTAGACAATTTCAAGCCATCCGGGAGAAGTAGCTAAACAATGAGTTCCTTACGTTTTATCGTATCTGTAAAGCGTGGGCTATGTTTATACTTATCAGGATTAGCGATAGTATTAAAGACAACAGTCCCGCGCTTTTTCATCTTAGACAAATCCACCCGGGGACAGGGTACGGAAAGAAAAACAATAACGATAAAACAACTATTATATGACTACAAAAAGAGCTCTAATCAAGGAATTGGCACAACGGATGGAATGTACGGACGTTGCCGCGAAGAAGTTTCTGAATTCATACATCGAACTAATAACCGAAAAACTTTCAGAAGGTGAAGGGGTGAGCATTCATTATTTTGGCAAACTGGTTCCCCATTACCAAACAGAGCGTCCGGGACGTAACCTTCGTACAGGTGAAGAATGTAAAATACGCGCCCGCACATCAGTAAAATTCAAAGCCAGTGAAATACTGATTCAAAAACTGAATCCTGGAAAATAAAACAAAAAGAGTGCACCGAAATCCGGCGCACTCTTTTTGTTTTATCGTTTCGGGATATCTACCGATGTTTCCTGTTCACCCAATAAGTGGCGGGAGAAATAGTCGACCATACGCCAGTAGAAATATTCGTCCATATCGCCGAAGCCGTGGCGTTGCTGCGGAAGGAGCAACATGTCAAAACGCTTTCCGGCACGGATCAGGGCATCTGCCACACGCAGCGTATTGCCCGGATGGACATTGTTGTCGATGTCACCATGTACGAGCATCAAATGACCTTTCAGCCGGCTTGCGATCTCTTCGTTCGTCTTGATGTTGTAGACAAAAGTCGTATCACCCTTTTCGCTGACCACTTCCTTCACGCCATGATGCGTCTCGCTCCACCAACGGTTATAGATGCGGTTATCATGGTTTCCGGCACACGAGACGGCTGCCTTGAAGAAGTCGGGATATTGCAGTATGGCAGCCGTAGACATAAAGCCGCCACCCGAATGGCCGTGGATACCGACACGGTTGATGTCGATGAATGAATAGCGGTTGGCCAGTTGCTCGATAGCCGCTTTCTGATCCGCCAACCCATAATCGCGCAAGTTGCCATAGCCGAAGTTATGATACCATTTCGAACGGCTCGGATGTCCGCCCCGGTTTCCGACCGTGATCACGATAAAGCCGGCCTGTGCCAGACGATCCGTGCGCACACTCATACGGCTGAACGGATAAACGGTTGCTTCGACTTGCGGGCCCGGATATACATAATCGATGATCGGATACAGGGCCGTCGAATCGAAATTAAACGGTTTATACATCACACCATAGAGGTCGGTCACGCCATCCGCAGCTTTCACCTTGAAAGGTTCGGGAAACTGGTAACCGGCAGCCAGCAACCCAGAGAAGTCGCTCTCTTCAAGCGTCATCAGCTTGCGGCCGTTACTATCCATCAAATCCGTACGCGGGATAGTGTTCACACGCGAATAATTATTGACCACAAAGGCCGCATTGTCATCCATGCTGACTGTGTGGAAATAGTCGCCCGGAGTGACTTGCTGCAAACCACTTCCATCGAGGCCCACACGATACAGGTGTTCGTAGTAGGGATTCTCATCTTTCTCTTTCCCGTTAGCCAGGAAGTAAACGACACGTTTGGCTTCGTCCACTTTCACGATCTGGTCTACATGCCAGGGGCCGCGTGTGATGCGGTTCTTCAGGTTACCTTCTCCGTCATAGAGGTACAGGTGCGCCCAGCCGTCACGTTCGCTCCACTGGATCAACTCCTTGCCATCACCTACGGCTGCCAACGGGCGGACTTCCTGATAAGTATTCATACGTTCCTCGATAATCGGACAGATCGAATCCTGTCCGACCGTATACGAACAGATATCGATACGGTGCAGGTCGCGGCTCGAACGGGTAACGAAGAAACGGTTATTGTCGCCCAGCCAGACACTCGCCACCTCTTTCCGATCACGGTCTTTCTGCCTCCACGGCTTACGTGCCAAGCGCAATGTCTGATCTTTGAATGCAGATGTGCGGATTTCCTTATAGCTGTTGTCGTTCATGTCGAACAAGAATAGATGCTGGACAGGCGCTTCTTTCTCACCGGGCATCTGGTATTTATAGGTTTCCAGCGTCGGACGAGGCGAAGCCATAGAGTTGATTACCCACAAGTCTTTCACGGCACGCTCGTCTTCAACCGTCACGGCAAAATAACGGGAATCGGGTGACCAGACAATCCCCCAAACACCTTTCCGCTTGCCGTTGCAAAGCGTGTCGGTGTTCAGCAAGCTATAGGGCTGGCCGAAACCAAAGTCTTTCACACCGAAAGTAGTGAGTTGTATATCCGTAACCGTACTATCCTTATCGTCTTTCTTCAACTTCTCGTAATCCTCGCGGGACATCCGATAGAGGTTCAGGTCTTTTGCATACACGACTGTTTTGCCGTCGGGCGAGAAAGAGGCCCAGTCGGGATATTCCGTTTCTTTCTTCTTTTCTTTGAGCCAAGTCAGCTTACGCGTGGGATAGTCATAAGAGAAAAAGAATATCTCTTTCTTCGGACCTTTATCCTTGTCGGTACTGTCTTTTTTAGCCTCTTGCGAAGAGGTGATCTGGAAAGTAAAAGTGCGACCGTCCTCTCCAGCTTCGAGCTTCTGGATGGGTAGTTGCTGGGCGGTGAACGGGTCTTTGACGATCTCGGTTATCTGTGCGGCAATATCGTCGAGGTCAAAAAGCGGACGTTTCGTCTTCGCCACCGGATCGACGACATACCAGACTTTGCCGTTGCCGGTTTTATATTCATACCAGAAACTACTGCCCTTCCGGAACCAGTGCGGATCGACAGATGTGGAGAAAAGCATCGTGTTCAGCTTCTCCTTCGTGAAACGTTCGGCCTGGACGTATCCGGATAGCCGCTCCGCTTCCTGCCCTTTCGCTTCCGTGCCACAGAACATCCCGGCACAAAGCATCACTAATAGTAGTTGTTTTTTCATTTGACGTTGTTTATATATAAGTTGTTATTGCAGATAAATCATCATTTAACTATGAATGATTACATAAATAAAAAGGCTGCATATAAAGTATTGACATTATATACAGCCTCTTTCGTTTGTTTATTTATATTATACCGGAAGAGTACCACCGATCAGGATAACAACCAGCAAAGCCAAAATTGCATACAATTCGGGGAATACGGCCATCACCATAGTAGCACCGAACACATTGTGGCCGGCTCCAACGCCTGCGATACCATTTGCACAAACCTCTGCCTGACGGATAGAAGAGAACAGACCTGCAAAACCCAACACCAGGCCTGCACCGAAGATAGCGGTCGCATTCAACATTGTGATGCTATCAACTAAAAATTTCTGCATCATGAAGTAACCTACAAATCCATACAATCCCTGAGAAGAGGGCAACGCGCTTAATGCGATGTAAGTACCCAGTGCATCGGGATTTTTCTTCATTGCTCCGACAACGGCATTACCCGCAATCGTTACCCCATAACTACTACCGATGAAAGTCAGACCTGTCATCAACGCAATACCCAGATAAGCTAATAAAATTGGTTCCATAATGATAATTGTTTTAATTTATTTTTTTGTTATTGTTTAATTTACTTTTAATAATAGATAAACATACCTCGTTTGCCTATGCTTTCTTAAAAGGCCGGTACTCTTT
>ERZ857882.3335-NODE-3335-length-15240-cov-4.194797_pt1 | contig 15240 bp, 10 predicted proteins | sample MGYA00519697_ERZ857882 | MGnify/ENA primary metagenome ERZ857882 (study PRJEB31778, sample SAMEA3449373) | human gut metagenome | biome: human gut; feature: human-associated habitat; material: faeces | place: United Kingdom | collected 2010/2012 ...
AAGGATGGTTCCGTAGCTCAGCTGGATAGAGCAACGCCCTTCTAAGGCGTGGGTCCTGCGTTCGAATCGCAGCGGAATCACGGAAAATAAGAGAAAATCAAGCGGTGAAAATATCGTTGGTTTTCTCTTTTTCTTTTATAAATGTTTGTAAGTTTATAAGAATTGCATATATTTGCAACCCGATAAAACTACCGACCTTGTTTTTACGGACACAAACTGAACGAGCTTAAGCTAAACTACAGAAAAAAATCACTTCGTAAGGCCGATAATAAACCGAGCCTGTATCATTATTTAAAAGGATAGAGAAAGCGTTCTTCTAAAATCGAAGAATACAACTGACAAGAAGGCCAGATACGGCCCGCAGACTGTTTTTACAGTTCAGGGAAGTACCTGTGCAGGAATGTTACACCCATTTTTTTAACAAAAACCAAACTAGACTTTTTTTTAACCGGTATCTGAGGAGGGGAATTCCCTTCCTCAGGGTACCACTAAACCGCGATAACTAAACTTAATTGTACAACAAAATCTTTAATCATCTATGAAAATAGAAAGAGCTACTCAGCTGCTGTTCCTTTTGCTGATAAGTCAGGGAGGAAATGCAGCCTATGCCAACCTTCCGCGAGGAGCCAGTGCTTCTTCCGTACAAGTGTCGGCGCAAGCAAACAAAATCACAGTGAGTGGAACAGTCGTTGACGTGAATGGAGAACCTCTGGTAGGAGTGAGCGTGCTGGAAAAAGGTACCGGAAACGGTACGATTACCGACATAGACGGAAACTTCACCATGTCCGCAGGCGAAGGGGCCACGCTTGAAATTTCTTACGTGGGATATCAGAACCTGACGGTTTCTGCCAAGGAAACACTGGGTGTTCTGGTCATGAAGGAAGACACGGAACAGCTGGATGAAGTGGTGGTTACAGCACTGGGTATCAAGCGTTCTCAGAAGGCTTTGAGCTACAATGTACAGGAAGTGAAGAATGACGTGCTGACAAAGGTGAAGGATGCCAACTTCGTGAACAGCCTGAACGGAAAAGTAGCCGGTGTGAGTATCCAGCGTAGTGCTTCGGGTGTGGGTGGAGGTACCCGCGTGGTGATGCGTGGAAACAAGTCTATCAAGGGAGACAACAACGTGCTGTATGTGATTGACGGTGTGCCCATGGGCAATCAGGCCGACCGCACAGGCGACGGTACGGGCTTCGGTGCAGGACGTACGTCGAGTGAAGGTATTGCCAGCTTCAACCCTGAAGATATTGAAAGTCTGTCGGTGCTGACAGGACCTTCGGCTGCCGCACTCTACGGAGCCAATGCAGCCAACGGTGTCATCCTGATTACCACGAAGAAAGGAGCTGCCGGAAAGGTGAATGTCAACGTGTCGTCATCGGCTGAATTCTCGAATCCTTTCGTGCTGCCGCGCTTCCAGAATACTTACGGAAACGTGAGTGGGGAGGCCGCCTCATGGGGAGAAAAACTTCCTGTACCTTCTTCGTATAATCCGGCCGACTTCTTCAATACCGGAACCACTTTCACTAATTCTTTTAATCTGTCTGCAGTAAGTCCACGATACTTAACTGCATCCGGTGCACTGAAAATACTTCTTCTGGTCGGCAGAAAACCAATTTTAATTCTCTTCATACAATCTCCCTTCTGCGCACTCCGGCGCCTGCTGAATAAATAATTAACATTTACTGAACTTATTTAATTCTTAATTTAATACTATTTAATTTAACTAAATTTGTCAAGATATGTTTTTATATAATTTACTAAATCAGAGTAACTAAATTAATCATACAGATAGCTGACATGTTGATATACCGTGGCAAAAACGCCATATTTATCATATTTTATAGGGATTTAATTAAATTTTGAAGGAATAATTTGACTAATGTTTAAATTCGTATTAAAATTAAATAAAAATTCAAATCTTCAGGAGATTCTTCATGGAAATTTCAGCAAAAGAATTAGCTCAATTAATAAATGTCTCACCTGCAACCGTTTCCATGGTTTTTAACAATAAACCGGGAATCAGCGAGGCTACCAGAGAATTGGTTATGCGTACCGCTGCACAGTATGGATATACGGGAAAAAGCACACAGACAGCAGCCGCTTCCAGAGTTATTCAGTTAATCAATTATAAAAAGCATGGAAAAATTGCGGCAGATACGCCTTTCTTTTCCCAACTGACGGAAGGGATTACCCAGGAATGTTACCGCCAGAATGCTGCCCTCCACATTTCCTATTTTTATGAAAACATGGATATTCCCACCCAGCTTGCATCCCTGAAGGAAGTGGACTGTATTGGCATTCTGCTTCTGGCAACGGAAATGGGAAAAGAAGATTTTAAGAAATTCAAAGACTTTCGGGTACCGATTGTGGTTCTGGATTGTTATTATGATGAACTCATGTTTGATTGTGTACTGATAAATAATATACAGGGAGCATTTAAAGCTACCAATTATCTGCTTCAATGCGGACATCAGAAAGTCGGTTATCTGCGCTCCGCCATAGATATCAGCAATTTTGCAGAAAGGGCAGACGGCTATTACAAAGCTCTTCGCGCTCATAACAAAAGCACTTCCCACCCTTATGTCCATGCTATTTCCCCCACTGCGGAAGAAGGCTATCAGGACATGCTGGCCATTCTGGATACCAGACCGGAACTGGCAGACGCATATTTTGCAGATAATGACATCATAGCCGCTGCAGCCATGAAGGCTTTCCGGGAACGGGGCTATCGCCTCCCGGAAGATATTTCCATCATAGGCTTTGACGATATGCCCCTGTGTGATATGATGGTCCCTTCGCTGTCCACCATGCGCGTAAAGAAGCAGGAACTGGGGGCAACTGCGATCCAGCGGCTTATGGATCGGGTGGGAAACAACCAAATTGAATGTCTGAAAATGTGTATGGCAACCAAATTAATAAAAAGAGAAAGCGTCTCTGTTTTGTGAGACGCCTTTCTTTTACGCAGATTTCTAACGTCACATTATGTTCCGTACTGCATTTCTGTTTATGCGCTGTGTGCTTTTGGATCAGCCATGTGCCTGTTTAATATGTTATGGATCCTTTCCACTTCATCCAATATAAGGCCTTCTGATTTATGAATTTCACTTTTCAGATTGGATTCTGTGCTCTTGATCTGCAGTTCCAAAAAGTCGATACGGTTATTTATCTTTTTGATTTGATCCGCCATGCTGTCAATCTGTTCAGACATATCGTCCATTCGCGCTTCCTGGGCATCCATTCGGGAGGTCAGTGTGTCCATTCGCTCTGTCAGCATATCCACCCGTTCTGCCAGCGTATCTATATGCCCCATCAGCGTGTCCACTTGTTCTGTCAGCACATTCATCTGCTCTGTCAGCACCGATACCTGTTCCGTCAGCGTATCCATCCGCTCTGCCAGCACAGATACTTGTCCGGTTAACGTGTCCATTCCTCCTGCTATCACAGATACTTGTTCCGTCAGAGCCGCCGCCTGTTCCGCAAATTCATCCACCCGCCCTGTCAGACCCCCTATTTGTTCTGACAGCGTACTCATTCCGCCTTCCATCACTTCCATCCGGCCGTTCGCCGCCTTCATTTGTCCTGAAATTTCCATACCAACATTCAGAATCAAATCCATTTTTTCACTGTCGTTCACACGTAATACCTCCTGTGTACAATTAATAAAATATATAATGAAGACCGCATGAAAAGCTTTGGAAAAAGCATCACATTCAGCAAACGTTTCATGAATTCTGCATCCGCTTTCTTCTGTGCATGCGCATCTTGATTCAGATAGGAACAAGTCCGGGCTGCCTTTTTATGCATAAAAACAGCACATAAACATACCGTTAGTCAGCAGTTAACTCACTCGTAAACAGGGGGAAGTAATACCGGACTTGTATAGGTGATACTGTTTCAAAATCAGGTATAAAAACAGTAATTAAGAAATTAGCGGCGCGTCAGAATATGCACCGACATTTTGTGCAGTTATTTCCGGGAAACTGCAGTCCCTTAATCTGGCTGACGATTTCATCTCGTCCTTGATTGTTATATTAACTGGTAACATCCAGAATTTCAATTGGCAAAATGACGTTTTTTTAATGCTTCCTGTGCCACAAAAAGCTTTCGGGCCGCATAAATACTGATTTTTCAGATGTCAAAAGCATGTATTTCCGACAATCAAAAATTTTCTTAAAAGATATTACTCAACCTCTATTTCCTTTAAAAAAAAGGGCGAAGCTAAACGCTTCACCCTCGCAGTTCTTCCCTGAATTGCTGAACCATGGCTTTTCCTTCTTCCGTAACCGGCTTAATCCACTTTCCGCTTCTCGTATAATAAACCTCAAAAATCAGACGGATAATTTCATCCGTATAGATGAAGGCAAATACCGCCAGAAACGGCAGGTGAAGCACCATTCCCGCAATCCATGTAGCCGGAACACTGATGGTAAAGAGGCATACGATTTCCAGAACCGTACCGAAAACAGCCTCCCCGCCCGCACGGTAACAGCTGTTCATAATATAGTTACAGGTACGGATGGTGCCTGCCGCCAGGTAGATCATAATCATATATTTTCCATAGAACATAGCCTCTGACCCCAGTCCGAACAAACCGAGAAGAGGGCGGTTAAACGCCAGTCCGATGGAACAGATAACAAAGGTAATCGCCGGGCACAGCAAGGCAAAGCCTTTCACGTACTGATATCCCTTCATATGATGGCCCGCGCCGACTTCCTTCCCCACCACCACGGAGCTGGCATCCGCCAGTCCTCCGAAAAAGGCGAACACAAAGCCTTCCAGCACACGGAATGCAGCCATGGCGGCTATAGCGGATTCCGCCTGTCTTCCGATTACCACATTGATCAGCATCTGACCGACTCCGTAAAAAAGCTCATTGCAGAGAATGGGGAGACATTTGCTCAGATAGACTTTGGAAAAACCATCTCCCCAGCTGAACATATCCTTTATTCTCAATTTCACCATTCTGCTGTCCTTCAGAAGAAAAGTGAACAGTATGCAAAGATTTACAATACCGGAGACCAATGTCCCCACAGCGGCTCCTGCCGCTCCCATTTTGGGCATGCCAAACCGTCCGTAAATTAAGATCCAGTTCAGGACAAAATTGGTAATAAGCGCCAGAATGGAACTGATAAGGGGCGCTTTTACCCTTTCTGTGGATCGCATCAGAAAGCTCACAAGCATGGCCAATACCTGCAGAGGATAGGCAAATCCCACAATACGTATATAAGGAACGGCCACCTCTATGATATTTTCCTTATCCGTATAAATACCCAGAATCCACTCCGGATTGGTAACGGCCATCGTGCCGAACAGCAAGGCTATCGCCAGCATAAAGACCATGGAAAGGCCAAAGGTCTTGTTGATTCCCTTTTCGTTCCCTGCGCCCCAGTACTGAGAGAAAAACAGCAGGGAGCCTCCTGCAAAACCGAAGTAGCAGGAAAAAAACAGCGATGATATCTGGGAACAGATCCCAACCGCAGCCACAGACAGCTCTCCCTGGCTTCCAATCATAATCGTATCCACCATGCTTGCCGTTGTGGACAGAAAATTCTGCAGGGCTATGGGCAGGGCTATTGTCACCACTGCTTTAAAAAATATACTCCAGTCAACCTTTGTCTTTTTCAATGTAAATCCCCTCGTCTTCCCTAACAAATACAGCTAAAAAGCCGATATCTTTCATTATATCTTTCTTCAGGCAAAATTCAACCATTCCCTTAAAATTACTGTGGCTTATCCAACAATTTATGATACAATATCAATAGATTTGTTTTGGAGGAAAGCCTATATGAACAACGATAAAGTATATCAGATGGATTTTTCAAAAATTTATCCCCTTCTTGTGAACAAAGCAAAGAAAAAAGGAAGAACTGAGGCCGAAGTGGATGAAATCATCTGCTGGCTTACCGGATACCAGCCGGAAGATATAAAATTAATTCTCGAAAAACAGGTCAGCTACGCTGAGTTTTTCCGGAATGCTCCGGAGCTGAATGCTAACCGGCACCTGATAAAAGGCTCCATATGCGGTATCAGGGTAGAAGAGATTGAAGACCCTCTTATGCAAGAAATACGCTATCTCGATAAGCTGATCGATGAGCTGGCCAAGGGAAAAGCAATGGACAAAATCCTGCGGAAATAATAACTCTTTGCGGTTGCATGGCCTGTTTATTGACTAACTTCGCACTTGCCGTAGGGGCAGGGGCGAAGTTTGAGTTATTGAATTAAATAAAAACCACTTTTGCCTTTTCCAGCCTGTCCTTCATTTTTTGAAATCCGGCCTTATTTTTTACCCCGACGCATTCACTGTTAAAGATCGCCGTCAGCCCATGTTTTACGGCCCCCAGCGCCGACATACCCACACAAAACTGCCCGTCTATACCGACCACCTCAACTTCATCAACTGAATTTTCCTCCAGAAACCGCACCAGATCCGGATTGGAAAAACAGTCCGCATGCTGCTTTTCAAACAGCAATTCTGATGCTGCCGTCAATCCATCGGCCAGCTGAGGCCTGAATGCTTTTCTCTGATAGAAAAAACGATTGACAATATAAATTATGAGTTCCTTATTTTCCTGACATTCAGCAATACGCCTGTTTATATTTTGAATCAGCCCCTCCGCATCATAATGGCTTTTTGCATTTTTTCCAAGATAATTTTCCTGCATGTCTATTACTAATAATGCCTTCATTTCAATTCCATCCGTTCCCTGCTTTTTGCAAGCTATACCATTGCGCCCTGGCCTGACAGCCTTTATCCCCTCCGCCGAAGCAGCAATACATAAGTCCCTTCTTTTTTGGAGATTTCAAAGCTCTTATATATATAAAACCGGCTGCGCGGGGCAAAGCGTTCCACCAGCTCCTTGTTATGGGAATAGAGAATCATGAGAGCATCCGGATTCAGATAATCGGAAATGCTATGAAAAAAACGTTCATAAATCTCTTCCACATCCTCTTCCGTAATTCTGCCTATTTGAAAAGGCATATCCGTAATCACCTCATCAAACAGATACGCATGCTCAAAGCGGAAAAAATCCCGGTTTATATAGTGAATGATCTGGCCCGCCGCCCTGGTATTTATCCTGGCCTTCACAATGGCGTCTTCCTGGATATCCACGCCATAGGTGGAACTGGCCTTAACCGCTTTATAACGTTCGATCAGCATTGTTCCCACGCCACAGAAGGGATCCAGAACCTGGGCATTTTCTTTCATATATTCGGCCGCAAGCGCCGCCGTCAGGGCCGCATTCACCGGACGGATGCTTGTGGGAATGACTTCCTTACGATAGGAAAAGCGATCATCTTTCAAGGTAAACAGCTTCACAAGCAGATTACAGCCGCCTTCTTTATTCTGTATAACGCGCAGCTCCAGCTCATAATTGGCCGTATTATTCGTCAGTCTCCTCTGCGATAACCGTTCTATCCGGGCAGACAATTTCTTCACAAATGCGCTCTTTTCGTCCAGCGGCTTTTTGCTCTTCATCTCCACACGGAAAAAATATGGCGCTTCTCCGGCATGTATTTTTTCCAGCCAACAGAGCAGATCGGATTTCACAATCTTTTCTGCCATCTGCAATGCATCCATGGGGGAATTTTCCATTCCTTTTATGACAAAAAGCAGTTCATGGTAGGTACGTATGGTATCCACCCATTTCAGATTCGTCACCCGGGCCCTGACCCCTGCTCCGAAAAGCTTTGTTTTTGCACCGGGCTCAAGGCTGATCAGCTCCTTCTGTGTATACTCCGCAAGGTTACGGTTTGTAAGCAGGATGATATCAAAGGATTCGTTCCAGCCGGTAAAACGATGGGTTTGAATTCCCTCCGCCCGGACGATCAGGGAAGATAATTCCCTCATTTCCTCCGCCAGATGTTTCTGGTTTTCAGCTGTTACTTCCGTTTTCTGAAGCTCTTCCAGACATTCCTTTAAATCCTGCACATATTCCTCATAATCAAAATTCCCCATTGCCGTCAGATAAGAGCTTCGGACGAAACGCTGTTCTTCTTTTCTGTAGCTTTCAAAAACAGGAGCCATGAACTCCTGACGGCCCAAATCACCCATCAGCAGCGCCGCATTTTTCCTTGTCTTGGCATCCTCGGAACGAAGCAGCTCTGTCAGCAGGAATTCCTCCCCTCTGATCAGTTCGGAAAAACGCCGCCGCAAATCCTTATCCTTTATCTCCTGCCTGAGCCTGCTTAAATTCTGCCGTACATCCTGATTTTCTTTGATTTGCTGCCACTCTTCTTTAATCATAACGTCCCTCTCGTTTTCCTGACCTTCCTGATTTTCCCTTTGATAGGTCTGGTCTGCAGGTACTCCAGCACCATGTTTCCCTTTTGATTCAGTATCTCCACATAACTCAGGCTGTCCCTGATATCAATAATACCGATATCGGAAACCTCTATTCCCTCAAGGCCGCAGATGGTTCCCACAATATCGCTCGCCCGCAGCTTCGATTTCCGTCCCCCGCCGATGGACAGTCGCATAATTCCCGCATTCAGCGCCGCCCCCTTTGCCGGTTTGGGCGCTGATTTGATGCGCTGGCTTTTCCAGAATTCTTTTTCCTTCTCTTCATCCGTTCCCGGATCCGCAAGCAATGTGAGACTGCGGCCTGTATACGCTTCCACCTGCTTTACCATATGCAGCTCCTCGTCCGATACCAGGCTGACCGCAATCCCGCTTTTCCCATTTCTTCCGGTTCTTCCTATTCTGTGCACATAGGTTTCTTTTCCCGTCGGAAAATCATAGTTGATGACATGGGTAATGCTCTCAAAATCAATCCCTCTTGCCGCCACATCTGTGGCAATCAAAAACCGGAAGCATCCCCGTCGGAAAGCATCCACTGTCTTCAGACGTTCCTTCTGCTCCATATCCCCATGAAGCATCCCGCAGAAAATCCGGTTTCTCCGCAGCTTTTGAAACAGTACGTTTACCATTTCCCGCGTTCCGCAGAAAATAATACAGCTTTCCGGATTCTCATCCATCAAAACATGCAGAAACGTATGATATTTCTCCTCCCCGTCCGCCCGATATGCCTTCTGTTCGATACTGCCCGCGCTTTCCTCCGTGTTCTCCACGATAATCGGAACCATATCCCGGATAAACTCATCCACCAGCTCCTGAATTTCCGGTTTAAGAGTCGCAGAAAACAGGGATATCCTGCACCCCTTAGGAATGAGGGCGCAGATTTCCTTCACTTCATCGACAAATCCCATATCCAGCATCAGATCCGCTTCATCCAGAATGAGCCACTTTATTTTATCAAGCTTCAGGCTGTCCCTGCGCACAAGATCCATAACACGTCCCGGAGTTCCCACGACGATATGGGATTTCTGCCGCAGCGTCTGTATCTGTTTGTCAACAGGGAATCCGCCGAATACGGCGGGAACCTTCAGCCTTCTTTTTCTTCCTATATGAAAAATTTCATCACTGACCTGCACGGATAATTCTCTGGTTGGTTCAAGAACCAGTGCCTGCGGCGCATTTTCCTCCCATTCGATACTTTCACATATGGGAATGGCAAACGCCGCCGTTTTTCCGCTGCCTGTAGGCGCCTTTACCACCGCATTTTTCCCGGCAAGCAGAACGGGCAGCACTTCCTTCTGAATATTTGTAGGGCTGTTATAGCCCAAAGCCTTTAATGCCTCCAGAATTCCGTCCGATATGGCATAGTCACTGAACTGCACATTATCCTGATTTATCATAAAACCCTTTCCGTTACCCAGAAAAAAGACTTCCCCTGATCCGGGAAAGCCTTTTCCGTTTTCATTACCTGTTTCCTTATTCCTGCTGCCCGATTGATTCCGTAATAGGATAGAACCAATCCGCAGAAACAAAGCAGCCTTGTGTCTATTGTAAGGCGGAAGAAATACTCCTGTCAAGCGGCTTTATCCATATCCTGCGGCAGCTTTATCCATATCCTGCGGCAGCAAGTTACGATTCATAGCCGTCTGGCCCCTGCCCCGCTGCCCCGCCCTGCTTTGTCCCGCCCCTGCTGTCCGCCTTGTGCCGCGCCGGTCTGCAAGGTTTCCTGTAAGGGGCGTTTTAAGCTCGCCGGTCCTTAGGCTGCGTCTTTTGCAGCCTTAGTACCGCTGCGTGCTTATCCGAGCGAAAGCGTCCCCTGTAAGGAACCTTGCAGGGCTGCGGCACACAGGCGGACGGCAGGAGACACGGCGGCATGCGCCCGGAATTTTTATATGCACCCCTTTGGCAGCCAAAGGCTTGTTTTTCCCTGTTTGGAATGGTAAGATGAGAATAAACTATCGATTCAGGGAAGAATAATGGTAGAATAAATCTGACGGAGCAGGGAATGAAGGAAGGTAAAATTTCAAACAGGAAACAAACCATGGTTATGGCTGCGGGAGGAACCGTGGTGGTACTGCTGATTCTGTCTTTGCTGGTCTTTATGGTATATGTGGACAGGAAAGAAACCAACAGGACTATTCTGGAGATCAGTGATATTTATATGGCGGAAATGGCGGATCAGATGGCAGGTCATTTTGATACGACCATGGCGGGCCAGTTTACCCGCGTCAGCAGTGTGATGACCAATATTACACCCGGCGATCTGGAGTCTCAGGAAACCCTGAGCCATTTTATAGAAGAAAAGCGGCAGAAAAACAACTTTGTTTTTCTCGCAATGCTGGATGATAAAGGTAATTTTTATTCGGCGGACGGCTGCTTTCCCGCGGAGGGGCTTATCGGAAGCGCCCGGGCTCTTCTGGACGGAGAAGAAAACTGTATAGAGTCCAATAAGGAGCTGCTGGGGCGGCAGATAATCCTGATAACGGCAAGAATGAAGCCAGTCCAGTTCGGAGAGAACAATATGATTGCGGCAGTAGTGGGAATGGAACCCTCTTTTTTAAGCCAGAGGCTGTCTTTGTACAGGGAAGGCGCCAATGCCTACGGCAATATCATAGACAAAGAGGGCAACTATATCCTGGTATATGAAGGGAACAAAGAGGACAGCGGCGAAAATGTTTTTGATTTCCTGGAAAGCAATGCCGTATTTGACAACGGATATACATCAAACCTGCTGAGCAGGGAAATCAGTGAAGGAAAGACAGGAGTAACGGCGTATACGCTTGACGGTGTACACAAGTATCTTTATTACATTCCGCTGTCTCTGAATGGCTGGTATATGTGTGTGAGCATGCCCTATGGAAAGCTGGATGAAAGAATCAGCGGACTGAGCGATGTTATGGCCCGGATGGCCATAATAGTAATTCTGATGATAACTGCGGTTCTTTTGAGCATGTTTACCGGATATGCCGTGGTTATCCGGCAGAAGAACAGGCTTCTTACCCGGGAGAAGGCTTCAACGGAACAGGCGCTGAGCCTGGCGGAGGAGGCCAGCCTTGCCAAGAGTGAGTTCCTTTCCCGGATGTCCCATGAAATCCGTACGCCATTAAACGGTATTATCGGCATGAACCATATAGCCATGCATAGTCTGGACAATCCGGAAAAAGTGCAGGACTGTCTCAGAAAGGTGGAAATATCTTCCGAACAGCTGCTTGTCCTTTTAAATGATGTGCTGGATATGACAAAAGTGGAGAGCGGTAAAATTGAACTCTGCGTGGAGAAAATGGATTTCAGCCTGATGCTGGATCAGCTTACGGCGATTGCAGGCTCCCAGGCAGCAGAAAAGAATATTGATTTCCGTATGGATATCAGTCTGGACAGAGACTTGTCTCTCAAGGGAGATTCCCTCCGTGTCAGCCAGATCATAAATAATCTTCTTTCCAATGCGTTTAAGTTTACGCCGCCGGGAGGACGGGTAGAGCTTCGGGTACGGGAAACGGAAGTCCGGGAGAATATGCACTGGATGCAGTTTTCCGTGAAGGATTCCGGGTGCGGAATAAGAAAAGAAAACCTGGAAAAGATATTCCGTCCCTTTGAACAGGAAGGGAGCAAAACGGCGAAAACCTATGGTGGAACAGGCCTTGGACTGGCAATTAGCAGACGTCTTGCCGAGCTGATGGGCGGCAGGATCACAGTGGAAAGCCGGCCTGGGGAAGGCAGTCTGTTTACGGTGGAAATCCCTTTCCGGGAAGCGGAGGCGTCAGAGGCTGTCCTTCAGGGCGCACAGCATAATACGGAGGGAATGGAAAAGATTCCGGAAGAAAAGTTGTCGGAAAGAAATACCCGGGAGCAGGATAACGGGGGAAGGAAATCAGACATCACAGCCGGAGCGGAAAGCAGGACATTTAAGGGAAAACGAATCCTTATTGTGGAGGATAATGAACTGAATCAGGAAATTGCCTCCGAATTTATCCGTATGATGGGGGCCGAATCGGAAATTGCCGGAAACGGAAAAGAAGCTGTTTCTAAATTTGCCGCATCGGAAGAAGGATATTATGATTTGATTCTTATGGATATCCTCATGCCGGAAATGGGAGGCTACGAAGCATCGGGCATCATTCGATCCATGAAGCGTAAGGATGCGGGAACAGTGCCTATTTTTGCAATGACTGCAAACGCCTTTGCAGAGGATGTGGAAAAGAGCAGGAAGGCGGGAATGAACGCACATATCAGCAAACCGGTTTCCGCTGCCAGTCTGTATGAGGAGATGGATAAGGTTTTTCATGAGGATCAACGGCAGGGAAATTCATAACAAAAACGGACTGACTTATTTGATAAAATCTATGTCTTAAAAGTGTAAAATATAGGTAAAAAGTAGAATACCCTGCTAGGAATGAGCGGGGTATTTGTGTTAAGATATGCTTGCCGAGAAAATTGTGCAGGAAACGGCACCTGCACAAGGAAATCGTCCAAAACCTGACACCAGGCAGGGCGTGGCCGCCCGGGCGTCCCCCAACTCCCGGGGCGGGCTGAACAAAATGGGATCCGGGTATTTTACCGTCTGGTAATTACCCGGATCCTTTTTTTGTCTCCTCCGGTATCGGATATTATCAGTCCCGGGGGTTAATTGTTTCCATGACAGACATTTGATTAATCTGCCTGACAGGACGCAGCATGGACAAGACGGCGGAGCCAAGGCATAACAGAAGAATCAGCAGCAGAGGAGCGAAGGGGATCTGCCAGCCGGTTTCCCATTTTTCCGCAATCAGATACCGGAACATCATTTTATTCAGGGGGAGTCCCAAAAGACAGCCGGCTATGCAGCCTGACAGGGCATAGCTCATAGCTTGTGCTGCTATCATTCTGCGCAGCTGTTTGGAACTCATACCCATGGAGCGCATAATGCCATATTGTTTCATATGGGCTGAAACACTGGCGTTCATGCTGTTGATGATCTGGAATATAGTTATTAAAGCTATGATGATTAAAAATCCATAGATAAAGACTGCGCCGATATAAAAAGAACTCTGTGCTTCCGCGTTGGACAGACGTTTATCGGAAAAGCGGCAGCCCGGAGGAAGCAGGCCGCGTATGGAGGAGATGGCGTTGTCGTCAGCATTTTTTTCAAGCTGTATGTCAATTGAAGTATAATCTGCGTAACCGGAAATATCGGCAGAAGCCTGTTCCGTGCATACCAGCTCCCTATTATCGACGTATACATTTTTGACTCCGGGGATATTTTGTATCCTCTCAGCCAGAGAACGGTCAAGTACGGCGCCTCCCATAGTGATGGATACATCGGGCGCGGCAGGTTTTAATGCGGGCATGCTTTCATTCAAAAAAACGACCATAACATGAAAAGACAGAAACAGCATGATACTGATTGCATAAGAGCAGGTCATGAGAAATAAATTTTTTCTGTCGGCCGTTGCATGAAAAATCCCCATGCCGATGTCAATAGGAAAAATTTTGGTGTTTGCCGCCTTTTTCGTACGGAGTTGAAGTGTGCTGCCGCTTACAGCTGTCACAGGAGAAACTTCCGATGCTTTTTTTGCAGGAGACAGCGATGCCAGCAGAACGATTAAAAAGCCCACTGAGGCACCGGCTGTCAGGCCGATCGTACTGAAACGGAATAAGGGGATTTCGGAAAAACGCTGTACACTTACTGATTTAAGCAGCAGACACGCGCACCATGTGATGATTTGCCCGGCCAGCAAGCCGATCGGGACCCCTTTTATGCTCTGCCGCAGTCCCTGCAGTACGACGAAATGTCTGACCTGCTTTTCGGATGCACCTATACAGCGGAGCAGGCCATAAAACTGAATACGATCCCGGACATTAGTACGGAAGCTTGCAGAAATCATAACAGTTCCTGCGAGCAGAACTAGAAAGACAAGTATACCTGCGACAAGATACAGCGACTGCATGAGGCTGTTTTTGCTCTGACCGGTCAGTCCCAATAATGCTGTGTTTTCGGATATCTGATGATCTGACAGTCCATAATTTTCTTTGATTTCCGTAATTGCATGCTGCACATTGGCGCCGGATTTGAACTGGATACGGTAGGTGGTGCCTTCTGCTGCGTTTTCATCTGCAATTGACCGGAATCCCTCTTCACTTAAAACCATGCCATAAACATCTGCTTTTTGAAGACTTCCGGTATCTTCAAGACTTCCTGTAATTTTGTATTTCTGTTTCATGCCGTCCGGTATGGTTACAAGGACAGTACTGCCTATAGACAGGCCACACTGTTCCATAGCGGAATTGTTAAGCAAAGCTTCGTTAGGCAGAACCGGATAAGCTCCCTCAGCCAGCTTCATTTCCGTTAGTCCTGAACAGGTTTTCTCATCAGCACCTGCAAAGCTGACCGTTTTCCCCATTAATGAACCGCTGCATCCCTGGTATACCCAGCCGGACAGGGCTACGTCGGGCCTCATAGCTATCATGGCAATTAGCTGTTGGTCAATATCGGTTAAGCTGATATGATATTTTCCATTTGTCCTGATAAAATAATTTTCCTGGGCACGCCGCCCCATGTCAGCCATGCTGAAAATCGCAGTAACAAGACATACGGCAAGAACAATACACAGAACAGATATCCGCTCATTTTTTCTGTGTATTTTTCCATACCGGGAGACGAGGCTTAAATAGCTTTTCATGATTGGGCTGTGATCCTGGTTTTCCTTATTTTTTACATTAGACGTATTCATAATAATAACCTGCCTTTCCGATTAAAGAATAGCCCTTTTTTCTTACGGGCAGGTGAAATGCAGCTTACTTTTTTGTAAGCTTGCGAAAAAGGATTATCAGGGCATTTTTCATACCTCGCCCTTGACAAGCCGGAATTTCTCACGGTATAATATATACCATGACAGCATTTCAGATGCTGTGTTTTGCGGTTATGGCGGAATTGGCAGACGCGCCAGATTTAGGTTCTGGTGGGAGAC
>ERZ857882.3338-NODE-3338-length-15234-cov-8.398972_pt1 | contig 15234 bp, 10 predicted proteins | sample MGYA00519697_ERZ857882 | MGnify/ENA primary metagenome ERZ857882 (study PRJEB31778, sample SAMEA3449373) | human gut metagenome | biome: human gut; feature: human-associated habitat; material: faeces | place: United Kingdom | collected 2010/2012 ...
GTAAATATCCTCCGGAATCATGGGGGAGCCGATTTCCGCAAGCAGCGCCGCGTCGATTTTTTCTTCGCGCGCGTACTGTTCGCCGGCCTTCTTCACCAGCGCCAGCCGCGGAGCGGTGACGTTCGCCAGCTCCGGCACGTTGAACAGCGGGCTTTCCGGCACGGTTACGATGGTATGCCGGTTCGGGAACATGTATTTGAATTCCAGAATCATCGGCTCGAAGTTATGGCTGCCGTCCGGGAAGCCGCAGCCACTGATCATCAGATAGCGCAGGCGCGAAAAATCCGCCTGTGCCGCGTGCTCATAGCGCTCGCCCTCCCGGCGCATCGCCATGGCGGACAGCGGCATGGTGCGATCCATCAGCATTTTCAGCGGCGCGGGCATGCCGTAGCAATACAGCGGAAAGCTGAACAGTAGCACGTCGCTCGCCAGCATTTTCTCAAGAATCCCCGCCATGTCGTCGCGCAGAACGCACGTGCCGCCGTTGCGCTTGCAGGTGAAGCAGCCCCGGCAGCAGCCGATGCGCTTCTCCGTCACGTGAATCAACTCCGCCTCCACGGGAACCGCCGCGCGCATGCCGTCCAGAAACGCGCGCGTGATGTGCAAAGTGTCGCTCCTCTCGCCCTTGGGGCTTCCGTTTAAAATCAGTATTTTCATACGTTTCCTCCTCGCAGCGGTTCCAAAATGGCGCGCGTCCGCGCTTTGTCCGCGCCCGCGGCGATCAGCGCGCCGCAGCCCATGCGGAACAGCTTCTCCTTCGCTTCGCCGCGCGCGGCGGTCATCAGCCCGGCGATCAGCAGCGTGACGATTCCGTGCGCGCAGATGATGCAGTCCTCCATCCACGTCCGCGCCGCCTCCACGGGAATTTCCAGCTCCGCGGCAATCGCGCCCGCGTTTTTGCGGATGCTTTCCAGATTGAAGATGGACAGGAACTCGCCGCCGTGCGCGCGGCCGTCGGGCGTCTGCGTCACCACGTCGTATGCGCGCATGGTGGTCAGCAGGCCGAACACCGTACTTTTGGGATAGCCGCACAGGGCGGTCAGCTCCTTGAGCAGCAGCGGCTTCCCCGCCTGACTCAGAATTTGCAGCAGCTCCATGGCCTTCGCCACGGACAGAATGATGTTCCCATCCACCACAGGGCATCAGCTCCTTTCCCGACCAGCATACCGAAGTCGTGATTTCTTGTCAAGCAGCGCACACGTTGGGGCTTGACAAATGCCCCGTCGTGTGTTGCACTATACCTATAAGAATATGCTCCACCGTACACCCGCCGCCCCTCGATCACACAACGGCAAGAAAGGAACAGGCCTATGAAAAAGCTGCTGATCTGCTTGACGCTTCTATGCTGCTCCCTGCTGGTTTTTTCCGCGTGCGCCACCGGACGGGACAACGGTCAGGACAATCACGGAGGTGATCCCATGGAGTTTGAGCGCTTCTCCCTGTCGACGAGCGGTACCACCGCGGAAAGCTATGTCTACGAGGGATACAGGACGGAAAGCGGCGTACATCTGGCATATTATACCAGCACCTCCTGGTGGGATAACACCGTCTCCGACTATGTGGAGAGCCGCTATGTCATCCGCGCCATGGAGGGCGACGATGCCCTCTACCAGACGCTTTGCGCCCTGCTGGGAGACTGCCGGATCAACGAGTGGGCGGGCTTCCGCGGCGCCAACCCGCCGGATGTGCTGGACGGAAGCTCCATGAGCTTTCAGGCGACGCTGCCCGACGGCTCGGTGATAACGGCCTCCGGCAGCAACAACTTCCCTCCCAACTACCGGCGATTTTCGGACGCCCTTGCCGAGCTGCTCCTGACAGAGCAGATCACCGATACCGCGTTTACCGACGGCACCTACGAGCTCACCCTGCCGGAGAGCTGGGCAGGCGTGGTGCGCGCCCGCTTCTCGGAGGGGATGGTGGCCTTCTCTGTGGACGGCAGTGACGGCAAGGACGTCACCTTCTTCATCCTCGACAACACCGGCTACGGCTACACGTCGGAGGACTATCCCGGCCGGGTGGCCGTAGGCCGCCTTGTGTCGGACGACGATATCCGGTTCATCACCGCCCGGGATCTCTACGCCATCAGCGCCTACGCCCAGAAGGTCTCCCCGGAGGCGCTGGCCCTCTGGGAGAGCTACGAGCGTGACAAGGCGGCCATCATCGAAAGTCTCCGGGGCGTCAACGGCTATACGCTGTACCCCGAGGACGGCACGGTGCTGTATGAGGCGCAGGCGCAGGAGCTGGCGGACAACGCCCGGAGCCTGTGGCTGTATCTGCACTTCGCCGGGGAGTATGCCGGCGGCGTACAGCCCACGACCATCGACGGGCGGCCATATAAACCGCTGTTCCCCGCGCAGGACAACATCCATACGCTGGAGCAGGTGCGCGACCGGTTTTTGCAGGTCTTCTCTGCCGATTTCACGGACAAGACGCTGGACGCCGCCCTCGCCGCCAAGGATCTGCTGGCGTATAACGGCGACATCTACGCGGCCTATAAGAAAACCAGCGGCGAGGCCGCCTACAATAGCTGGGTGGATCATGTGCGGGACGACGGCGACGGGAAATTCACCGTTGTCATGGCGGTGACGCTGCCTCCGGATGCGCACACCGACTATGTGGAGCTGCCGGCGGAGAGAAACGCGGCCGGGGATTTCGTCTTTACGGATTACCCCTACTGGGACAGATCGGAATGATCTCCGGACAACTGCATACGCAAAAAGGAAAGCACCGTGACCGGTGCTTTCCTTTTTTGTGTCGCTGTGAATGGGTGCGGCGTCAGCGGTTCACGCAGCGCAGCACGACCGCCAGCACCAGCATATGGAAGGGGTAAAAGGCGTAGCACGCATACTGGAACGGCTTGCTGTGGTGACCCTGCCGCCCGCGGTACAGCCAGATGGGAATAAGCGCCAGCAGCGCCAGCCCCTGCTGGCACAGCTCAAATTCCATGCCCAGCAGCCTCACGGGGTACATCAGGCCGCCCAGCAGCTCCACATTCACCCAGTAGAGAGCCAGCAGCTGCCCCAGCAGACACCACCATTTCCGCCCACGGAAGATATAGAAGATCAGCACCGTCAAAACACCGGCGCCGTAGTAGTCCACCATGCCCAGCGTACCCAGCGCCATACCGGCGAGGGCCACGAGGACGAACACCAGCAGGAACGCCCAGCGCTTTCCCTTCCGCCGTACCGCCTCTGTCAGCCGGATGCCCAGAAGCCCCAGCAGCAGCGTCCAGATCACGTTCTGGTGTACCGGGTAGAACCATGTGCCGCCGTACATCAGGTCGAAGGGTATCTCGGAGAGTACCGCGAACACCAGCATCCGCAGGGCGTATTTTTGAAAGCTGTGGGTGTGGAAATAGCCCTCCACCGCCATGAAGGCGAAGATGGGGAAGGCCAGCCGCCCCGCGCAGGTCAGCCATTCCTGCGCCGGAAGGAGGGTGGCCCAGAGGTGATCCATCAGCATAAGGGTCATGGCGAGGATATGGAGCGCCGCCGCGCTGATGTCAAAGGTTTTTTTCATCGTTACGTTCATGTTCTGCATGGACACGCTGTTGCTCCTTTTGGTTCGTTTGGTCTTACGATCCGGCGGTCACCCGCCGGGTCGCCGGGCGCACGGCTTCACCGGGCGCGCAAAACAGCCGTCATTATACCATAACGCCGCGTCCCTTGCAACCGTGCGTCTCGCCCACCGCATCAACGGTCGCCGCAGACAAAAGGAAAGCACCGGTGACCGGTGCTTTCCTCTGTGTGCCGTATCATGCGCCGCGGGTAAAGACAGTGCTGCCGCCCTCACCGGCGTCAAAGAGATCCACGCCGGCCACGGTAGTGACGATCAGCGTGCCGTCCCAGCTATCGGAGAAGTCGAGGGTGAAGGCGAAGGTTCCATCGCAGGAGCGGTCGCCGCAGCGGAGCTGGAAGCGATAGAGCATCCCCTGCTCCGTCGTACCCAGATAGGTGCCGTAGCCGCTGTATGTGATGGGGTCGTCCAGCCCCTCCACGGTATTTTGGATATCGGTGAAGCCGTCGCTTTGGATGGAAAGCGCATAGCGATCCGTGTAGCCGCTGCCCTCCCCGCCGTGATGCACGTCCGCGTACCAGTCGCCGGTGACGCCGGTGGACATGGTGCTGCTCATCGGCACGATGCGCTGGGCCAGATCGTACTTCGCGCCGCTCTTGTCCACGGCGTACACTGTCTCATAGCCACCGCCGTGCTCGTCGGCGCAGATGCCGCTTTCAAAGCGGACGATGTCCCGCAGACCGTAGAGCGGGCCGCCGCAGCAGAGAGACTTCCCGCCCAAGCCGCCGAAAATGTCGGCGTACTCCACCGTATTGCCCTTGGTGAGCAGGAACGCATAGGGGTACAGCTCCTGCCCGCACACGCCCACAAAGATATCCTGATAGTCGCCGTAGCACCCGGCGATGGGGTACTCCGTGTCGTAGCTGAAGCCGAAGGACTTGCGGTATGTCTCGCTGTCGAAGAAGCCGTCCTTGCCCTTTGTGATACGGACGGAAGCGCCGTCCCCGGTGAGGGCGGCAGACACGAAGCCATAGGCGGAGCTGGGCGCCTTGGCGGCCGCCCATTCGCTTGCGCCGGGCTTCACGGTCATCTCCCGGTCGTACCAACCGGCGCCAGCCACCATGCCGACAGGCTGATAGGCGGTGAAGGTGCCGTCCCCGTTGGGATAGAACACGGCGGTCTCCAGCCCCGTGTTCCGTTCCTGCACCGTCCGCGCCCGCAGGGCTGCCAGCTCGATGCAGGCGGAGGGGAACGTCTCATCCTCCGGGCCGATATCGTTCACGCCCCACGGCGCATACATGGCATCAAAGGTCTGCGCCGCCGCACGCCGCAGCGCCGTGGTGAAGTCCGCCTCGCGGACGCCCACGCGGTCAAGCACCTGCGCGTTGGTCAGCTTCTGACCGGCGGCAAAATCGTAGTGATAGACGAAATAGCGGCTACCCATGTCGCCGAGCCAGCTTGCGGCGCACAGGGAAAGACTCAGCAGACTGCCGCTCCAATGGCTTTCCCAGGAGACGTTCAGCCAGTTGATGTACCGCGAGCCCTCCGCGGTGATCCCCTCCTGTGCGGCGCGGGCGTCGCTGCCGAAGTACGCCACGATCTCGGCGTTGATGGCGGCGGCGTCCGCCGTGTCGGCGGCCAGCTGCGGGATATGGTAGGCGTAGTCCCACGTCTCCTTGTACTCATCGGTAAAGGAGCCCTCCACGCTGTACGCCTCGGTGATGAGGCTGTCGTTATAGGTCTTGTCCGGTGTAGGCGCAGGCGTGGGCTTCAGCGTAGGTATGGGTATTTGGACACAGCCTGTGAGCTGTGTGCAAAGCGCAAGGCAGAAAAGCACGCTCAGCGCCCGTGAAAGAATGCGATGCTGCTTCATATTCCGTTCCCTCCCTGTTCGTCATGTCCGCTGCCAGCTTAGGTCTATGCCTTCATTATAGGAAAAAGCAGCACGGTATGCAACATAAATAACAGAAAAGAACGGATGTTTTGAGAAAACCCGCAATATTTTGTACGTCTGCGGCGCAGTCACGCCGCGTCCTCCTTCTCATAGACTCCGCGCACAGCCGCCCGTCTGCCCCAGATCAGCAGCCAGCACGCCGCCATGGCCACCGCGCCGCACAGCGTGACGCACAGGCGGTAGTCCAGTACCTCTCCCAGCGCGCCCACCGCCAGCGCACAGACGCCGGAGGCCGCCGTGAGCATCATGTCGAACAGTGCGTTGACGCGGGCGCGCAGCGCCTCCGGGATGTAGCGCTGCACCGCCGCCTCCCGCAAAATGGCGCTGTTGTTGCCCAGAAAGCCGCAGACCCCGCGGTTGACCAGCATCAATGGATAGGGCAGCCACAGCAGGAGCATATCCATCAGCTCGTAGGTCTGATACACGGCGAACACAAAGCCGAACCGCTTTTTCTGCGGGATGTCCACCCGGTACTGCACGGCGCTGCCGATGGTGCGCCCCGCGAACTCCGCCACGGAAAACAGGGAGTACATGGCCGCCGTCATGCCGGGCATGGTGCGGAAAAACGCCACTAAGATCGGCGCATAGCCGCCGGCCACGCCGTTGGTCACGGACATATATTCATAGATGCTGCGCACGCCCCGCTCCTCCTTGAGGTAGGCAAGCCCCTCCCGGATATCCGCCCGCCACGCCGCCGCGGTGTAGCGCTGGCGCTGTGCCTGCCGACGCTCGTCCAGCCGGATAAAGCTCTCTGTCAGCGCGGCGGCAAGGGACAGCGCCCCCTGCAGCACTAGCAAAAGCGGAACGCCCAGCGTATCCAGCAGGACGGCTGCCAGCGGTGTCATGATGACCGTCAGGATGGGATAGAGTATGGAGGAGACGGCATAGCCCTTCTGCTCCGCGCCGGTGGGGATAAGTTGGGGGTAGATGCTGGTGTAGGCGAGGCGGTCAACGGAGCTGAGACAGGCCAGAAGCACCGAGACGCCCAGATACCCGACGTAGGAGAAGTCGAACCGCATGAGCCAAAGCCCCATGCCGCCGTAGACGAGGCCGTTGCAGATATCGCCGCCTACCAGAAACGCCTTGCGGGGCAGCCGATCCATCAGCGGCGCCACGAGGAACGGGATGAAAATATTGGGAACAAGCTGGATGGCCACGATCAGCGCGGAGGCCAGCGTGCTGCCCGTCTCGTCAAAGACCAGAAAGGACAGGGCAAAGCCCCCGGCGATGCCGCCTGCCGCGCCCAGCGCCGTGGCGATCGTGACCAGTGTAAAGCTGCGTGTCCAAAGCTGTACTGTCTGTTTTTTCATTGCTTCATCACCTCTGGGCATATCATACCACGCAGCCTCCGCAAAAAGAAACCCGGCACATTTGGGAAAGCTTTGCCCCAAATGTGCCGGTAAGTGTATTTCAAAGCCGTATATCAGGAAACTCCGTCAAAAGCTCGCAAACCTTCTTGTATTGCCGCGCCGCGGTGTACCACTCCACCACCCACGGCAGATGGAACGCCGCATAGCCCTGGGGAAGCCGGGTGCGGCAGCAGGCGAAGCAGTCCAGCAGCAGCGCCCCGTACGCGTCGCAGTGCAGATAATCCGGGTGCGCCAGACGGAAGCGCACCACCGCCAGCATCTTCTCCACCGCCTCCGACCGCTGCTCCGCCGTCTCCGCCGCCTCGGCGCGCTCCAGCGCCGCATAGGCTTCCGCCGTCCGCCCCGTCTTTTCACAGCAGATGGCCAGCTTGTGCAGCGCCAGCACACCGGGGTCGTTCAGCGCGGAGAAATACCCATACGCCTCCTCGAACTGCCCCCGCTCGATCTGCACGGCGGCGGTGTTGTACGCAATGGAGTCCAGCAGCTCCTGCTCGCCCAGCGCCTGCGCCAGCCGTCTCGCGGCGGCGTAGTGTGGGCGCATACGCTCTATATCCCGGCGGTTGCAGTAGCAGTTCCCCATATACGCCCGGCACAGCAGCATCAGCCGCGCCGCGCCGTCCCGTGCCGCCAGATCGTAGCCGGCCTGCAAATGCTCCACCGCGTCCTCGTAGCATCCCGCCTCATACGCGGACACGCCGATGCGCCAGTGGCAGAAGGCGTTGGGCAGCAGTGCCAGCGCCTCGTCCCACCGCCCCTGCAAAAGCCGCTGCATGGCCAGCTGCCGCGGGGTCATGCCCGCCTCCAGCCCGGCGTCCAGCGCCCCGCCGTCCGTGTCGAACTGCCGCAGCAGGAGGAGATCCGTCCACGCAGCGGTGGCGCGGTACGTCTCGTCGGAGGCCGCCGGCAGCGCGGCGGCCAGCTCCCCAAACCGCCCGGTGAACAGCCGCTCATAGCCGTCCTCCGCACAGCGCGCCCCCGCCGCCTCCAGCGCCGGGTCGGTGTGCAGACCCAGCCGCGCCAGAAGCAGCCGCAGCACATCGGCGGAGGGCTGTGCCTTCCCCGTCTCGATCTTGGAGAGGTAGGACACCGTGCAGATGTCCTTGCAGAGTCCCGCCTGACTCCATGAGCGCGCCAAACGCTCGCGCAGGATCAAATTGCCGTAATAGCTCATGCCCCGTCCTCCCGTATCCCGTGTTTTTACCGTATAGCAGGGCGCAGCGGTTTCGCCAAGCGCCGAAAACGGCGCTTTTCGTTTTTCCTCATTCTGTTACCGCTCCACCTTCATGATCACCTTCAGCCGGTGCAGGAGCTGACCGGTCTTCAGCTCCTCCAGATCGACCACCGCGATCCCCAACTGGGCGGCGCGGTGGCGGGCGGCGGCGTTGCAGGTCTCTGTGGTGACGATGGCGGCCTTGGCGCCTTTGCCGCCGAAGCGATCCCGCAGGATGGCCAGCTCGTTCAGCGCCTCCGTCTTGATGTCGCAGGCCTTACAGCTCAGGAACAGCGGGACCACGCCACGGGCGGCCATCACGTCGATCTCGTTGGAGACGCTGCCGTGACCCAGCACCTCGTCCCAGCGCACCACGGCGCTGCTGATCACATCGTGGAAGATCCCGGTATCCACGCAGGCCTTGTAGGTGTACAGCTCCAGTACGCTGCCCACATCCCGCAGCCACGCTCTGGTGTGCAGATCCCGGAAGCGGAAGGATACCTGCCGGTCGGGGATGATGTCCAGCTCCCGGATAAGGTCGATGCGCGCCAGCTCCCGCAGGGCGGCCTCGTTGACGGTGTTCCGCGTTCCGCGCTCGCCCTTCACGGTGTACCCGCCCTGCACGGACAGGGGTGGGGTCTGCCCGTACTCCGAGGGCGACACCCTTTGGATGTAGGAGATGATATCGGGCCACTCCCGGCGAAAGCGGAGGAAGCATTGGAAAAACCGGTCGAAGTCCGGCAGATACTGCGCCAGTATGTGGTTGTCCACCCGGCCGGGCAGCAGCGTGCCGCCCGCCATGAGGAAGAACTCCTCGATGGAGTAGGTCAGATCGCATTGCAGCTCGTCGGCGAAGGCCGCGCCGGAGATATCGTAGAAGCGGTTCTTCTTACGGGAGTAGGTGAAGGCCGGTACGCCCTTCCGGGCGGCGAACATCCCCGCCGCAAACAGCGCCGCGTCGCTGCCGCCGGTGACGTCGATGGCGCAGTCCGGGTACTTCTCGCCGATGGCACAGAGCTGCCGCAGGATACGATCCGCCTTGAACAGGCTCGCCTCCACAAAGATAAGCTCCGGCTCCCAGCCGCGGCACCGGAAAAATGCCGCCAGTGTCTCCTGCCGTCTGCGATCCCGGATGACCTCGCCGGGGCAGAGATAGACGATGCGCCGGGGGCGGAACATATCCGGCGCCAGTATATTCTCAATGGCACGCTCGTCGTACAGCTCGATCAGCGTATTCATGCACCCTCCGCCTCCCTTCTTGTTCCAACAGTATATAGCGTTTTGGTGAAAAGCACAAGAGACCACCGCACCATCCTGCGGGAAAAAACGGGGCGGTGCGCTTTTTTCTTGCGCCGGGACGAGAGAGGGCGTATAATGGCAGAAATGAGCATCAACAAACGACGGAGGGTGACACGATGTACGAGAACGGTAAGATCTATATGGGTCTGGCAGGCGACAAGCGTGTGGAGCTGGCGCTGAATATGTGCAACCGCCACGGGCTCATCGCCGGCGCCAGCGGCACCGGCAAGACCATCACCATGAAGGTGATGGCGGAGTCCTTTTCCGACGCGGGCGTACCAGTGTTTCTGTGCGATGTAAAGGGCGATGTGGCGGGCATCTGCGCACCGGGGCAGAGCAGCGAGGGCATGGAAAAGCGCATCGACAAGTTCGGCCTGCGGGAGCGCTTTGCCTACCGGGGCTACCCCACCACCTTCTGGGATATCTATCAGCAGGGCGGCCACGCCGTGCGCGCCACCGTCAGCGACATGGGGCCGGAGCTTCTCAGCCGGATCCTTGGCCTGACGGCGGTGCAGGAGGGCATCCTGCACATCGTGTTCCGCATTGCCGACGACAAGGGGCTGCTGCTCATCGATCTGAAGGATCTGCGGGCCATGCTGAATTATGTAAACGAGCACCGCGCCGAGTACATGATGACCTACGGCAACATCACGCCCCAGTCGGTGGCCGCCATTCTCCGGGCGCTGCTGCCGCTGGAGCAGCAGGGCGGCGACCTGTTCTTCGGCGAGCCGGCGCTGGACATCCGCGACTGGATGCGCACCGACGCCGACGGCCGGGGCATGATCAACGTGCTGGACTGCGTTAAGCTGGTGCAGAACCCCACGCTGTACGCCAGCTTCCTGCTGTGGATGCTCTCGGAGCTGTTTGAAAGCCTGCCGGAGGCCGGCGACATGGACAAGCCCCGGCTGGTGTTCTTCTTCGACGAGGCGCATATGCTGTTCCGCGGCGCGCCCGCCGTGCTGCTGCAAAAGGTGGAGCAGACGGTCAAGCTCATCCGCTCCCGCGGCGTGGGCGTGTACTTCGTCACCCAGAGCCCCGGCGACATCCCCGACACCGTGCTGGCACAGCTGTCCAACCGGGTACAGCACGCCCTGCGGGCCTACACCCCCGCCGAGCTGAAGGCCGTCCGTGTGGCGGCTCAGTCCTTCCGGGCCAACCCCGCTTTTCAGGCGGAGGACGCCATCATGGAGCTGGGCGTGGGTGAGGCGCTGACCTCCTTCCTGGACGAAAACGGCGTACCCGCCATGGTGGAGCGCACCAAGATCATCTGCCCCCAGAGCCTGATGGCGCCGCCGGAGCCGATGGTGCGCGCCAAGGTGATGATGCACGACGGCATGGAGAAATACGACGACTTCGTGGACAACGTATCGGCCTACGAGGTGCTGTCGGAGGAGGCGGAGCAAGCCGAGGCCGACAAGCAGGCCGAGGCCGACCGCAAGGCGCAGGAGAAGGCGGAGGCCGAGGCGGAGAAGCAGCGTCTGAAAGAGGAGGAGGCCGACCGCAAGCGCCAGCTGAAGCTGGAGGATGAGGCGCGCCGCCGCCAGCAGAAGCTGGCAGACGAGGAGCGCCGCCGTCAGCAGAAGCTGGCGGACGAGGTGCGGCGCAAGGCCGAGCGCCAGCAGGAAAAGCTGGAGGCCGAGGCCAAGCGCAAGGCGGAGCGCCGCGCCGCCAAGATCGAGTCCCAGCTCATCTCCGCAAGCGGGCAGGTACTCAAGCGCGGCCTTCTGGGTGTGCTGAAAAAGTGGTGACCGCCGCAGATGAATAGATAAAAGGAAAGCACCGGTCACCGGCGCTTTCCTTTTTGGCGTATTTATATCTGATGCGAGCAGGTCGTCACGCCTGCTGCGCCGCGCCGTCCGCCTCCAGCGGGATGAAGCGGAACTGGGTCACGTCAAAAAGCCCCATGTCCGTCAGCTTGACCTCCGGGATGACGGCGAGGGACATGAAGCACAGCGTCATCACCGGCTCCACATCGGCATTGACCCCCAGCTCGCGGTAGGCCGCCTCGTGGATGGCCGTCAGCTTCTGATCCACCCACTCGCCGCTCTGGTCGCTCATCAGACCCGCGATGGGCATGGGCATGGACTCGATGACCTTGCCGTCCTTCACCAGCACGATGCCGCCCTCCTGCTTCCGGAGCTGCTCCACCGCAAAGGCCATCTCCCCGTCGTCCACACCCACCACGATGAGGTTGTGGGAATCGTGGGCGATGGAGAGCGCCACCGCGCCCGCCTTGATGCCATAGCCCCGCAGAAATGCTGTGGCCACGTTGCCCGTCCGCTGGTGCCGCTCCACCACCGCCACCTTGACGATATCCACCGCCGGATCGCGGACAAAGTTGCCCTCCCCGTCCAGCCGGACGTCCGCCGTCTCCTTCTGGGTGACCACGCCGCCGGGCAGGATGCCGATCACATGGACGTGGCCGCTCTTGAGGTGCATCTTCAGCTTCTCCACGGAGAAATCCTGTAGGATGATACTGCCCTTGACGGCAGAGGCGTCGATCCGCCGCACCTCCGGCAGGTAATTTCCGTCCTCGGCGGTAAGAACGCCCGCCGTCCAGACCTTGCGGACGCGGAACGCCTTCAGATCCTCCAGCAGCACGATATCCGCCCGCTTGCCCGGCGCGATGGCGCCCCGGTCGTAAAGGCGGAAGCACTGCGCCGCGTTGATGGTGGCCATCTGGATGGCGGTCACCGCGTCCAGCCCCTCCTCCACGCAGATGCGCAGATGGTTGTCCAGATGCCCCTCGTGGAGGATCGTCTTGGGCTGGCGGTCATCCGAGCAGAGCACGCACCGGCTGGCGTTGCCGGGGGTCACGCCCTTGAGCATGGTACGCAGGTTGTGGCAGGCGGAGCCCTCCCGCAGCATCACATACATACCGCAGCGGATGCGCTCGTGCATCTCCTCCACCGTCGCGCACTCGTGGTCGGCCAGAATACCCGTGGAGGCGTAGGCGTTCAGCGCCTTGCCCTCCACCGCCGGGGCGTGGCCGTCGATGACCTTGCCGTGCCGCTGGGCCAGCACGATCTTGTCCAGCGTGGGGCCGTCGGCATTCACCACGCCGGGGAAGTTCATAAACTCGCCCAGACCCAGAACGCCCTCGGTGATGGGCTGCTCCATGGCCGCCGCGTCGACCACCGCACCGGCGTGCTCGAAGGGGGTGGCCGGCACGCAGGAGGGCAGCATCATCTGGATATCCAGCGCCGTCCCCTTGGCGGCCTCCATCATGTACCGCAGCCCCCGCAGGCCGCAGACATTCACCATCTCATGGGGGTCGGCGATGATGGTGGTGCCGCCGTGAGGCACCACCAGACGGCTCAGCTCCTCCGGCGTTACATAGGAGGACTCAATGTGGATATGGGTGTCGATAAAGCCGGGCGCCGCGTACATACCCCGTGCATCCACGGTCTCGCGTCCCTCATAGCTGCCGATCCCGGCGATTTGATCGCCGCAGAGCGCAATATCGCCCTCCACGATCTCGCCGGCATACACGTCGACGATCTTACAGTTCCTGATGACCGTGTCGGCGGGGATGCGCCCCGCTGCCACGTCGATCAGATGCGCCAGTTGTTCCCGCGTCTGCATAGCATCTTCCTCCGTCCTTTTGTGTGTAGACCAAGGCCCGGGTCAAGACCCGAGCCTGCATCGGTCACGATGTAACACCAGTATACAGAATGATCTCCCAAATCTCAAGTCGCATTTCCCACAAATCCCACCGCATTTTTCGCCACACAGCGCAGGGCCGCGGCTCATCTGTTTTTTGCGGCGGCGCGGCGGTTTATCCGCCCGCGTCAGACAAATTAAACAAGGTGTGGGCGGCTTTGCGTTGACATTTTCTTCCCCCCATGATACCATCTAAAATGGCGGTAAGTGCCAACGTTTTCAAAAAGGAGAAAGAGATTATGAAGAATAAGCCGACCCCTCGGGCGATCGCTCTGCTGCCCGTGGCCGTATTCCTGGTGCTGTATCTGGTGCTGGGCATTATTTTGGAGTATGTGTTAAAAATCGAAATGGGCTTCTATCAGATCCCCATCGTCGTGGCCTTCCTGGTGGCGCTGCTGGTGGCCTGCCTGCAAAACCGCGGCGTGAGCTTTGATGAAAAGCTGGAGCTGATGGGGCAGGGCATCGGCGATAAGAACATCGTCACCATGATCCTCATCTTCCTGGTGGCGGGCATCTTCGTGGGCGTCACCGGCCGCTCCAGCGCCGAGGCCGTGGCCTACTTCCTGCTGTCCATCGCCCCGGTAAAGCTGGCGGTGGCCGTGCTGTTCGTGGTGGCGTGCTTCGTGTCCATGGCCATGGGTACCTCCGTCGGCACCATCACCCTGCTGGCGCCCATCGCCGTGGCGGTGTCCGCCGATTCCGGCTTTGACCTGCCGCTGTGCATCGCCTCCGTCATGGGCGGCGCCATGTTCGGCGACAACCTCAGCTTTATTTCCGATACCACCATCGCCGCCTGCTCTACGCAGGGTACGGAGATGAAGGACAAGTTCCGCGCCAACTTCAAGATCGCTCTGCCCGCCGCGCTGGCGGCGCTGGCGCTGATCATCGTGGTCTCTCTCGGCACCGATGTACAGAGCGCCGTCTCCGGCGGTCACGATCTGGTGCTGATCATCCCCTATGTGCTGGTGCTCATCGGCGGCATCATCGGCCTGAACGTGTTCTTGGTGCTGCTCATCGGCATCGCCGCCGGCGCCGCCATCACCCTTATCACCGGGCAGGTCACGGCGCTGGAGCTCATGGGCAACATGGGCGGCGGCGTGTCCGGTATGTTCGAGACCATTCTGGTGACGCTGCTGGTGGCCTCCCTGTGCGGCCTCATCCGCGCCTACGGCGGCTTTGAGAGCATCCTTGCCTTCATCCGCCGGGTGTTCCGAGGTAAGCGGGGCGGCCAGCTGGGCATCGGCCTGCTGGTGGGCCTCATGGATATCGCCACCGCCAACAACACCGTGGCCATCGTCATGGCCGGCCCCATCGCCAAGGAGGTGGCGGAGGAGTACGGCATCAGCCCCAAGCGCTCCGCCTCCCTGCTGGACACCTTCTCCTGCATCTTCCAGGGCATCATCCCCTACGGCGCCCAGATGCTGGTGGCCATCTCCACCTGCGCCACCCTCGGCTACGCCATCAGCGCCTTTGACATCATCCCCCTGCTGTTCTACCCCTTCCTGCTGTGCCTGTCCAGCCTGCTGTTCATCCTGTTCGACAAGAAATAAAGCGTCTCATTTCGTGTACTTACAGCAAGAGCCCACCTTCTCAAGAAGGTGGGCTCTTGGCGTAAATGCTTCCAGGCGGTACCTGTATGCGCAGCGCTGTGGCCGCTGTCCGCCGGGATCGATCCATATATAACAGGCTGCTGCCGCGGGATACGGCTCAAGCGCAGCAAATGCTCCGTCACTTACGATGCCAGCCCCCGCCCCTTGGCTCCTCCTATTATTTTTCCTTCAGGTGCTCCTCCATCCAGTGCAGGATCTCGCTGAGGCGGCTGATGCGGTTGGAGGGCTTTCCCTCTCGGCTCAGGCCGTGGTTCTCGCCGTAGAACATACACAGCTTGCTCTCCACGCCATGGAGCTTGAGCGCCGCGAACATTTCCAGACCGTTGGCCAGCGTGCAGCGGTAATCCTTATCTGCGTGAATGAACAGTGTGGGCGTCTTAACGTGGTCCGCGTAGGTAAGAGGCGACGCCTTCCACAAATTCTCCGGGTGCTCCCAAATGGTGCCAAGCTGCTGGTCAGGAACATAATAGTAGCCGATATCCGAGAGGAGATAATCCCCCACATAGTTGGCAATGCTCCGCTGGGACACGGCACAGCGGAAACGGTCCGTGTGACCGATGACCCAGTTGGTCATAAAGCCGCCATAGGAACCGCCGGCAACGCCCATCCGAT
>ERZ857882.3350-NODE-3350-length-15205-cov-4.171485_pt1 | contig 15205 bp, 12 predicted proteins | sample MGYA00519697_ERZ857882 | MGnify/ENA primary metagenome ERZ857882 (study PRJEB31778, sample SAMEA3449373) | human gut metagenome | biome: human gut; feature: human-associated habitat; material: faeces | place: United Kingdom | collected 2010/2012 ...
GAAACGGAAAAACAGCATGACCGAAATCATGCCGTTCCCCAAAACAATATACTGTTTTATTGGACCGCCTCTCAGTACGGATTCTTGATCCATACCGTGGGGCTAAATCTGTGTCAGTTTTCTGTATACTCATTATTTGCCAAACCACAAAGAATTATGCGTCTGTTTTTCCTGCGGGCATAGTCCAGCGTCTTTGCTGCGCCGCCCCAGCCGTGGGTCACATAAGCTACAACCGTATCGCTCTCCTGAACCATCCATTCGTTGCGCCGTGAAATAGCAAAGCGTCTGGGGACAGATTCAAGAGGCGGATATAGGGGCACATTCTGCAAGAACGGATATAAAAGGAAGAACGCTAGCTTGTATCCAAACTAGCGTTCTTAGGTGGCTCTTCACCGCGCCTGCCCAGTACGTCTGATAGATAAAGGCCACGTACTTCCGCCGCCTGCACATCTCCATCACGACAAAGATGACCAGCATCGCCGGCGTCAGCCAGATCAGCATGGAGACGCCGGACTGTTTGTACTGGCGCAGGATGAGCAGGCAAAGCAGCGCCAGCGCGCCGAAGACGAAGAATACGGGCTTCCTCTTTCCGGTGTCGAAGGCCTTGCGCTGCCCAAAGAGCGCATCGCCATCAAAGCGGAGGAGAATCCACGCCGCGCAGGCGATGTAAATCAAAAACAGCAGCTCCAGAACCGGCAGATATCTTTTCCCCAGGATCAGCGCCGACAGCATGACCAGCAGATACAGGCCTGTGCCAATGCGCTTTCCCTGCCTGAGGGAGGCGTCCTGCTGCGTGACGGCGGTATAGAGCGGGATGAACATGGCGCGAACCGAAGACAGCCCGACCCCGACCAGCAGCGCGCTGATCATCAGCAGCGGCCGGTACAGCGGAGAAAGCGCCAGCAGCACCGCGCCGGCAAGCGAGAGCAGCAGCCCGCCCCGCAGAATCCTGTAGGGATTGGTGATTTCGCCGAACCCGCGCAGGGCAATCAGGCAAGCCCTCTGGATGGAATACAGGATCACCACGGGCACAAAGAAGTTCACGACCGTCGATTTCCCGGTCAGCAGGCTTGAAAACACAAGAAAGGGCAGCATCATATAGCTGTCCGACAGGCTGCTCAGCACGCCCAGCTCCAGCTTGCCGATGGACTGTTCTCGAATCTGCATGGTGGATATGCCTCCTCTGATATGCTGCCGGCTCCGGCGATCGGGCATCCGGACGATGCCGAAAAGTTGTTTCCGGCCCCGCAGCCGAAGCCGGACAGTATTTCATTATAGCGTACTGAAGCAAATTAATCAGTCGACAAAGTCGGCAACTTCCTCCGCCTTCCGCACTTGCGAAGTCTCAAATATTGGGATATAATGTAACCGTCAACAGAGCGCTGCTTTCATGAACAATGAAAGAAAGAACCCGTGGAAAGGATGAATCACATGAAAAAAACCGGTCTTGTCCTCGCGGCCCTTGTTCTGCTCATTGCCCTGGTCGGCCTTTCGGGCGCGGCCTGTGCGCAAAGCGCCAATCCTCATGCCGCCGAATGGCTTGACGACGCGATGCGCGCTTCGCTCGATACCCTGAGCCGCATCGACGAGGCAGGCCTTTTCTACGAAATGACCTGCGACTACGACTACGACACCCCCCTCTTCCAGACCCTTCTCGGCAAATTCGGCCAGTACGACGCGGGCTGCTCCGCATTCACCACCTGGAACGAAACGGGCGACTGCTTCCTGACCGCCAGGAACTACGATTACCGGCACACCGATCCCAACGGCGCGTACACCGGCCTGAATGTGGCCCTTCACTGCGCCCCGGAGGGCAAGTACAAATCCATCGGCATCGCGGACGCCTGCTGGCTCAGCCTCGCCGGCGGCGCCTACTATGCCGGCGTGCTGGATGACGGCACGACGGACACCTCGCTGGCCGTGCTGCTCCCGTATCTGTGCGTGGACGGCCTCAACGAAAAGGGCGTGAGCGTCTCCATCCTGAAGCTGGATGTGAAGGAGGGCGAGACCCCCGTCGACCAGCAGGAGCCGGGTAAGGTCGCCATCGGCCATTCCGTGCTGGCGCGCTACATTCTGGACAACTGCGCCACGGTGGAGGAAGCCGTCGCCCTGGCCGGGGAATACAATATCCGCAATACGGGCGGCATGGACTTCCATCTGTTCGTCACCGACGCCACGGGCGCTTCCGTCGTGCTGGAATGGCGCTACAATCAGCTGACTGTAACGGACACCAACGCCGTGACCAACTACTATGTCGGCTATGACGACGCCGAGGACCGCTACAAGGACGGCGTCTGCACGGAAAAGGCGACTCCTCTTGTCAACACCGTGCGGGAGTACCACTACGGCTATGGCCACGGCTATCACCGCCTGACCGGCATCGTCAGCGCGCTGGAGCGCTATATCGATTTTACCCAGGAAAGCTACATCACGAAGATGACCCCGGCCCAGGCCATGAAGATTCTCAGCGTCGCGGCGCAGGATCCGGGCACGGAGGCGACCTCCATGACGCAGTACAGCGTGATCTACAACGCGCAGGACGCGACCGCAACCGTCTGGCTGCAGCAGGACTACACCACGGCCTATCCTCTGACGATCGATTGATCGCCGCAATATGCTGCACGCATGCGCTCCCGCGCAGCGCTCAGCTTGGCAATCTGCGCCGCCTGCTCTTGCAGGTCGGCGCATTTTGTAAGTCTCCTGCATAGTCCATGGTCAGGAAAAAGGACATTTCACACGCAAAAATTCCGACATATGGGAACAAATCTCAGCCTATCGTCGTCTATATCATTGAACACATGGAGGAGGTCATCAACAATGAAGAAATGGATCGCGCTTCTGTCCGCCTTTCTGCTGACGCTGTCCTGTGCGACGGCGGAGTCCCCGGATGCAGGCCAAACCGCGCTGCTCTCCCTGGACGCCAACCCCAGCACCGGCTATGCCTGGACGGGCCTTGTGCTGAGCGGCGATGCCGTTCAGCTGGACAGCGCCGAAGGCACCTACATCCCGGATGAGCAGACCGATACGATGACCGGCGCCGGCGGACAAACGCAGTATGCGGTGACTGCCGTAAAGCCGGGGCGCAGCATCATCACCTTCGATTATCGCCGCAGCTGGGAGGACGAGGCGCCGGAGCAGCGGGTCTATCTGGCTGTCGTGGATCAGGCGCTGAATCTGACCATCACGGATGTGACGGAAACCGGCGTTTTCGAAGGCGCCGTGCTCTCGCTGAACGAGGAGGATCACACCGCGCTGATCGAGCATGAATCGCTCGGTGAAATTCTGGCGCAGTTCAGCCTGGAGATGCGTCTTCCGGCATTGGATGAGCAGATCGTGATCTATACGGACGGGACGATGACCTGGTCTTTGCCGGCAGGGATGAATGTGCTCGCATGGCGCAGCCTTGCCCCTGCGGATGCCGGAAACAGCGCCGGTGCAGCGCATCCGTCCTCCCCTGCGGGGACAGCGGATTGAGCGTATGCAGCGCCGGGCGGCGGAGGGGCATTCTCCCCTGTTGGCCTTTCCGGCCTGGCGATAGCATGACGCCCCCTGGTGAACGACCTGTTTTTGAAGCGCCGCGGCATTGCGGCGCTTTTTTGATTTGCTTCAGGAAATTGATACGCCTCTGTGTCTCAAGCAGACCGTTCCGATGAAGATGTCCGGCAGACCGGCATGGCGCCCGATCCCTGCGCCGCTTCCGCACAGCGGCTCTGGCAGACCGCTGTAATGCGGCCGGGGAGCCATGTTTGATCATCATGTCATCATAAAAAACCGTCAGAGAACCAGTGTCCTCTGACGGTCAATCATTTGGGGATCATGCTGATCCGAGGCCATCACAGCCGCCCGTCCCGGAAGCCTCCGAGCCGGGGATGGGTTGGGCGTGCCGCCGGGTGCTCTCCCGGTCTTGTCATCTGCTGCGCGCCTTGCGGTACACCAGCACCAGCGCAGCCGCGGACGCGACCGCCAGCAGGAGCCACAGCGTCATCTGCGAGCTGTCGCCGGTCTGCGGCAGAATGGACAGCGTTGCAGAATCGGAGGTGACGTAGTCCCCGAACTGATCCGTGACCACGCAGCGCACGGTCAGGCCGTTCTGTTCGTTCTTGACCGATTCAATGCGGTAGGTGGCCTCCTTGGCTCCCGGGATGTTCTCCCAGCGATTCGGGCCGACCATGCGCTGCCACTGGTAGCTGTAAGGCGCCTTGCCGCCGGCGGCTTTCACGATGAATACGGCCTCCTGCCCCACGACAGCGGGAATGCTTACAGGCTGTTCGATGATGCACAGCTGCGTGTCCAGCAGCAGACGCACATGGTTGTCCACATCAGCGTATTCGTCGTAATTCCTGTTCGCGCTCACATAAAGATCCAGATTCTGCAGGCTGCGGCTCCGCGTCAGCTCCCTCAGAGGAATATCCATGGAGTAGCCGAAGTCATCGCCCATGTAAAGCTCGAATTGGTGCCTGAACAGGGTTTCGCCGCGATGCACGCTGGTCAGGACCGGCCTGACGCTCGATTCGGTATTGCCGCTCAGGTTCTTGACGTTGACGCGCACATAGTCCTCGCCGTTCAGCTTGAAGATCCGGGCGCTCAGCGACAGGTCGTGCACATCGGTCTCAAACGTCTTCTCGTCCCCGCCGAGCCGGGTGATCATGATCGGGTCATTGGCTGCGTTCAGCGCCTGGGGAACGTCCGCGCCCGTCAGCATCAGGACGCCGTTCTCCATCGTCCCGTTCACCGCGATGTCGCCCTTCACGCCGGAGATTTCTGCGGTGAGATTCTTGTCACCCGACCAGTTCGTTGGAATCAGCAGCTTGGCCTCGTAGTAGTGCGTATCGCCCGGCATCAGCATGGCGGTCTGCACCTCCCGAACCGTCGTGGTGCCGTTGGCGTTCGTCCGGGTGATTTCCCAGCTGTCGTTGTTTAGATCATCGTACATGCCGCTGACGCGTCTGACGGCATACGCGCCGGTCATGACCTTTTTGGCGCTGAACGCATTGCTGTTTTCGAGCGGGTTCGCGCAGTCAATGTGCAGGGTCTGAACGGCTGTGCTGCCGCTTTTGATCTGCACATCGATGCCGGACAGCGGGACGTTGCCGGTGTTCTTGACAGAGAACACGATGTCGATATAGTCGCCGGCACAGACGCTCGTATCCTTGGGCGTGGCGGTCATCAGCTCCGCCGAGCTGACCAGCTTGTAGGTGAACTTGGTAAACGACTGCCGCAGATACGAGCCCGGGCTGTTTTGCAGGTCCACCGAGTAGAAGCCGGTGCCGCTGTCCTGCAGCTTGATGGTGTTGGGGCTCTCGGTCAGCTCCACCATGTTGAAGGGGCCGCAGACCGTATCCGTGCCGGGGTCATAGCGCAGGCAGCGCACCATGTACTTCGCCTGGGTCTGTGCGTTCTCCGCGTTCGGGGTCGAGCATTCCGTCCAGTACAGATACACGCCCGTGCCGAACTTGACGATGTCAAAATTGTCCGCGTTGATCTCCACCTCAAAATCCGTAACCGGCGGAAACGCGGTCGGTTTCATCAAATCCAGCGTCGCGCACTTGAGCCGGTTGATGTATTTGCCGTCCTCCAGCTTGACCCGCTTCAGATAGAACAGCCTGTCCTTGGTATTCTTTGTATCAATCTGGCTATAGACCCGGAAATTGACGATGTCTTCACCGATGACCAGCAGCTCCCGCCTCGAGTTGATACCGCTCAGGTAAAGACGGGAAAGCTCGCCGGCTTCATTCAGAGAATAGACATTGACATCCTCTGCCGAGCTGGGGATGCCCACATGGTAGCGGGTAATGTTGTACCCGTCCTTCAACGGGTCAAGGACAGCAACCTCATCCAGGCCCGTTGCGGAGCTTCCGTTTTTGCGGTAGGCCGCCAGGGCATGGATTTCATTTTGATAGTTGGAGCTCGTGCAGGTGCTGACGACATAGACAGATGTGAGGTTGGCCCCCACCGCCGTCATAAAGACCTCCGGCATGATGGGGTAATTGCCCGGCAGGTATGTCTTCGACGTGTCTTCGTGATAGAAGCGGATCTCCAGCCCTCCATCACTCTCCCGCTGCATCAGCACGGTGGTCATGATGGGATCCGAGGGCGCCTGAGGTGTTTTGCCGGAGCCGGTGCCGGAGAACATGCCGCTCAGAATCGTCAGCGCACAGAAGCTGCTCTCCTGATTGTCCAGCCTCCGGCTGACATCCACCGCAAAGTCGTAGTCCGCATACGTCTGGCGCTTGGTTGTACTTCCGTTCTCGCCACTGTTCGCATTCCCGATTGAGTTTTGGGACAGCCAGTTGACGTCTCCAAACTTGTCTGGTTTACTCAGATTATACCAGTTCAGCCGCGCGACGACTTTGTTCGATCCTTCAGGGGTGCCGGGCTGGATCCAGAACAGATAGGTATCGCCGTCAATCACCGCGTACTGGAAATTTCCGGTCGCGCTGTCGATCTGGCTGAACACCTTCTTTGTTTCGGTCGGCTGCACGCCGCTGCTGCCATTGGTTACGATGTCCTTCGAGGGAGTCACCGGTGTCCCCGCGTCTTTGCTGTCAAAGTGCTGGTATTCCCCATCCGACGGCGCGCTCAGCGTCATCGCCGAATTGCTCGGCTTGAGATCCTTATTATCGACGCTGGCCAGGGTATGCTGCCATTTGAGGAACAGCACGCGGACGGTGACGCCGACGCCCATGCCGTATTTCGCCTCTGCACCGACGCCCGTGCCGAGAAGGTTCACGACGGGGTTGAGGTAGCCGTAACCGCGCAGCGCGACGCTCGCCACATCCTGCAGGCCCAATCCGATGGTGCCGCCCAGCTCCAGTCTGATGGAAATGGTCAATCCGCTGCCGTCAGCGGCGATGTACGTGATCGTCGGGTCTTTCAGGATTGACATCGTGCCATCGACGAACTCCATGTTCACGACCACATTGGTCTTCAGACCAAAGCTGGCGCCCATGCTGAAATCCACGCCGGCAAAGAACGGCACCGGGCCCATCGTAAAGGTTTGGGTGAAGGCGGCCTTGAAGGTCAGCGTCGCGCCGACGTCGCCGTCCATGACCAGTTTGTGCTCGGTCGAGTCGTACATGCCCTGCACGGACACAAAGGGGTTCACACTCGCCCCAAAGCTGCCCAGCATTTTGGGCTCCGTGCTGGTGTTGATACCGCGATACGCGCCGGCCTTGGCCAGCAGCCTGTCCGCCGTGCTCTTCGCCGCGAATTCCTTCTTCGCGTTTTCCATGTCCTGCGTGTCTTCGCTTTTCCAGCTGACGTCCTTGCTCGAGTAAGTGGCGCCCCAGGAAAACATCGCCCGGCCCGTGGGCAGAATCATAAACTTCGGCGCCTTGCCCGGAATGCTGACAGCCAGACGTTCGCCTCCGATAAAGGGGAGCTCTGAGGGAATGTCAAAGCCAAATCCGCCGTCGCCGCCGAAGAACTTGAACAGCGAGCTGCTTTCGTTCAGGGTAGGCTCATCGACGATCGCCTTCTGAATGTCCAGCTGGGTATCAAACGTATAGTCCTGCTTGTCCTTGGTGATGATCTTGAAGTAGACCTTCGTGCCCGGCTGAAGGATGCTCAGCCAGGTGTCCTCAAAAACCAATTCCGTCTTGTCGGTGTCGCTCGCCTTGAAGGCCTTCGAAACGACCGTATCCTTGCCGTCGTAGAGATGATGCAGCTCCAGCGTGCCGTCCATGGCGCTGCTCAGCTTCGCGGAGATGGCGTGGCGGAAATCGTTCTTCGGCGAATAGTAGAACGTACTCTTTTCGGTGAGGATGTCACAGCCGTTAAAGCCGCTCATGATCAGATACGGCTTGCCGTTGTCCTTTTCCAAGTAGATGGTGGTGGCATCGCCGCCGAACAGCTTGATCGTCTTCACCTCCCGGATGCGGTAACCATTGGCTGTGATGCGCAGGGTCAGCTGCATCTGTTTCTTCTCGTCCGCGCCCATGTCGCTCATCGAGAAGATCGCATCGCCGGAGGAATTGGTGGTCAGCGTCTTTGTTTTGGCCGTGTTCTCCCGATTGGTCGCCGTGACCTGCGCGCCGCTGATCGCGTTTCCCTTTGTGTCCTTGACCTGAATCCTGAACTGAAGCTTGGAAATGACGGAGATGCTGAATTCCGCGTTGGTGGCGTTTTCGGCGCGCTCCAGCTCTTCGGCTTCACTGATCAGCGCATTAAGCGGCCCTTCCAGCACCGATTCGGCGTTCTGGGCGTTCAATCGATTGGTGCATTCGTTCACCTTCGCCAGGTACGACTGGTAATCTCTGCAGAGGGTGCTGATGATCTGCCGGATCTCGCTTTCGGCCTCCAGGATGCGGCTGACGGCCTTCTGGCGCTCGGCCTCGCTCGCCTCTGCGCTCTGATACAGGTCGATGCCGTTGAGGATCGCCAGGCGGCCGTCCTCCAGCTGCGCTTCAAAGTAGGAGAGCGTGTTCTCCAATTCAAGCAGAATCCATTGGGCTTCTTCCGTGCCCGGATCCAGACTGTTGTTCTTATCCAGCAGGTCATAGTCCTGAACGGTGCCCAGCAGGCTGCGCACCTGGCCCGCCAGGAACCTGTCCGTCCACTGCCACGCCTGATAGGCGCTCATGTCCTGCGTGGGCCGCGCGCCCTCGCTCAGCGGCGTACCGGCATCTCCGGCCAGCTTCTGCAGGGCGCTGATTTTCGCGGCGGTGAGGGTGCTCGTCTGCTCAGCAAGGCCGGCTGCCGCGCACAGCAGCAACGCGAGCACAAGAAGAAGGGAAAGAAGCCGTTTGCTCATGGGAGGAGCCTCCTGTGTCTCTCAATCATTCAGAAATCGTCAGCCATTCGGGGTGGGTCTCAATCTCGTAATCGTCTCGGTACCGGCTCACCAGTTCCTCCAGCGCCCGTGTCTGCTTGTCTGCCAGCGCTTCCTGCTCAAGCAGCTCCTGCTGCTCCTGCGTCAGGGCAAGGGGGCCCGCTGGCTCGTCGCCTGCGTACAGGATGATGTGGATGCCGGCCGTCGTGACCACGGGCTCGGAAACATCCCCCGGATGTTCCAGCGCCATCGCAGCCTTGAGAAAACCGTCGTCCCACAGCACGGAATCGGCATGGATCAGATAGCCCGCGTCCTCGGGCGCAACACCCGTGTCGTAGGAATACAGCCGCATCTGGCTTTCAAAGCTCTCTCCGTCTGCCAGCGCCTGATAGATGGCGTCCGTCTTCGGCTTCATGGTCTTGCCGGCAGCGTCGAGCATGGCCTGCCATTCGTCCTGGCTGATCGCAGACGAGCCTGACTGCAGGGCGGAGAGCCTTTCCACGATATCCTCGGGCAGCGCCATCACGATGTGCTTGATACGACGGTAGCCCTCCGGAACGTAATAGGAGACGCCGCCGCTCACGAGGACCTCCTGCTCAAACAGCGGAATGTTGCCCTCATAGCGCTCCCGGCAGACGGAGACGTAATTCTGCTCATAGTACGCAAGCGCTTCCCCGTCGCCAAGGGCAATCTCACCGCAGTACCGGTCCAGCACCCGCTGGTTTTTCAGTTCCAGCTCCAGCTGCTGACGATAGGCCTCCGGTGTGCAGCCCATATCCGCCAAGAACGCGTCGATCTGCCTGTCGGTCACATCCGGCGAATCCCCGCGGATGCCCGCGGCCACCTGCTGCCATGCCGCCTCGTAGGTCTGCTGTGCCTGCTGATCCAGCAGGCTCTGCGTCTGATCGTCGAACTCCGCCTGCCCCGCCTCGCGCAGCAGGCTTTCCAGCACGCCAAGGCCGATAAAGTGCTCCAGCACGCTGTCCGCAAGCTGCTGCTCCTGCTCGTCGTTCAGGCTCACGCCTGCCGTCTCGTAGAGCAGGCTGCTTGATGCCAGTGCGCTTTGCACCGTTTGCAGATCATAGACCACATCGCCCACCCGAACGGCGGCATCCGTCCGTTCTGCCATCGCGCCGCAGCCGGCGCAGCACAGCATCAGCAGGCAGCACAGCAATGAAAGCCAAGTCCTTTTCATCATTCCTGATTCTCCTTTCGGTATTGCCGGCTGAGCAGGAAGACGCTTTGCTTGAGCACGTCCATCTGGCTCTTCAGGTAATACTCATCCTCAAACAGGGCGTAATGCACTGACGCGCGGATAAAGATGAAGATGAGCGGTGTGATCACATCGCAGGGCATGCCCAGCAGAGGCTCCAGCTGTTTGGCATAGGCGTGGTAGCGCTCGTTCACCCCGGCGAAGAACGCCTTGCCGTGCTCAATGTATTTGGGATGGGTATACACCTGATACATCAGGCGGTACTTCTTGCCATGGCGCTTTGCCGTCCAGTAGGGCACCTCATCCATGAATCTGGAGAGATCCTCCATCCCCGTGGGCGCAAGCTGCATGAACTCATCCTCCACTTTGCTCATGCAGTACGCGGTGGACTGCACAATCAAATCGTCCAGCGAATCAAAATAGGTATACAGGCTGGCCTTGGACAGGCCGCAGGCATCGGCCAGCGCCTTGATGCCCGTTCCGTTCAGCCCGTTTTCCGCATAGCAGCCAAAACAGGCCTCCATGATTTCCGCCTTTTTGCACTGAAACGTCTGCTCGTCCCGTTCTCTCATCGTATCCTCTTACCTCGTCTTTTCATTGACCAACCGTTCAACCAATAAAGAATAACACGTTTTTAACGATATGTAAAGAGAATTCGCACAAATCGACACCCGTGTGCATGGCTGGCATGCCCTGTATCACGCAGCCTTCCGGGACCGGACGGCGTCGGCGCATGAAAGCCGGGGCGGACGTGACCATGGCTGTCTGCGCATCAATCCAAATGATATGCAGTGTGAATGGGCGCACCCTGTCCGGCATTCAAATACGAGACTGCAATGGCAATGCGCGTCGGTTTTCCCTCCAAATTGTCGTGCCAACGCAGGAGAAATTCCTCCTCCGTGAGATACGTGTAGCTGCCGGAAGTCGATGGGTCCATGAAGAAATAGATATACGTATCACTCTGCGTATCCTTCTGGTATCCAACCAGCACCACATAGTGCCCGTCGTCTTCCGTTCCCGTCGTGTAATCGCCGCCATCCTTCCAAGCCTGAATCACGCAGATGACAGGCGTGTCATCATCAAGGGCAACCCTGAATTGCGACAGCCGACGATCCGAAAGCGCCGGATCGTGTTCATCCGAAGCGTAATCTGTGCACATGATTTCTGTTGCGAACACGGGTGTATCCGGAAAACCATCCATACGAACTGCATCCAGATACTCAGCTATTTTCAGATAATTCGTTCCGTTTTCCGGCGTTGCCGCAAGCTCCCAGAGCAATCGATCCTCTCTGGTGTCGAAATCATACCCTGCATAGCGCAGAACAGATGCAACACAAGCCACGCCGCAGGTGAAATTGTGGCTCTGCCTGTACAGCGGTACCTCCAGAAGCTTGCCATTACCCTTCTCATCCGTTTCAGGCAGCTGCATGGCTGAAACGTCGAAAGCATAGAACGTACTTCCTTGCGGTTCGGTTTCGCCGAGGTAGTAATTCTTCATTTGATTGGCGACAAGCTCGGCTTCCGGCGCTTTGTTTTCCGAAATCGCTGCGGTTTCCTGAACAGAGACGCCCGTGTTCTCGGCATTTGCTGTCATGGGCAGCAGGGCTCCTGCCACTGCAAGGCAGAGGAAAAGCTTTTGGGTCTTTTTCATCTTGAAATCCCTCCGATGCATTTATTCCGTACCGTTCCTGTACGATATTTAATTGTATTATACTATCTTTTCCCTGTAATTTCATAGTGTCAATGTTAAAGTTTCAGATTTTTCTGGTTTGAAGAACAGCTTCCTGCAGCGGTCTTCTGTAAACATGCACCAGCGTCGGCATGAAGACAACCTGCCTAGCTTCATTTTGCTCCTTCGTTGACACACGAACATAAGGTTGATGATCTGCTTGTTTTTCGGAAAGCAATCCTGCAATAGACCTCTAAGCCGGACTCTATCTACAACAGCCTCTCTGTGAGACATCAACACCTCATACAACTCATTTTCAAAGTCGGACATTTCATTCAAGCGACGATATGTTTGCTCATCAAGATACGCTGCCACCAACGCCCTTGATGGAAGGCTTGAAAGGAATCTTTACTGCGGTTGAAGTAATACCATCCGCATAGACACCCAGCTCTACGACATTCGTCTTACTGATATCGGGAACATTGACGGTATTTCCGCTGAAAGGAACGTCAATATAGTTTCGTTGCCAGGCAAAGCGCGCCGTCTTGAGCGTATAAGCACTCCACTCCGAATCAAAGTTGAACTGAATCACATCGCTGGGATTGTTGCAGACCAGCGACACCCCGTTAGGAACGGTTGCAATGCGCTCCTTGATCGTTACTGTAACTGTCGCCATGGCTTATCACTCCTGACTGCCGATAGCCAGGTCCGCAAGCTCTGTGAAAGAAAGAGTTTCTCCGTTGCGCTCAACCGTGATGCTTTCACTGCTTCCGACCAGTTCCGCATACCGCTGAACGATCACGCTGGCATACTTGGGATCAAGCTCCATCGTTCGGCAGATGCGGTCGGTCTGTTCGCAGGCAATGAGCGTGCTGCCGGAACCGCCGAACAGATCCAGCACGACGGCGTTGGGCGCAGAACTGTTCTTGATAGGATAGGCAACCAGCGGGATAGGCTTCATAGTGGGATGCTCGGTGCTACGCTTGGGTTTATCGAAGTTCCAGATGGTTGACTGCTTCCGGTCCGAAAACCACTTGTGCTTGCCATTCGGCAGCCATCCGTAAAGAACCGGTTCATGCTGCCACTGGTAAGGCGATCTGCCCAGCACCAGAGAGTTTTTCACCCAGATGCAAACGCCGCTGATATGGAAGCCGGCATTTTTGAAAGCGCGCCTGAAATTCAAGCCTTCCGTATCGGCATGGAAGATGTAGGCACTGCCGCCCTCGGCCATATGCGCAGCCATATTCTTGAAAGCTGCCAGCAGGAAGTCATAGAACTTCTCGTCCGCCATGCTGTCGTTCTGGATGGACTTGCCGTCCTTGGATTCGTATGCCACGTTGTAAGGCGGGTCTGTTACCACAAGATTGGCTTTGACGCCGTCCATGAGGCGTGCAACATCATCCGCATTGGTGCTGTCGCCGCAAAGCATGCGGTGTCTGCCCAGCGTCCAGACATCACCGGGCTGCACAAAGGGCTTCACTTCGTCGGGGTTGATATCGCAGTCATCGTCCTTGACATCCTTGTCATGTACTTGGCTGAAAAGATCGTCGATCTCAGCGGCGTCAAAGCCGGTAGCGTCCACGTCATAGCCGGAGGACTGCAAATCAGCCAGCAGATCGGCCAGAGCCACAGGTTCCCACTCACCGACCGCCTTGTTCAGCGCAATATTGAGCGCCTTTTCATCCTGCGGGTTTTCGATGTGAACAACCACGCAGTCGATTTCAGTCGCGCCTTCCGCCACCAGCACCTTATATCGCTGATGCCCCCCGACAATGTTGCCCGTCACTTCGTTCCAGATGACGGGATCGACATATCCATCCAAAGGGAGGTGTAGTACTTCTGCGTGATCTGCTTGAACCTACTTTTCACGCTCGATCATGTGATTTTGAACGGTTGCTATGCCTTTATTCTCAATTTTGTCACCAATTTCAACTTTTGTTGAATATGAAAGAATCTTCGAAAAGGAAATTCCACGCCCAGACAATTCCGGCCTTCCATTTATCTTCTTTCGAAGATGTTCAAAAGCCAGTTCATCATCATCCCAATCACTAGCTTTCGCTTTCTTCGGCAATGAAATCACCAATTGCCTTTCAAACATCGGAACTGAACCGCAATACAGCGGCTTCATCTCCATGTCTTCACGAGTGCAACAACCCACGCCAACTTGCCCCGCAATAATCGGATACACACGGTTTTGATAAGCCATATCATCAACTTTGTACGCTTTTCTCGAACCATCAAGAAAGTATGAAAAGAGCGGGGGGCCTTGCAGATAGGCATCTGCTAATGGTTTCATGTCTTTGGGTTTAGTTATATACGCTGTTTCTCCATAGCTTTCCCATGTAATTTGATGTCGATGATCATCATAATCGAAGCGAGGTACATCGATGCCATCGAAGCCATATTTATATGTTTTGAAGCTTTTACCTTTAGTCGCAGCTGCGATATCATCAAGCAATGTGCTCATAGTACCTCATCTCCATACATAACGCTTTCATATTCTGCTGATTAGGAGCCACTTGAATACTCGTCCGCATTGAAATCGATATTTTTACTTTTACAATACTCATCAATAACCCGAAGAGTTTTGAACGATGGTTTGCTCTTCCCGGTTTCCCAACGATTTACTGTTGTAAAAGAGACACCGAGCATCTTTGCAAAAGCTTCCTGGCTCAGCAAACTTTTACAGCGAATATGTTTGATTGCTTCAGCAAAGCTCATTATGTACCTCCATAGCAAGATTATAGCGTTATTATAGCACTTTGAAAAAGCCAGTGCAATATAATGGAAAATATTTACTGCACTGGTAACCTACAGAAAATAAAAGCGGCTGCCATCCGAACAAAGACAGCAACCGCTATATTCATATTCAAAACTGATTCGCCCAATCGGCAAGCTCCTGACGGGTAGCGTTCATGCTGAACACATTGCCCTCCTTGAGCGTAGCGCCAGGACAGCTGGGCGCCAATTTCTCATTCGTCTTGCCCATGCCGCTTCCGCCGGACGTAGCAAACGGAATGATCGTCTTGCCAGCAAGATCATAGCTCTCAAGGAAGGTATTGATGATCGTAGGCGCCACATACCACCAGATAGGGAAGCCTACGTAGATTGTGTCGTAGTCAGCCACGTTATCGCGCAGGGATTCGATCTCCGGGCGAGAAGATGGATCATTCATCTCAATCGTGCTGCGCGAAGTCTTGTCCCTCCAATCCAAATCAGCCTTCGTGTATCTTACCTTGGGGACGATCTCAAACAAATCTGCGCCCAGCGCGTCAGACAGGGCTTCTGCGACCTTCGCCGTCACGCCGCTTGCAGAAAAATATGCTACCAACTTTTTGCTCATTATCTTCACCTCAAAATATTGCTGGATATATTATATCAGACAGAGCCGATTACTTCCAGCCCTTATTGCCGTGCGTTCATTCTACCTATCCACCAATAATTGCTGAAGTTTTTTCTATTGTGGACGGTTACTGGGCTATTGTGGACGATTGCAGTAAACGTCCACAATAGGGAGGGGTTTAGGGAAAAAAGTAAGATTTTTGCAGAAAAA
>ERZ857882.3353-NODE-3353-length-15201-cov-3.836591_pt1 | contig 15201 bp, 13 predicted proteins | sample MGYA00519697_ERZ857882 | MGnify/ENA primary metagenome ERZ857882 (study PRJEB31778, sample SAMEA3449373) | human gut metagenome | biome: human gut; feature: human-associated habitat; material: faeces | place: United Kingdom | collected 2010/2012 ...
CCGGCAAGCCTTAGGCGAGTAGGCAAACGGCGCTTCTTCGGCGGAAAAGACCGCCGCAGGCGGACTTTTTCGACGCTCGGACGCGGCGGCCAATAGCCCGCGCGGGAAAGGGAGTATCCATATGCCCTACGCGTTTTTGACAGGTTCCCTGCTTTATCCTATGATCGAGATCGGCTGGCGGGGGCGCACCCATCCCGCTATGGCGCTGGCAGGCGGGATATCGCTAAGCATGCTGCATGCGCTTCAGCGCATACAAAAAGGCCGCCCCCTGTGGCGGCAGGCGCTGTTGGGCGGCCTTTGCATCACCGGCGTGGAGTACGCGTTTGGCCTGCTGTTTAACCGCAGGTATCAAATTTGGGACTACCGGCGCGCGCCGCTGAATATCCGCGGCCAGATTTGCGCGCCCTACACCCTGGCCTGGTGCGGCCTAAGCGCGCTGGCGCTGTGGGGCATGCGCGCCCTAAGGCGCTAGGCTACAGCTCCCGCTCCAGGATATCGGCAATGTAGCGGCTGGCATGGCCGTCGCCATAGGGGTTGACGGCATGCTCCATTTCATGATAGGCGGCCTGATCGGTCAATAGCTCGCGCACGGCGGCGTAGATGGTGCTTTCATCCGTGCCCACAAGCCTGAGCGTGCCCGCCATTACGCCCTCGGGGCGCTCGGTGGTGTCGCGCATAACAAGCACGGGCTTGCCAAGGGCCGGGGCCTCCTCCTGGATGCCGCCGCTGTCGGTCATAATAAGGTAGGCGTTGGCCATCAGGTTGTGGAAATCCAGCACGTCCAGCGGTTCAATCATGTGAATACGGCTTTGCCCGTCAAAGCACCGCTGCGCCATTTCACGCACCGCCGGGTTCAGGTGCACGGGATAAAGCACCTTCACATCCGGCGTTTCATCTACGATGCGGCGGATGGCGTGGAACATTTCATACATGGGATCGCCCAAATTTTCGCGCCTGTGCGCGGTCAAAAGAATGAGCCGGCTGCCCTTGGCCCAGGTGATTTCGGGATGGGTGTAATCGGCGCGCACGGTGGTTTCCAGCGCGTCTATCACGGTATTGCCGGTCACGTGTACGTGCGCGTCCGGCTTGCCCTCCCTAAGAAGGTTTTGACGGCTTGTTTCCGTGGGCGCAAAATAGAACCTTGCCATCAAATCCACCGCCTGGCGGTTAAATTCCTCCGGGAAGGGGGAATACAGGTTATAGGTGCGCAGCCCCGCCTCCACATGGCCCACGGGAATCTGCATATAAAAGCAGGCCAGCGCGGCCACAAAGGCGGTGGAGGTGTCCCCGTGCACCAGCACCACATCGGGCCGCTCGCTTTCCAAAATGCGCCTGAGCCCCTCCAAAATGGCGATGGTCACATCAAACAGCGTTTGCTTTTCACGCATGATGCACAGGTCGTATTCCGGCTCAACGTGGAAACAGCTCAGTATCTGGTCCAGCATTTGCCTGTGCTGGCCGGTTACGCACACAACCGTTTCAAACGCGGGACGCCGTTTCAGCTCCAGCACCAGGGGGCACATTTTAATTGCCTCGGGCCGGGTGCCAAAGATAAGCATCACCTTTTTCATTTGCATACCCCAATCCGCCGCGTTTTCAGCGGCTTTTGTTCAGCCGTCGCCCGCGGTTGCGCGCCACAGCTCCAGCATATGCTGCATGCGGCTGACGGGTTCCCCGCCCTCCAGGGAGGAAAGAAACGTTACCCTGCCGCCGGGCCCGGGGCTTTCCAGCCCCTCCTGCGCCAGGCGGCGGCCAAGCTGCATGGCCGTGCCCAGGTTGCCGTCGATCAGCGGCGTTGCGGGCGCGAAGAAGCGCGCGATGGCCCTGCGCAGGAAGGGATAATGCGTGCAGCCCAGCACCACCGCCTTGATGGGCACGCACCGGTAGGGCGCAAGCAAAGCGCCGAGCACCTTTTCCACACGGGGGCCTTCCAGCTCGCCCGCCTCCACGCATTCCATCAGCCCGGGGCAGGGCAGGGGAATAGCGTCCCGGCCATAAAGCGCCATCAGGCTTTGAAATTTGGGCTGCGACAGCGTAACCTGCGTGGCCATTACCAGCACCTGCCCCCCGCCCGGCAGCAGCGAGGCGGGCTTGAGCGCGGGCTCCATGCCGATTATGGGCATGGTAAGCTCCTGCCGCAGGGCGCCGGCGGCCACGCTGGTGGCCGTGTTGCACGCGATCACAATCGCTTTGCAGCCGTGCGCGATCAGCCTGTCCACGGCCTGATGCGTATAGCGCAATACCAGCTCGGGCGGCTTATCGCCATAGGGGATGTTTTGGGTATCGCCAAAATAGACGAAGTTTTCCTTCGGAAGGACGCGCAGCGCCTCACCCAGCACGCTGATGCCGCCGAGCCCGCTGTCAAAAACGCCTACCGGACGATCGTTCAAGGCCATCCACCTCCGCACACGATTATACCCGCAAGAGCGGCCTTTTTCAAGTCCGTCCGCGGGCATGGCGAAGGGTTACTGGCAAAGGTACTGGGCGATGGCGTCCGCCAGGTAGGGCATGGCGGCCAGCACCTCCTCAAGCGTGTTATGGTTGTTTCCGGCCTCAATGAGCACGCAGCCCAGCGAAACGTGCTGGTTGAACCGGCCGCTTTTGATGCATACGTCCCGGCACAGGCCCGCTGCCTGCGCGTTCAGCGCGCCGGTAATGCTTTGGGCAATGGCGAGATTGCCCTGCCAATCCGGCTTTTCATCAAAGCCCTGGCCGGTCTGGCCCTCGCCCTTGCCTATGAGCAGCATAAGCTTGGCGGCCTCCGCGCCGCCGGTGGTAACGGTGTTGCGCCCGGTGTAGGAGGCGGCGTAGGCGTCGCGGTGTAAATCGATATAGAGGTCGTAGCGCTCGCCCGCCTGAAGGCGCTTTTCAAGCATTTCCAGCGAGCGGGTGTAGGCGGTGCTCAGGTTGGGCGGCTCAAAGGCCGTTACGTCATGCGTTACCTCCACGCCAAGCCCGCGCAAAAGCCCGGCCAGCTCCTCGCCCACGCGCACCACGTTGTGCGCGCTGTCCGCGGTGCGCCATTGCTCAGTGGGCTGATAGGGATCCTCCTTCGTGGGCTCATAGGCCTCGTAGGTGTGCGTATGGTAGATGAGCACCCGTTTGCGGGGCGCGGCGGTCTGCGCGTCCAAAACCTCGATGGCGAAGCCGGGCTGAACGGTGGGCTCCTGCGCCGCGCTGGGGCCGGGCGTGGGCGAAAGGGCGAACAGGTTTTCCTCCTGCGCTTCGGGCGTGGACTCCGGCGTTTCGCCCGCCACCAAAAGATGCTCCTCGTCCATGAGCCAGGAGGCGTAGGCGGGGACGGCGGCGGGCTCCTGCGCGAACGCGGGCAGGGACGCGGAAAGGGCCGTTTCCCCGCGCGACGGCGCAAGCCTGCCCGCGCACACGCCCAGCAGCAGCGCCAATAGCATGGCCGCCGCCTGCCGGATGATCTGTTGCCTGTCGTTCATCCCGTTCACCGCCTGTCCACAATTTATGCCGTTCGCATTTCAGTATATGCTACGCATGCATGTACATATGCAGGGTATCGCGGTCGACCGCGGGCTGCAACGCCTGGTTCAGCCCATCGCTGAGCAGATCCGCCACGTTGAGCACAAGCTCGTCGATCTCGCGCGGGGTAACCACCATATCGCCCAGGAAGCCCTCGGAAACCTGGCGCAAAAGCCGCTGCGCGGCCTCCTCGTGCCCGGAGCGGAAGATGCCGTAGGCGTCGATCAGGCGGGCCATGGCGTCGCGGGCGATGGTGGAGGCGTATACCACCATGGGCACGCCCACGGCGATCACCCGCACGCCCAGCGTTTCCTGCGTAAGGCCCAGCCGGTGGTTGCCCACGCCGCTGCCCGGCTCGATGCCCGTGTTGGTGATTTGTACCGTGGTGCAGATGCGCTCGCTTTCAAAGGCGGCCAACGCGTCTATGGCGATTACGGCGGTGGGGTTTACATGGCGCACCAGGCCGCGGCACAGCTCCGCCGTTTCAATGCCGGTAAGGCCCAGCACGCCCGGCGCAATGGCGCTTACGCCGCGCAGCTTGCCCCTGAGCTCGCGCGTCATGGCCTGCCTTAGGTGGCGGGTAACCAGCATGCGCTCCACCACGCGGGTGCCCAGCGCATCCGCGGTTACGTTGCGGTTGCCCAGGCCAACAACCAGCACCTCGCCCTCCGAAGGCAAAAGGCCGCGCACGCCCTGCGCCACCATGCGGGCCAGAAGCTCGCGGGTATGCGCGTCGCAGCGGGGCAGGTCGTGATATTCCAGCGTGATGTATTCGCCCGGCTGCCGCCCCAGCAGCTCTGCCGCGCTTTGTTTTTCAATGCGGATACGCGTATGGGTGATGCCGCCCATGCGGTGCGTGCTTACGCGCACGCCCTCCACCGCAGTGCCGCCCTGTCCCAGCGTTTCCATAGCCAAGTCCGTCCGAAACCCACGCATATGCTGCTCCCATCCTTTCACGGCGCGCAAAAAAGGCCGCGCTGCCGTTCCTGCGGAACTAGCATGCGCGGCCCGAAGGGGTTCCATGCGTGTGTTTTAAAACCTTAGCCCTCGTAATGCAGGGCCTCAATGGGGCGCAGCTTGCTGGCCTTGTTGGCCGGATACATGCCGAATACCACGCCGATGAACACCGAAAAGGCAATGGCCATCCACGCCACGTTCACCGGTATGGCGAGCGTCATATCCAAAACCGGGCCCAGCAGGCGTACCGCGCCCACGGATATCAGCAGCCCCAATAGCCCGCCCATCAGGCTCACCACCAGCGATTCGATCAAAAACTGCATCAGGATATTGCCGCGCGCCGCGCCAATGGCCTTGCGGATGCCAATTTCCCGCGTGCGCTCGCTCACGCTTACCAGCATGATGTTCATAATGCCAATGCCGCCCACCAGCAGCGAGATGCCCGCAATGCCGCCCAGCATCAGCGTAAGGGTGCTGGTGGTTTCGCTCAGGGTGGAGAGCATCTCGGTTTGGTTATACACGCTGTACTGCGTGCCGTAGGAGGAGGTGTTGTAGCCTTCAAACGCCTTTTCCAGATAGCGCTCCACCTCGCTTTGCGCCTGCGCGACCCTATCCGGGGACGTTGCCGATACGTAGAACGAGGAGATGCCCGTTTGCTGGAACAGGCGCTGCGCCAGGGTGTAGGGAATCAGGATTTGGTTATCGTTGCTGCCGGACGCGCTGGAGCCCACGGCTTCCAAAACGCCCACCACGGTGATGGTGTAGCCGTTTAGGGAGAAAGTTTCGCCCACGGCGTGGGCGGTGCCGTACATTTCGTTGGCCGCCTCCGCGCCAATTACGGCCACAAAGCTGCGGTTGTCAATATCCGGCTGCTTTAGGAAGCGGCCCTCGGCCACCGTCCAGTTGCGGATTTCGTCGTAGCCCGGCGCGGTGCCCTGCACGCTGCCGTCGTCATAGGTGTTCACGCCCGCCTTAACCGTGCCGCTCACGTTGGCTACGGGCGCCACATGGGCGATGTACTGGCTTTGCGCCAGCTCGTTTAAGCCGTCCATGGTGATAGGGTTCACACGCCGCGCGCGGATGGATACGTTGATGAGGTTGGTGCCCATGCCCTCAATGCTGGAAACCACGGAGCTGTTGGCCCCCTGGCCGATGGCTACCAGCACCACGATGGCTACCACGCCGATGACCACGCCCAGGATGGTCAGGAAGGAGCGCATTTTGTTGCCGGCAATGGCTTTAAGCGCCATTTTAAACGATTGGTAAATCATCCTGCGGCGCCTCCTGGTTTTCATATAGATGCCCATCCTCAATGCGGATCACGCGCCCGGCGCACTGCGCCACCTTGTTATCATGCGTGATGAGCACGATGGTATTGCCCGCTTCATGCAGCTCGCGGAAAATTTGCAGGATTTCCCGACCGGTCTTTTTATCCAGGTTGCCGGTGGGCTCGTCGGCCAAAATCAGCGAGGGCTTTACCGCGATGGCCCGCGCGATGGCGCAGCGCTGCTGCTGCCCGCCGGACAGCTGCGCGGGCCGGTGCTTCATGCGCGCGCCCAGGCCCACGCGCTCCAGCGCCTCCTTGGCCAGCCGCCTGCGTTCCCCTGCGCGCACGCCCTGGTAGATCATAGGCAGCTCCACGTTTTCCAGCGCGGAAAGCTTGCTTAGCAGGTTAAAGCCTTGGAAGATGAAGCCGATTTGCTGGTTGCGGATGTGGGCGAGCTGGCGCTCGCGGTATTTTTGAATGGGCTTGCCGTTTAGCAGATAGCTGCCCCCATCCGCCACATCCAGGCAGCCGATAATGTTCATCAGCGTGCTTTTGCCGCTGCCGGAGGGGCCGATGATGGCTACATACTCCCCCTCGTCCACATGCAGCGAAATATGGTTGAGCGCGTAGATGGTTTCGCCGCCAAGGGTATAGCGCTTCACCACGTCCGTCATATCAATCATCGCCGCGCGCCCCCTTAGTTGCCGCGGCGGCCGCCGCCGTTGTTGCCGGGATTGCCGCCGGGAGCCGCGCCGCCCGCTCCGGGCATACCGCCGCCCATGCCCATATCCAGCATCATTCCGCCGCCTTCTCTATCGCGGCTATTGGTGGATACGCTGGCCTCGCGGGTGATGAGCACCACGTCGCCCTCGCTCAAGCCGCTTAGAATTTCGGCGTAGTTTTCGTCGCTCAGGCCGGTTTCAACCTCCACGCGCTGGCCCGGCTCGCCGCTTTGCGCGCCGCTATCCTTCAGCCACACATAGCTGCTGCCGCGCGAGCTGTTGAGCGCCGTGATGGGCGCCAGCAGCACGTCCGTTACCTCCTGAATGCGGATGGTGGCCGTGCCGTTCATGCCAAGCTTCAGCTGGCTGTCGCCTTCAACGCTCAAGGTTACGTCGTACACGGTTACGCCGCTAGTGGCCGTGCCAATCTGGCTTACCTTGCTTACCTTGCCGGAATAGGTTTTATCCGTGATGGCGTCCATGGCGATTTCCACATCCTGGCCTGGCTGCACGTTAATAATGTCCAGCTCGTCAACGGTTACGACCATTTCCTTTTCCTCGCTCACATAGAGGGAGGCAAGCACCGTGCCGGCGGCCTGCTCGTTAACGGACGCCTGCGCGATAGAGGCTACGATGCCGTCCTCGGGCGCGCAGATGCAGCCGCTGGCCATAAGCGCCTTCATCTCCGCCAGGCGCGCGGCCTGCTTGTCACGCGTGGCGCAAAGGGCGGCGTAATCGTCGCTTACGGGGACGTTGATCAGGTAACATATGCGGTTGTTTTCCCACTTGCGGTCGTTGGGCTGCATATATACGGCGCTGATATAGCCCTTTTCCGAGGTAGTGAGCCGGTAGGGCATATGGATATGGGCCACGGCGGCGCCTAGGCTTTGCTTGTTGTAGGTAAGCGTTACCTCCTGCCCCTCCGCGCCGTAGGCGTCGGAGAAGGTGATGGTGGCCGTGCCGTTTTCCAGGCCGCGCACCGTGCCCTCCAGCGTGGCGCGTTCCACCCGCACGCTTACCGTAGAGCCGATTTCCATGCCCTCCTGCGCGGGGGTTTCCACGTACATCCAGCCGTCCAGCGACGCAAGCGCGATACAGCCCTTCTCCGCCATTACGTCCTGGATATATTGGCCCGGTTCAATGTATACCTCCTTGATGCGCGCGTATTGGGGCATCCTTATATAGGCGGTGCTGGAATAGCCGGAGGTAATGGATGTGATTTCGCTCTCGGTTTCGTCAAGCTCGGCTTCCAGGGTGGCGGCCGCGGTTCTTAGCGCGTCGGTATCGATGGTCATAAGCGCGTCGCCGGCCGCGACCGTATCGCCCACGTCCGCTAGCGTCCGCGTAACGGTTATGGCGTAATTGGGGGCGATATCCTCGGTTTGGCTGATGGATAGGGTACCCGTGCCCGTAACCGTTTTGGACAGGCTGCCGCGCCCGATGGCGTATTCCGTGTAGGCGCTTTGCGAAACGGCCTGCACCGCCGCAACGCTGTGCGCCTGATAATAGCGCCAGCCAAAATAACCGCCCGCGCCAAGCAAAATTAGCGCCAGCAAAACCTTAACCAGCTTTTTCATGAACGTTCCTCCTTACACAGGGGTAATGCTTCGTACCGTTTTATGGTAAGGGGCCTTTCTTTCCAATGCATGACGGTTATGTGAAGGTTGGGTGTTGAAGCTGGGGCGTTTTTTTGGTTGCGCCGCCGGACGCTTCTGTGCTATAATACGCCAAAGCAGCCCAGATGGGGCAAAAAGGAGGCGCACCCGTTATGTCCGATCCTGTGAAGCAAGTCGCCATGCGAATTTTGGACCTTCGCGAAATCTCGGACTACACCGTCGAGCAAATGGCCGAGGCATTGAACGTACCCGTGGACGAGTACCGCAAATATGAGAGCGGCGAAGTAGACATGCCCATCAGCTTTCTGGTGAAGATCGGCGAAGTCTTTCATGTGGACATGACGGAGCTGTTAACCGGCGAAGCGCCCCGTCTGAACGTGCTTAGCGTAACCCGCGCCGGCAAGGGCCAGGTGGAAACCAGCTGCCATGACCAGTACGTGTACCGCAACCTGGCGTATAACTTTGTACACCGAAAGATTGAGCCCATGTATGTAACCGTAGCCCCCGAGGATAACAAAACCCTTGTGCCCAACAGCCACGATGGGCAGGAGTTTGACTACATCCTTTCGGGCACCATGCATATTATCATTGGCAAAAACGATGTGGTTTTGCACCCCGGCGACAGCGTGTATTACGATTCGCGCACGCCCCATGCCATGGAGGCCGTGGGCGGCGAGCCGGTGCAGTTTTTGGCGATTGTGATTCCCTAAACGTTTGGGCTGTTTGTCCGCCGCAGCGAAGGAGTATGAAAACCGTATGCTGGCTGACCGTTATATCCGTACCGACTTGACCTCTCAGGAAGATTTTGAAAAAAACTTTACCTTAACCGTGCCCCCGCGCTTCCACTTTGCCTATGACATTGTGGACGAATACGCGCGCATTTCGCCCGAAAAACGCGCGCTCATCTGGTGCGATGTGAAGGGGAACGAGCGCTCCTTTACCTTTGGCGATATCAGCCGTATGAGCAACCAGGCCGCCAATGTGTTTCGGGCGCATGGCCTTGCAAAGGGCGACCCGGTTGTTTTGATGCTCAAGCGCCGCTGGCAGTATTGGGTGGCGGCGGTGGGCCTGCTCAAGGTGGGCTGCGTGCTGATTCCCGCCACGGCGCAGCTGCAGAAAAAGGATATTGTGTACCGCGTGCAGGCGTCCAGCGCGCGCGCCGTGATATGCGTGGAGGAGCCGGAGGTGCGCGCCAATGTGCTGACCGCCGCCAAGGAGTGCGATACGCTGGAGGCGCTGTTTACGCTGGGCCGGGCCGAAGGCTTCCTTGATTTTGACGAGGCGCTTTCCGCCGCCTCCGATGTATGGGAAAAGCCGCAGGAGCTGCCCAATAACGACGATATCATGCTCATGTACTTTACCAGCGGCACCACCGGCATGCCCAAAATGGCGGCGCACAGCTGGACCTATCCCCTTGCGCAGACGGTAACGGCGTATTATTGGCATAACCTGGGCGACGGCGATATCCACATCGCCGTGGCCGATACGGGCTGGGCCAAGGCCGGCTGGGGAAAGCTGTACGGGCAGTGGATTTGCGGCGCGACGCTGTTTGTGTACGACTTTGACCGTTTTATTGCGCCGGATCTGCTAAGGATGCTCGCAAAGTATCGCGTTACCAGCTTCTGCGCGCCGCCGACGGTGTACCGCTTCATGATTAAGGAGGATTTGAGCCGCTATGACCTGAGCGCCCTGCGCTGGGCCAACTGCGCGGGCGAGGCGCTCAATCCCGAGGTGTACGAGCAGTTCTACCGCCAGACCGGGGTAAAAATCCACGAGGGCTTTGGCCAGAGCGAAACCACGCCGCTTTTGATGACCAGCAAGTGGATGGAGCCCAAAACCGGCAGCACGGGCCGCCCCTCGCCCGCGTATGATATCGCCCTGGTGGACGAGCATGGCCGCGACGTGGAGGACGGCGTGGAGGGCGAGATTGTTGTAAGGCTGGATAAGGGCCATCCCGCCGGGCTGTTTTTGGGCTATTACCGCAACCAGGAGCAGACGGACGCGGTGTTTTATGACGGCATGTACCATACCGGCGATATGGCCTGGCGCGATGTGGACGGGTATTTCAACTTCATCGGCCGCAGCGACGATGTGATCAAGTCCAGCGGATACCGCATTGGGCCGTTTGAGGTGGAAAGCGCGCTGCTTACGCACCCCGCCGTGCTGGAATGCGCCGTGACCGCCGTGCCGCATCCCGACCGCGGCCAGGTGGTGAAGGCCACCGTGGTGCTGGTGAAAAACAGGGGCTACGAACCCAGCGAAGCGCTCATTAAGGAGCTGCAAAACCATGTGAAAAAGGTAACGGCTCCCTATAAATACCCGCGCATTGTGGAGTTTGTGGACGAGCTGCCCAAAACCATCAGCGGCAAAATCCAGCGCAAGCTGATCCGCAGCACGGACGCGGATACGGGCGCGGAGCGCCTGGTTATCCGCAAGGCGCAGCCCGAGGATGCGCAGGCCATGCTGGCGTATCTAAACCAGGTGGGCGGCGAATCTGACAACCTGATGTTTGGCGCGGACGGTTTTGCCCATATGTCCGTGGAGGAAGAGCAGGCGTATATTGGCGCGGTGAGCGGCAAAAGCGTGATGCTGGTGGGCTACATCGGCGGCGAACTGGCCTCCGTGGCGTCGCTGAAGGGCATGAGCGGGCGCGCGGCGCACCGCGCGGTGCTGGCAATCAGCGTAAGGCAAAGGTTCTGGCACCGGGGCGTGGGAACGCAGATGATGAACCGGCTGATTGAGCACGCGCGCGCGGTGGGTATTGACGTGATCGAGCTGGAGGTGCGCTCCGATAACGCCAGCGCCATTAACCTGTACCAGAAGATGGGCTTTGAACGCATAGGCTGCTACCGCAATTTCTTCCGCATCGGCGATTGGGATTATGACGCGGATTTGATGAACCTGTATTTGAAATAGGCCCTCGACGCGAACAGGCGCGGGGGCAGACACGAATTTCATTTTTCAAAAGCGGAAAAAATCCGTTCTCAAGCGGCGCTTGGGAACGGATTTTCTCTCTTTATCAGACGGCTGTCGGGCCTCAAAAATTTACAGCGAAACCTCGTCAAGCGCGGCAAGCTCCGCCTGCGTAAGGGCAAAGCTCAGCGCGATGGCGTTGCTTTCCGCCTGCGCGGGGGATTTCATGCCCGTAATGACCGCGCTGCCGGGAAGATGATCCAGAATCCATCGCACGGCCACGGCAGCCACGGGCACGCCGTGCGCCTCCGCGATGGGGCGCATGGTTTCCACAATACGCAGGTTCTTTTGCAGCTTATCCCCGTAGAAGTTATCGTACACGGCACGGCTGCGGCGGTCGTCCTTATCAAAATGCACATCCGCGCCATACTTGCCCGTTAAGACGCCCTGGCCCAGGCTGCCCCACGTGAGGGGAGCGGCGGAAAGGATTTGGGCGCTTTGGCGCATGGCGGCCTCGCCGTCCCGGTGCGCCAGGCTGTAATGGTTTTGAAACGTGGCGATTTTCTGCGCATACGGCGCAAAGGCCTTCGCCTGCTCCGGCGTGATGTTGCTTAGCCCGATGGCGCGTATTTTACCGCTGCGCTTGTGGCGGATAAGCGCCTCCATCAGCTCGTCCACGGGGGTGCGCCCGTCCAGATAATGCACCTGGTATAGATCGATATAATCGGTATTCAGGCGCTTCAGGCTTTCGCCAAGCGCGCGGTCGATATAGGCGGGAGAATTATCGTAGAAGGTTTTGCCGCCCTCCACACGCACGCCGAACTTGGTGGCGATTACCACGCGGTCGCGCACGGGATGAAGGACCTCGCCCATGTTTTGCTCTGAACGGCCCAGGCCGTAGGTATCGGCGGTATCGAAAAAAGTAAGGCCCAGCTCGTAGGCGCGGCGGATTGCGCTTTCGATTTGCGCGTGATCCACCTTGCCCCAGCCGTATTCCCCTGCAGGGCAGCCGCCCACGCACAGGCGGGAAACAGGCAGGTCAATCCCCTTCAAACGGATGTATTGCATGGCGGGTTCTCCTTTGGGTTAGGGCCTGCGCAGGCCCTTTGGATAGTGGTTTTTGAATTGCCCGCCGCTGGCCTTGCCAAAGCCCAGCGCCAGCCCCATATAGGTTGCCAGCGCGTAGCCGGTAAGCGCGTCGGGCGCGGGCAGCGTTTCGCCGCGCTGGTAAAGGAGCGCCTGCTCGCGGGTGAGCGGGAGCGCGGGCAGCGCAAGGGGCAGGGGCAGCGCCATGGCCAGCGCGTGATCCGGCGCAAACGCCTTGCCCTTGAGCGCGCCAAGCTGAATGCCCGCGCGCAGCACCTTGACGCCGTCCAGCGGCGGCAGCTCGGGGCAGCTTATCAGGAAAGCGCCAAATTGCGCGTTTGCCTCCGGCAGGCGGGCGGGATGAAACGGCTTTGCAAACGCGTTATAGGCCGCGAGCAAAGGCTTGTTCGGCGCGGCGAGCCGGTTGGCCGCCGGGGCAAAGGGCCCGCCATCTGCGGCTTGCCCGCGCTTGCCCAGCAGGGCCACAAAATGCCCCTCGCCGCGCAGCTTGTGCGGGTAAAGGCGCAGCATGCCCTCCGGCGCGTCCCATACGCGTCCGCCGTCCACGGGCAGGGAAAAGGGCATGGTATACAAACCGGCATGGGCGCGAAGCGCCCCGGCAACAACCTGCTCGTTTTCCTCTTGGTTGAGGGTGCAGGTGCTGTATACCAGCCTGCCCCCGGGACGCAGCATGCGCGCCGCGCAGGCAAGGATGCGGCTTTGCCGCGCGGCGCAGCCGGCGGGGGATTGCGCCGTCCATTCCTTTCGCGTTTCGGGATGGCGGCGGAACATGCCCTCCCCGCTGCACGGCGCGTCCACCAAAACCGCGTCGAACGCCTCCTCCCACAGCGGCGCGAGGGTTTCGGGCTCTGCGCTTACCACCAGCGCGTTTTCCACGCCCATACGTTCAATATTGCGGCTTAGAATTTTGGCGCGGCCCGGCACGGGCTCGTTGCATACCAGCAGCCCTTCGCCCTTCAGCGCGCCGGCGATTTGCGTGCTTTTGCCGCCGGGGGCCGCGCAAAAATCCAGCACGCGTTCGCCGGGTCTGGGCGCAAGCACGCTTACAGGGGCCATGGCGCTGGGCTCCTGCAAATAATACGCGCCCGCCTCATGCAGCGGGTCGGACCCCGCGGCGCTTTCCAGGGAGAGATAGCGCCCAAACGCGGCGCACCACGGAATGGGCTCCAAAAGGCCGTCCACCATGCTTTGCGCCTGGGCCGGCAGCGGCTTGCGCGGGTTCAGGCGCAGGCCGCGCAGATAGGGGGCCTCCAAAGCGGCAAAATACGCGTCCGCCTCGGGACCGAGCTGGGCGCGCATACGGGCTGCAAACGCCTCGGGCAGGGGATAGTTCATGGCGCGTCCACCAGCCATTCGGGTTTCATCAGGGGCTCAAAGGCAAAGTACATGGCCTGCATTTCCGCAGGCAGCGCGGCGCGAAGCGCCTCGCGTCCCGCAACCATGGCAAGCGGTGCGCCAAGCCTTGCAGAGGCCTGCATGAGCGTTTCCTGCGCCTGGATGAGCACCTCCGGGGTGGTTTGCTCCTGCAAATTGGCGTTGTTCACCAGGCAATCCGGCGTAAGCCGCGCCTGGCGCGCAATGAGCGAAAACAACGCGGCGATCTCATCCGCCGTGCCGCTTAGGGGACGGCAGGGGTTTACTACGTAAAGCACGCTGGTTTCGCCGCGCACCCGGGCCAAATAGGGCGCATAGCGGCCCAGCGCGGTGGCCCCTGTATCGTCGCCGCCCACGTCGATCACCACATGGGCGAAGGGCTGCTCAAATACCGCCTGAATGGCCGCAGGCAGGGCGGGAATATCCACCGTGGACATAGCAAAGGAGGGCATATACACCTCTATGCCCTCGCCTTCCAATAGCGCGCGCTGCTCCGCGCTGCGAAAATAGGGATTGACGATATCCAGATCTACCAGCGCCACGCGGCCCTGCTTTTGTGCGCGCAAACGGCGGGCGATGGCGATGGAAAGCTCCGTTTTGCCGCTTCCGTAGTTGCCCACCAAAATGGTGTAGCGGCTGCCAAAGGGATAGGTCATTCCTCGTCACCGCCTTGCCTGGGTTGGGGATACACCGGCTCGTGAAAGGCCTGGGACACATCCACCGTGGACTGTAAATCGTGTATGGTGGGACGGTTCTCCTCATCATCCCCGCCCACAAGGTCGCGCGCTTTCTTGGCCAGGCGGGCCAACGGGCCGCGGGCCTTGCCCGCGTCGCCGTCGCTGCGGGCGGTGAAGGGCTGAAATGCCGGCGCGCGCATCACAAACAAACGGCTATCCTGGGGTTCGGTTTCATCCTCCCACGCTTCCTCGGGGAAAGAGGGCCCGGGCGGGGCGATGGGCGGCGGCTGCGTAAGGCCAAAGCTTTGACGGAAGGCCGCCTCGTCCAGGCCCGGATGCACGGCCTCAACAGGCGGCTGCGCCGTGGCGGCGGGCGGCGCATAGAGCTGCTCCGGCGGCACGGGCGGCGCAAAGCCCGCCTGCATATCCCGGATATAGGCTATGGGCTCGGGCTTGGGCATGCCAAAGGAATCCGTCATCCCCTCGGCGGGGTTTTGCCAGGCAGCGCCTGCCTCCCAAACGGGTTCCTCGTCAAAAACAGGTTCAAGCGCCTCTGGCTGAGCGGGCATATAGGCGGTTTGCGGCGCAAAGTCAGGCGCGGCGGGGGCGTAGTTTACAACCTCCGGCTGGAAGCCGGTGCGCGCCGCTTCAAAAACACGGGTTTCCGCCTCCGGCGCAAAGGTGTTTATGGGTTCGTATACCTGGACGCCGCCGGAAGGCGGCGCGTAGGGCAAAGGTTCCGGCTGGGCATAGGGCGCTTCCTGCTCATAGGGCTCCGCGGCGGCCAAAGGCGCATCCTCGGGCGCGTCCGGCTCAACAGGGGCGGCGGAAGCGCGCCGCCGGCGGCCATGCCGGCTCATCCACACATAATAGGGCCGCCACCGGAATAGGTAGATGACGCGGTCAATCACAAAGCCGCCTATGCATAAAAGCAGCACCAAGACCTTCCAGTTTTTGGACAAAAACTGGTAGAACGCGCCGCCATCCTCGCTGGAAAGCACGCGCCATATGTTGTTGATTAACGCCCGCAGCCAGCTTAGCAGCAGGGTCAGAAGCGTATTGGCAAAGCCGTTCATTCC
>ERZ857882.3360-NODE-3360-length-15187-cov-3.293616_pt1 | contig 15187 bp, 9 predicted proteins | sample MGYA00519697_ERZ857882 | MGnify/ENA primary metagenome ERZ857882 (study PRJEB31778, sample SAMEA3449373) | human gut metagenome | biome: human gut; feature: human-associated habitat; material: faeces | place: United Kingdom | collected 2010/2012 ...
GATCCTGCCTGCGTGAAACGGAAGATGTTGTCGATGAAGAACAGAATATCTTTGGTGCCTGTACCTTCATCACGGAAAGATTCTGCTACGGTCAAACCTGACAGGGCCACAGAAGCACGAGCTCCAGGAGGTTCGTTCATCTGACCGAACACCAATGTGGCCTGAGATTTGGCCATTTCGTTGTAGTCCACTTTGGAAAGGTCCCATTCTCCTTTTTCGAGACCTTCCATAAACTCTTTGCCGTAGCGGATAACGCCAGATTCGAGCATTTCACGCAGCAGGTCATTACCCTCACGAGTACGTTCACCGACACCGGCGAAGACAGAGAACCCGTTGTGGCGTTTAGCGATGTTGTTGATCAGCTCCATGATCAGCACGGTCTTACCCACACCGGCTCCACCGAACAGACCGATCTTACCACCTTTAGCGTAAGGTTCCAGCAGGTCGATCACTTTGATACCGGTGAAGAGCACTTCACGAGAGGTGGTCAACTCTTCAAATTTTGGAGGCTCACGGTGAATCGGATAAGCCTCTTCGGTTACTTTGGGCTGAGGCATTCCATCGATAGCTTCGCCCACGACGTTCAGCAGACGTCCTTTGACCTGATCACCGATTGGGACGGTAATAGGACGCATGTAGGAGATGGCTTCCATGCCACGGCGCAGACCGTCGGTTGAATCCATCGCTACCGTACGGACGGTGTTTTCTCCGATATGTTGCTGAACTTCGATGATCAATTCGCGACCGTCATCGCGGATAATGGTCATCGCATCGTGGATACGCGGCAGGGTGATCTCTTTTTCGGTACCTTCGAACGAGACATCCACCACCGGTCCAATGATTTGCGAGACGCGGCCCGTTACTTTGACTCCTGTACGGGCCCCCGATGTATTTTCAACTTCCATATGCAAAGGATGTAGTTGTATCGTTAATTTTAAAACTTCTCAAAGTTACGAAATTGTACGGAACAGAAAAGCCTTGAAAGCGCTTTTTATGTTCCAATCGGCCGTTTGGATGAGTTTTTTTTAACTTTTTTATTAATAGAGACAACTCTTTTAACAATATAGGTGTAGCGTGTGAATGGTTGCTTCGTAGATAGATGGAGGAAGGTGATTAAAGATTGTTGCTGGGTGTGTATTTGTATATTGTTGATAACGTGTGCTTTGGTTTCGATTGGAATAACAAGGGTGAGTATGGCTAATAGTCTTTAGGTTGCGATGGTTGGTTATGCGATTGTCAGAATATCCTAATGTTTGCAATAAATGTTTTTTTTGAATTGTACTATAATGTGTCGATTGGGATGATTGTCAGGGCTATTCATGAAACACTATATTTTCATAGGAGGAATGATACTATATTATATATATGTCAGCGCAAAGTGTTAACGGCTTGTCCTGTTATCCCGGCCAAAGTGTTATTGGTATGACCGGTCGGCTGTCTTGCAAAATCCCTAATGAAAACAGAGATTGAGCAGGGTGATGGTGTGAGGAACAAGCTGTGTATATACACTTTAAAATTCCCATAATTTTGCTATCTTTGTCCACGATCACAATAATAACATGGTACGGGAACTGATTTCTGCTGCATGCCATGCATGATTTGTTGATCTGTCCTTAGCGTGTAATATGAAAAATCTGTCGGATATAAGAGCTTGATTATTACTGTGTATGTTTTATGAAGTCTAAATTGGCTCGTTAGAAACTCGGATGTCTATTGATCGAATGAAAATCGAATCTCTAATCGCTATCCCCGTACGTGATTACATAAGGTGAAAACTTTTTTAACGTTGTTTAATAAAAGCCTTATTGCGTAAAGAGACCAGGGGGCAAGGACTATATAGCACGAACTCAAATTAATCAATTCAGATCATAAACTGACTATTACCCTATGAAAAAACTTTTTTTATTTGCGATGACCGCTATGTTTGCGGTTTCGACCTGGGCTGCGCCTACACAGGTCGAACTGAAACTGCGTAACGGCCAGAAGATGCAGATTGATTTCTGTACTGATAGTATTTTCCGGGTGCGGGTGAGTGAAGTTGACACCTTCGCAACCTCATGGCTGGAGCGTTACGGCTTGATCAAAAACGATTGGGCACCAGTTAAGGTGGCGCAACGCAATGTGGGTGAATCGACCATTTACACCACATCTGCTTATAAAGTTTGGGTGAGTCGTAAGGATGGTAGCATTCGTGTGACCGACCTGAAAGACAAACCTATTGTTCAGGAAGCCGCTTATTTGGGAACAGGTACGCCGGTGATTGAGGAGATGAGTGCGACCATCAATGAAAAGTTCCAGAAACCGCGTCGCGAAGAGGCCATTATCGGTGATACGACTAATGCCGCTGCTGCTCAACAGCAAACAGAGTTGGGCGACATCTCCAATAATACGATTCTGAGCTTTATTTTGGCTGATGACGAGCGTTTTTATGGTGGTGGTAGTACCAGCCGTGACCATATTCAGCACCGTGGAGAGTTGTTGCGCATGTGGGCAACCTACCAGATTGCCGAGGCTCCGATTCCTTTCATGATGAGTTCTGCCGGTTGGGGTGTGTTCAACAACACGACGGTTCGCAACTATTTCGATGTAGCCCGTTTTGACAAAGAGCGGATGTTGATTTACAACACCACCTCAGGCGCCGATTTCTACCTGATTATGGGTGGTTCGTTGCAGAAAACGCTGAATCTCTATACGTTGATTACAGGTCGTGCTTATGTGTTGCCGCGTTGGATGTATGGTCTGTCGTTCGGTGGCCACATGCAGGAGAACCAGTTTGAGATTATGAACGATGCGCTGCGTTTCCGTAGTGAAAAAGTCCCTTGCGAAGTGTTGTGGATCGAGCCTCAGTGGATGTCCGAATATTACGATTTCTCAACCAAGAAGAGCTGGAACTACAAACTGTTCCCGCCCGAAGGTTATTGGGAAGAGCATAAATTCCCAAAACGCGAATGGAAAGGCTGTTTCATCGGTCGTTTGCACGGTTTGGGTTACAAATTGGGACTGTGGCTCTGCATCGATCACGATCAGAGTATTGTAGAAGAGGATCTTATCGCCGAACGCGAAGGCCGTCCGCAGTCGGGGCTGGAGCATTGGTTCGATCACTTGACCAACTTCATGGATCAAGGTGTGGACGGTTTCAAACTCGATCCTGCCCGTACGCTGGACGAGCATCCAGATCGTGAATATTACAATGGTTTGACCGATAAGGAGATGCATAACCTGAATCAAGTGTTGATGCCTCGCCAGATGAATCGTGTCTTCCGGGATCACAAAGGACTCCGCCCATGGCAGCACTATTGTGGCGGTTATGCCGGTACTCAACGTTGGACTGCCAACCAGAGTGGTGATAACGGTGGTGAGCGTACTGCCCTGTTTGATCAGCTGAACCTTGGTTCGAGCGGTTTGATGAATACCTCTTGCGACGTAATGTCGGCACAGGATCAGATGGGATCGTTGCATATGGGTACTTTCCTGCCTTGGATCCAGATCAATAGCTGGTTCAGTCTGCTGCACCCGTGGTACTACTCTCCGCACGAACGTGCCATGTATCGCGATTATATCCAGTTGCGTCATGCATTGTTCCCTTATATTTATTCGACTGCTCTGAACGGCCATCTCGCCGGACTGCCGATGTTGCGTTCGATGCCGCTGATGTATCCTGACGATCGCAATGTGGATGATATGGTTTATCAGTATATGTTCGGTGATAACCTGTTGATCGGTGTATTCAGCGATTCGATCTATCTGCCGAAAGGTCAGTGGATTGATCTGTGGACCGACAAGAAGGTTGAGGGTGAGAACAAGACCGTGTTCCATCAGGTTCCTGACAACCGTGCCGGTATTGCCATGGTTAAGGCTGGTGCAATCATCCCGATGCAGAAATATATGGACTATATTGGTCAGCGTCCGATCGATACGTTGATTCTGAAAGTATATCCGTATGGAAACAGCTCATACACGTTGTATGAGGATGACGGTGTCACTTTTGCTTACGAGGAGGGTAAAATCGCCAAGACCGTTTACGATTGTAACCAGTCGGGTAATCGTACCGAACTGGTGGTTAATCCGACCGTAGGTGAGTATGAAGGGATTTACACCTCACGTACCTATGAAGTGGAGATGTTGCTCGATGCACGTCCTGCTTCAGTAACGGTTGACGGAACGAAATGTGATGATTGGAGCTATGAAAATGGTTGGCTGAAAGTGACCTTCAACCAACCTGATGTACGCAAAAAGGCAACTTTGGTCGTAGAATAAGATTGTGTTTGGGCAATAAGCCCCAAACGTTCGCAAAACTGGATGGATGACGATGAATTTGTCAGTCATCGTCATCCATCCAGTTTCTTTTTTATTGATTTTACGAAGGAGGTGACCTCCTCAGAAATATCTTGTTATTTTTAACAAGTGGAGAAATGGTAACTGTGTCTAATCCGATTGGAATAAAACGAACCGTTTTATTTATCCAGCAAGTAGATACAAAGAAAATGATGTTCGCTTGTTGTGCCTGTTCCCCAGCAAATTATTTTACTGAAGAGAAGAATCAATACAAATTGATATATGGATCGAAGAACTTTTCTGATACGGTGTGCTTCGCTTTCTGTGGGTGGAGCCGTTTTAACTTCAATGCCAGCCTGGGCCAGACGAGCAATCGAGAAAGAGACATTACGTTTTGATAGCGAGTTGTATCATTGCTTCTGTAATCCTGAAAGCAGTGACCGCCCTTTTGTCCGTTGGTGGTGGAACGGTAATCGTATCCAAGCCAAAGAACTGGTGCGTGAACTGCGGCTGTTGCACGATGCCGGAGTAGGAGGGGTTGAGATCAATCCTGTGAAATTTCCGGAAGAGGCCGATCCGCTCGATACACATCCTGTGCGATGGCTTTCGCCCGAATGGATCGACCTGTTAAAGGTGACGTTCGATGAGGCGAAACGGTTGGGTATGATTTGTGATCTGATTGTGGGCAGCGGATGGCCGTTCGGGGCGGAATATCTCGAAGATGACGAACGGGGGCAGGTTATGGTGATTGCTTTGAAGCGTATTGAGGGTCCAGCTCGGGTGGAGTACTCTGCTTTCGAACTTTTCCAGGAGGCCGATCCGCAGGTGAACAATCCCTATCCCGGAAGAACCATGGAGATGGTATCATTACAATTGGTACCCGATCCATTGGATGATTTCGAGCGGATTGTCGATCTGTCGGATCAGAAAGCGAATGATCGGATTGTTGTTGAGGTCCCCGAAGGTCGATATGCTTTGTATGCTTTGGTTAAAGTCCACAGTTTTATGCAGGTGATTAACGGTGTTCCAGGTGCAAATGGCCCGACGCTTAACCATTTCAATGCAGCAGCTGTACGTAAGTATCTGACCCGAATGTCGGATGCGATTGAACAGCGGATCGGGCCGTTGCGGCAATATATACGGGCACTATTTGTGGATGGTCTCGAACTGGAGGGTGCCAACTGGTGTGACGATATGCGCGACGAGTTTATTCGTCGGCGGGGGTATGATCCGATCCCAATGTTGCCGTTGACTATGTTCAAGACCGGTGGCATGGGTAACGTAATTGATTCCCATTATTGCGTGGAGATGACCGATCAGGTTCGTGATCGGGTGGAACGGGTTCGTTACGATTTTTGTCGGACACAGGCAGAATTGTTGGATGAACGCTTTTTTATCCCGTATCAGGAGTGGTGTCGGTCGCTGGGCGTACTTTCTCGGGTCCAAGCCTATGGCCGAGGGGTGCATCCGTTGAACAGTGCGCTCCATTGTGATATCCCGGAAGGGGAGTCGTGGACGACCAACTGGCTCAAACATAAATTGGGCGAAGAGATGGGAACGGAGGATTACCGGCGAGGCCGAGGATATACGATGATCAATAAGTATATCTCGTCTGCAGGTCATCTTGCAGGACGGAGGACAATCAGCGCTGAAGATATGACCAATACCTATTTGGTCTTCAGTGCTACCCTGGAGTTTCTGAAGTTGGGATCCGACCATACGCTCTTTTCGGGAATCACCCATTCGGTCTTTCATGGATTCAACTATTCACCGTCCGAAGCTCCTTTCCCCGGATGGATCCGTTACGGAGCGTACTACAACGAGAACAACCCATGGTGGCCTTACCTGCATTATTTTATGGATTATAAAGCACGCCTGTCAGCCCTTTTACAACAGACCGATATGTACACCGATATTGCGTTGTTGCCGCCTCTTTCAGATATGTGGAGTACGATGGGCATGCAGAATGAGCCCTTCCCGATTGATACCAATGTGCGGTGGTTCACATTTGTTTGGGAGGCGATTCACAAGCATGGCAGCGGATGTGATTACCTTTCGGATGAGCTGATTGAGCAGGCATCCGTGCGTAACGGTCGACTCTGTTGTGGTAAAAAAGCTTATGGGACTCTTTTCTTGGTGGCTGTTGAGCGGATGCATCCTGCCAGTTTGGAGAAATTGTACGAATTTGTACGTCAGGGTGGACGCTTGTTCTGTATCGAGCAGCTGCCCCATCTTTCTTTGGGGTGGAATCATCATGAGGAGGAGGATCGCCAAGTGTGCCAGTGGATTGAACGGCTCAAGGAGTTCCCGGATCGGTTTGTTTTGCTCGACAAACCGGCCGATAACAACTTTATGGATTGGTATGCGCAGGTACAGAAACAGTACGGATTGACACACTATCTGACCTTTTCGAATCCGGATCCATTCCTGTTGCAAAATCGGTATTGTTCTGATCGGGATGAGGAGATTTTCTTGATTGTGAATTCCAAACTGTATGAACCGCATCGGACACGTATCAACTTTGCCAAAGAGATTACCCGAGGTCGTTGGCCATGGATTTGGAATCCGCTGACCGGAGAACGTTTCCGAGTGGAGTTGGATCGAGATGGTGGAATGGAGCTCGATTTGGGACCGACGGAGCTGCTGTTGATCGTTTTTGATCGAAATCGTAAAGGCCCACAATGGCAACCACTGCCTTCAACTGGTGAAACGTCGGTGAATATCGAGGCTTGGGATGTCGAGTTGCATCATACTCGTGAGGCGTGGACTCGAAAAGTAAGGATGCAACAGCTTCAAGATTTACGCAATACAGAATTCGTCAATTTTGCCGGTGAGGTTATTTATCGGACCCGTTTTGTGGTTGATCGTCCGACTCAACATTCTGTGTTGAATTTGGGACGAGTTGCCGGCATTGCTGAGGTAACGCTGAATGGAGAGCCGTGCGGTGTACGTTGGTGCGGACGCAGGTTGTATGATTTGACCGGAAAATTGCGGGAGGGGGAGAATCTGCTTGAAGTGAAAGTGACCACGACGCTGGGAAATTATATGCGTACATTGACAGATAACGATACGGCGCAAAAATGGGTCGGAGGTCGTAAAACGCAACCTGAACAATCAATGGGTTTGATCGGTCCTGTATCGTTGTATGAGAACGATAGGGTGGTGTAGTTGAGTCTTTGAGAATTGGTAAATGATTTGGTCCTGTTTGTTGTTACTAATTTTGTACAATGACGATATATACGTGCATTAAGAATCACAAACTATGTGCTAATAACTGCCTGGACCTGGTCTTGAACTGGTCGCATTGAATGTATTGGGCCGAGGTAGTGGTGGCTCTGCGGGTGATTAGTTCCGTATTGAGTTATACAAAAGTCGGGTTGAGGTGATTTTACAATGTGCAACCGTAAACCGTAAGATTACCTATTTATATTATATAAGGGCGAATTGAATGGCTTTGTTGTGACCGAATGGGCTATGTAAGTAACTCGGTGTTGTTGTTCCGGTTTGGTATTGGCAATGAAATGTCGAAAAGATCGGCTTTATAGGAGCTTTTTGATGGACTGACCCTCAATGATTTGTGCCGGCATTTTGATCTGCTTGGGAGGCATGTCGGGATTGGACATCCGTTCCATCAAAACCTTCACCGCCAGTTGGCTGATCTCTTTAGTCGGTTGCGAAATACGAGTGATCGATGGATGCATAAAATCCAAGAAGAGATTATTATCGTATGACAAAATCGAAATGTCTTCGGGTATCCGTAACGAAGATTCGCCAATCGCTTTGATCGCTCCCAACATAATCGTATTACTCAATGTAAAGATGGCTGTCGGTCGAGACGAACTGCCAATGGCTAATTTGGTCTCCAAGTAACCGTTGTTTATGGAGTAGTCATTTCCGGTTATGTGGCACAAGCGGCTACAAGAGGCCTCGTTCATAGCATCCATATAGCCTTTGACGCGCTCTTTGGAGGGAGATGAGTGTGGAACGCCCCGAATGCACAGAATATCACGATGGCCGTTTCCCAATAGTAGTTGCATGCCTTCCAAAGCTCCCTGATAGTTGTCTGTACAGATGTAAGAGAGAGAGGTGGATTCAAAATAGCGATCAATTAATACAACCGGGCTGCGCTTATCGATCTTTTCCAAATAGTCTGGCCGTTCGCCACAGGGAACCAGGATGATTCCGTCGATGTTGCGGGCTAACAGGGTCTCGATGCACTCCTTTTCGGTCTTTTCGTCTTCCAGAGAGTTCAAAAGAATAATCGTATAATTATAACGTCGGGCCTCTAATACGATTTCACTGGCGATATGGGCAAAATAGGGGTTGTCTATACTGGGGATGAGTAGCCCAATGGTGTAACTTTTTCGGGTGCGCAAACTTTGTGCAACCAAACTAGGTTTGTAGTCAATCCGTTTGGCTTCGTCCAATACCCTTTTAACTGTCCGGGGACTGATGCGGTATTGCTCATGTTTCCCGTTCAGAACGCGAGAAACCGTTGATATCGATACGCCAGTGCGTTGTGCAATGCTTTTCAGACTATTTTCGGAGCTCATGGGCCGAATTATTTTGTCCAAAAGTAGTGGAAAAATTTGGAATTCTCAATCACTTTTTTTATTTTTGTATAGTTGCGCAATCGTTTGAGCATGATTAAAGGCTTGAATTTGCTCAACTTTTTGCGCAACCGACAATTCCGGAATGGTAGTGAGATGAGGTCTGTCACTTTTGTTAAGGGAAGTGAACAGGATAGACAGCCGAAATAGGGTTGAATGATATTTGGAAATTGCTCACGATATGTTGTCGAATGATTAGTGTGTCGGAATTCCGGTCGGCAGAAAGTGTTCCTACGTGTTAAACTATGATATGAAAAACAGATCCAAATCTATTGTGGTGGTCGGAAGTATTAATACCGACATGACGATCAAAACAGAATGGTTGCCTAGACCCGGGGAGACTATTTTGGGTGGACGTTTCTTTACAGCCCAAGGGGGCAAGGGAGCTAATCAGGCAGTAGCAGCAGCACGCCTCGGGGCTCCGGTAGCCATGATTGCAAAAGTAGGGAAAGATGCTTTGGGAGATGCTTCGATCACCTCGCTGGCTCACGAGGGAATTGATACATCAGGAATTGTTCCTGATGATGTCAATCCCTCGGGAGTGGCTATGATTTTAATCGACGCGCAGGGAGAAAATGTCATTGCTGTAGCTTCGGGTTCGAATATGGCATTGACAGCTGCAGAGGTCGAAGTGAAAAAGAACTTGCTCGAAACGGCAGATATTGTTTTGATGCAGCTCGAAATACCTATCCCGGCTATTGTTGCGGCAGCGAGAGAGGCCAAACGCTGCGGAGCTACCGTAATTTTAAATCCTGCTCCGGCTCCTAAAGAGCCACTGCCGGCAGAATTATTAGCTTTGGTGGATATTTTGATTCCCAATCAAACAGAGACCGAATTGATCTGTGGCGTAACGGTTTCTGATCCTCAAAGTGCTCGTGAGGCTGCGGAAAAGATCGCTGCCATGGGAATTGGAGTTGTGGTGATCACGATGGGGGCTCAGGGGGTATTTACTTATGAAGCGGCAACCGGTCGTTCGGAAATGATCACAGCTCAGAGGGTTCAGGCGGTCGATTCGACAGCTGCCGGAGATTGTTTCTGTGGGGCATTAGCCGTAGCTCTCGGGCGGGGTGATTCCTTGGCGGAGGCGGTGCGCTTTGCCAATCGTGCAGCTGCTATCTCTGTTACGCGACGTGGAGCTCAACCATCACTGCCCTATTTGAAGGAGTTGCAATGAGGAACAGCAGCAGAGTGATAACAATTTTATAGGCTTTTTGATAAATTGTTGTTGTGCGGTTTCTGTGTCGAAGGTGAGATTCAAAACCGATCTGAGGACAGGAGTCAGGATTATATGACAGCAGGTACATAAGACAAAACATTGATTATTGACGCTGTGTATCTAAGTCGTGATTGCTTGCATGATGAATGTTGAAGCAGGCCTACAATGATCGTGAAAGGTTTATTGTACTGATGTTGAAAACGGAGAACCATTTTTGCCTTTAGTGCTGCATCTTGTTTTGAGAAGATCACGATGTTTGTGAACGTTAAAGGAATATCAAACAACTAACTTAATAAAATTACAATTTTGATGAAACATTTACTTTTATGTGCGACGGTATGTGCGGCAATGTTCGTTTCGTGCCAGTCTTCAGGTGAGAAAAGTGCTCTGCCCGAACAGGTAACACTGTCTAAAGAGGTGTTGCTGGATAAAATCAAAGGTGGTTGGGCTGGCCAGGCTATTGGTTGTACTTATGGTGGACCGACCGAGTTCAAATTTCAGGGCAGTTTGATTCCCGAATATGTGAAGATTGATTGGCATGATTCGGTAATGACCTGGTGGTATGACAACTCGCCTGGGCTGTATGACGATGTATATATGGATGTAACCTTTGTTAAGGTATTCGATAGCTTGGGTTTGGAGGCGCCAGTAGATGCCTTTGCATATGAATTTGCCAATGCACCTTATCCGTTGTGGCATGCCAACCAGGCTGCACGTTACAACCTGTTGCATGGAATTAAGGCTCCCGCATCGGGCCATTGGAAAAACAACTACCATGCAAACGATATCGACTTTCAGATTGAAGCCGATTTTGCAGGTCTGATGTCTCCCGGTATGGTAAACTCTGCATCGGTGATTTGCGACAGTATCGGTCATATCATGAATTATGGCGATGGCTATTATGGAGGTGTTTATGTGGCAGCAATGTATGCTTTGGCCTTTGTTTCGGATGACATTGAGTTTGTGGTCACCGAAGCACTGAAAACTATTCCGGCTGAAAGCAAATTCCATCAATGCATTTCGGATGTGCTGACCAATTATAAAAAATATCCTAACGATTGGAAACAGACCTGGTTCGAGATCGAGAAGAAATGGGAGGAACACTATTTCTGTGCAGCATTTGACCCCTACAATATTGAGGCGAAATTGAATGCCGCTTATATTGTTATCGGTTTGTTGTATGGTAACGGCGATTTCACTCAGACGATGGATATCTCTATGCGTTGCGGTCAGGATTCGGATTGTAATCCGGCCAATGCAGCGGGTATCTTGGGAACCATGTTCGGATATAGCAAAATTCCGCAGCAATATTTGTCAGCTCTGGCACAGGTAGAGAATCGTGAAGTGGTTTATACGGGTGTGTCGTTGGCCGATATTTACCAGATGAGTTACCAGCAGGCTGAACAGATGATTGCTCGTAATGGTGGTGCTGTTTCGGATGATAATGTGACGATTGCGGTTCAACAGCCCGTTACTGTGGCTTTCGAAGAGAGCTTCCCGGGCTATTATCCGACCAAAATGGTCCGTTGGTCGAAAAACCAGGAGCAGAAGGTTGAAAACTTTGCATTTACAGGCAAAGGCATCGTAATTAACGGTAATCTCAACGGCCCATGGGATTATGTGGCTGAAATCGAGCTGATTGTTGATGGTAAAGTTGCTGAAAAAGCCAGCCTGCCTGTAAACTATCATGACCGCCGTTATGAGCAGCTCTCCTATACGTTCGATCTGCCAATGGGTGACCATGTGGCTACACTGAAATGGCTTAACCCCGTTAAAGATGCCTCTATGCAGATCAAGAATGTCGTTGTCTATGGAGATGTGCCAGAAGCGCAAACCAAATAACCATATTTCGCTAACCTAATATTGACCTTACTATGTATATCGTACAAAGCTATCCTCTGGCAATCCTGTTTTGCTTTGTGACGATGCTTTGCTGGGGCTCCTGGGGTAACACCCAGAAGCTCGCCGGCAAAACCTGGCGTTACGAGCTGTTTTATTGGGATTATGTAATCGGTATTTTGCTCTTTTCGTTGGTGTGGGCCTTGACAGCGGGCAGTTGTGGAACGGAAGGCCGTTCATTCCTCCCCGATCTGGCTCAGGCCGATTGGAGTAATATCGGTAGCGCTTTCCTGGGCGGTGTCGTATTCAATGCCGGCAATATTCTGTTGTCTGCAGCTATCGCTGTAGCCGGTATGGCGGTGGCTTTCCCGGTTGGTGTCGGTTTGGCTCTTGTCCTGGGTGTGCTGATCAATTATATCGGTTCGGCTAAAGGAGACCCAGTACTGTTGTTCGGTGGTGTATTGTTGGTGATTGTCGCTATCGTACTTAACGGTGTTGCTTGCAAAAAGGTGTCACCCAGCAGTTCAACCTCCACACGTGGAATCGTTCTGGCTTTGGTATCGGGATTGTTGATGTCATTCTTCTATCGTTTTGTCGCGATCTCGATGGATCTGGATAATTTCGTTGAGCCTGCCGTTGGAAAGATGACCCCCTATACTGCTATGGTAATATTTGCAGTGGGAATTTTCGTCAGCACTTTCCTGTTCAATACTATCGCGATGAAGCGTCCCGTAGCCGGTGATCCTGTCTCCATCTCTGCCTATTTTAAAGGTGGGTTCCCGATTCATTTGGTCGGTGTGCTTGGAGGTGTGATCTGGGGCCTGGGTAATGGACTGAATCTGATTGCGGCTGGCAAGGCTGGTGCTGCGATCTCGTACGGTCTGGGACAAGGAGCCACATTGGTCGCTGCACTTTGGGGCGTCTTTATCTGGAAAGAGTTCAGCAAAGGAGAACGCAAAGTCAATGGTCTGTTGACGTTGATGTTCCTGTTCTTTGTGGTTGGGCTCGGACTGATCATTGCGGCAGGTAGTTAGTCGAACCTCTAGATAGTCTTTGTGACAGAAGATAACTGTAATGGGAATAAGCACTGAAGCCGTACGCATTGGTGAACGGATGTCATTTAGGTACAACGTTAAGACTGATGGGAGTGCTCCCAACATCAGATTTGGATGTAAGAGCTTTATTACGTACAATGGATACAATCGAAACAAAAACGAATATAGAGGCTGAGAGTGAAGGTTTGCTCTCGGAGAAACAGATGAATCGTCGTACTTTTATTAAGAAGTCGGCTATGGCTGGATTGACTGGATTGGCCGCTGCTGCAGGTGTGCAGGAGGGTTTGGCTGGTCAGTCGGGGGAGCAAAAGACAGCCTCGGCTGCAACCGCAAACGAAGAGGATAACTTGCAGCAGTTTGCCAAATTTAAATTCAATCCCGACGGCAAATTTAAAATCTTGCATCTGACCGACACCCATTATGTGTCCGGGGATCCTCGCTCCGAACGGGCGTTGAAGAATGTGATCGAAATGCTCGACAGCGAAAAACCCGACCTGGTGATTCATACGGGTGATATCATTTTTGGCCGGCCTGCGGAGGAGTCGCTGCGAGAGATTTTAGCCCCTATATCGGAGCGCAAAATTCCCTTTGCCGTGACATTGGGCAATCATGATCAGGAGTTCGGAATGAGTCGTCGTGAGGTGTATGACCTGGTACGAACGCTGCCTTACAATGTGAATAGTCTGGTCGAGGGTATTTATGGCGTGTCGAACGATCTGATTACCCTCACCTCTGCGCAGGATGATTCGGTCAAATGGGTCTTTTATCTTTTCGATTCGAATCAACTTTCCAAGTTACCTGGAATCAAAGGGTACGACTACATTCATTTTGACCAGATAGACTGGTATCGCAAGAGAAGCGCACAGTTCAAACAATTGAACGGAGGAACACCGATTCCGTCATTGGCCTTCTTCCATATCCCGCTGCCGGAGTACAATTACGCGACACGTCTCGATACGCGGCGGGTGATGCGGGGTAATTTCGGTGAAGAGCCCTATTCACCATTAGTCAACTCGGGACTTTTCGTTTCGATGAAGGAGATGGGTGATGTGAAAGCCATTATCTGCGGGCATGATCACGACAACGACTATGCCATGAGTTGGAATAACATGTTTTTGATGTTTGGTCGATTCGGCGGATGCGATACCGTTTATAATGATTTGAAACCGAGTGGAGCGCGTGTGATCGAACTGACTGAAGGTCGGGATGGGTTCCGATCCTGGATTCGTGTATACGGTGAAGGTGTTACGCAGGATTTGGAATTCCCTGAAGATTTTAAAACGATTTTGTAAATACCTTGAGGAACCTTTCATGGAAAGGAGGCACCATTGAGTAGTACATTCTCTCCTGTCGTTTACACGACAAAAGTTTCATTAAATGGGGGCATCGGGTCGGATTCGACCCGATGTTTTTTTGATTATGTGTGTTTGGGGAAGATGAAGTGAAGCGGGATTAGAAGCACAATGTTTTATTGAGATTTTGATTGTGTTGAGATTTCGGTCAGAGGGAAAGAGCTGGAGTAATGCGCTTCCGATTGGCCAACAAGGGATGTGATTCAAGATAGGATGTAGCAAGTACAGACAGAGGGTGGGAGTGGAGCTGCACGGATCGGTTGGCTTTGGTGGTGCGGTATGCAAAACCACAAATAAAAAACATCCGAACTGCGATCGTTCGGATGTTTGAGTACTCTGTAAGGGAATCGAACCCTTATTTAGAGACTGAGAATCTCTCGTCCTAGCCGTTAGACGAACAGAGCAGGATTACTTTCGTGGTGCAAAGATAGGTAAAAAATTTTTTGTACCAAATTTCGACTCTGTTTTTTTATGGGTGAATGTAAATCGAGGTGAGATTAAAGGTGTTTTATTGAGGCTTGGCGGGGTGAGGGAGCTTGTTGGGTGAGAGAACGGTTTGATGAAACGGGTGCATTGAGTTTAGATCGAACGGGTGGGGAATTGGGCCGCCCGACGTGACAAGAAGCGTTGCCTTTTGAGTCGATCAACCCTGCTACAACCAATGCACACCCTTTCTGATGCGGCATCCCTCCTGCAAAAATCAGCGGCTGGTGGTAGCTTTTCGATTTAATATTCTATTTTTGTAGAAGGTTCAGCGACGATCCGCAGAACCAGACATATTACGAACGTTTCGTTACGTTTTCTTTCACACTCAAACTTCGCAACTTTGAACAGCAGAAA
>ERZ857882.3361-NODE-3361-length-15187-cov-3.290841_pt1 | contig 15187 bp, 12 predicted proteins | sample MGYA00519697_ERZ857882 | MGnify/ENA primary metagenome ERZ857882 (study PRJEB31778, sample SAMEA3449373) | human gut metagenome | biome: human gut; feature: human-associated habitat; material: faeces | place: United Kingdom | collected 2010/2012 ...
TATTGCTTATTATCCGCACCCAAAAAGTTGCATTTATAAGTTGAACTCAAGTTTTTTTGCTATATTAGCACGCCAGCAAATGGCGTAGAAACACTACCGACTATCTATTTTCACTCTACTACAACCCTTTAAAACCTGTCTTCCTCCCTTAAGACAGACATCCCCTATCCACCATTTGCCGACACATTTATCCTTTTCATTAACTTTTATCCAGAACAATCCCATGAACAAACTACTCCTACCTGTTTGCATCTTCTTCCTCATGCTCGCTACAGCGTGCACTCGAAGCGAATTTGCCCAAGACATTCCGGAAACAAGTTTTTCCAACTCCTACGCATATGGAGAGGACTCCATTCCCCTTCCAGACATAAACGACGCTTTTGTCGGTGTACTGGCCCCAACCCTCCTTTCCCTGGAAGATACGCCTTGATCAATGGCGGTTTTTCTGGAAGCACATCCACAAAAGGCTATAAATTTGGGGATAAAGTTACGGTAAGCATTAACAATCCCATATTGGTTCTTGGAGACTCGATGTCCATTTTTAGCAGTTGGAGCATTTTCCATTCAAGGAATGGAAATATAGAACCCATCATCAACAATTCTTCTACACAAGACAACACGGTTTCCACACAAAACAGTTCCATATTCGATTCTGTATTTACCTACACCATACAGGCAGGAGATGCTGGAAAAACCGTTTTATTCCAACCCAATTTAGTCATCGTCCCCAAAAACAAATGGCCAGTAACCGTCGTATCCGCCGATACAACCATGGGAACCGTCTCCGGCAGCGGAAATTATTGCAAACAGTCTCCTTTTTCCATCCATGCGTTTCCAAATCCCGGGTACGTTTTCCACCAATGGGAGTCCATTACAGAGGGGTCGGAACCTACTACTATGCCCCATCCGAAACAGAGACAAAAGTCGTTCTGACTGACGAAAAACCCGTTACGATCAAAGCCCACTTCCGGTACGAAAACAAAGCTATCGTGACCGTCTCTTCCGACGGACACGGGAGTGTAAGTAGCGGTGGAGTCATCCCCATCAACACGCCTTTTACCATCAGTGCAACCCCGGCTCCGGGTACGAATTTGACTACTGGACAAAAGACGGCACGTGGGTCAGCGACAATCCCAATTACACCACTACCGTAACAACCAACGATCCGGTAACCTTTATTGCCTATTTCAAGGAAAGCATAACCACGACCTTCAATGTATCTTACATGGTCGACATGCAAGGCTTCGAAAGCCAATCGACCATAGAATACACCGACCCTTCGGGACAAGGACACGTCGAAACCTTAACTCCCATCACACACTCGTACAATGTAAAACAAGGATCTAATGTCCGTATTTCCATACAGTTGAACAGTTATTATTCCGATATCATATATTGCATGTACATGGCTCCGGACGGATCCATCCGGGACATGAGCGCCAACACGAGTATGATCGTCGACTATTTCGACTACGAGAACGTCAGCGGAGAAAACAATGTCATCATTCGGGCAGAGACGTTCGATTTCCGGGAAGAATTCCAATAAAACCCTTTCGTTTAACCAACAGCCAACTCCGCCGCGCTTCCGCGCGGCGGAGTTTTTTTCGCCCCCAACAAGCGGGAACAAAACTCCAAAACCCTACCCGGAGTGCGAAAAAAAACGACAAAAAAAAGTTTTTTCCTTCTATCCGACCAACTTAAAAAAAAGTTCGTATATTTGCACTCGCCTTGGAGAAGGCTCATTCCGCCCGTATATCACTCATTATCAAAGTCAAATATTTGATTGAGAGGGTGATAGCGAAAGGAATGTGCCTTTGCCGCATCGAGAAAGACACGGGCGGCACGGGGCTTTCACAGAAACACACATCGAACCTATGAAAGGTCTTATCCAATACGTCAAGGATTCCTGGAACGAACTGTTCGGGGGAAAAGTTACCTGGCCCACGTGGGAAGAAGCACAAAAGCAGACTTGGATCGTAGCCATCGCCACGTTGATCCTGGCTGGTGCTACCGCTGCGGTGGACTTCCTGTTCAACAACGCGATTCAGGGAATATTCAGAATTCTCAACTAACCGGAAAAAACAACGGGCAAAATGGCAGAAACTACCAAGAAGTGGTACGTGGTGCGGGCTATCAGCGGCCAGGAGCTTAAGGTAAAGAGCTACATCGAGCAGGAAATCGCACGGCGGGGCATGAACGACTATTTGGCCGGTGTGATGGTGCCGATGGAGAAGTTCTTTTCGGTTTCGGGCGGCAAGAAAGTCAGCAAGGAACGTCCTTTCTTTCCCGGTTACGTGATGATCGAAGCCAATCTGGACGGTGAAATGCTCCACCTGCTCCAAGGGATTCCCGGTGTGGTGGGCTTTCTGAGCGACCGTCCGGGAGGCGATCCGGTGCCGCTGCGCAAGAGCGAAGTCAACCGGATGCTGGGCAAGGTGGACGAGATGGCCGACATGCCCGAATCGGTGGTTATCCCGTTCGTGGTCGGCGAAGCGGTCAAGGTGATCGACGGGCCGTTCAACGGGTTCGACGGTACGGTGGAAGAGGTGAACAGCGAGAAACGCAAACTCAAGGTCGAGGTCAAGATCTTTGGCCGAAAAACCCCGCTGGAGTTGAATTTTTCCCAGGTAGAGAAGGTATAACGACCGCTCCTCTCCCAGTGGGAAACGAAAAAAAGAAAATGTTACGCCAAAGATAGTCCCGGAGGGTTTGCTTCCAATCTTTGACCCGAAAGGACGGAAACAATTTTCAGTCAAAACAAAATGGCAAAAGAAATCTTCAAAAAGATCAAATTGCAGTGCAAGGGCGGAGCCGCCAACCCCTCTCCGCCAATCGGTCCTGCGCTTGGTTCGGCCGGTGTGAACATCATGGATTTCTGCAAACAGTTCAACGCGCGTACCCAGGACAAACAGGGTAAGCTCCTGCCTGTGCAGATCACCGTGTACACCGACAAGTCGTTCGACTTCGTCATCAAGACCACCCCGGTAGCCGTTCAGTTGATGGAAGCCGCCAAGATCAAGTCGGCCTCCGGCGAGCCCAACCGCAAAAAGGTAGCTGCCATCACTTGGGATCAGGTCAAGGAAATCGCTACCGACAAGATGCCGGACCTGAATGCTTTCACCATCGAGAGCGCCATGTCCATGGTAGCCGGTACCGCTCGTTCAATGGGTATAACCATCAAGGGAGAGTCTCCTTTGAAAAAATCCTAATCAAGCATCATGGCAAAACTGACAAAGAACCAGAAAGTAGCTGTAGCCAAGCTTGAGAAGAACAAGCTCTACACCGTGGAAGAAGCGTGTGCACTGGTAAAAGAAACCTCGACCACCAAATTCGACGCTTCGGTGGACATCGCTGTTCGCCTGGGCGTAGATCCTCGTAAGGCCAACCAGATGGTTCGCGGCGTGGTATCCCTGCCCAACGGTACGGGTAAAAGCGTACGCGTGCTGGCGCTGGTAACCCCCGACAAGGAAGCAGAAGCGACCGAAGCCGGTGCCGACTACGTAGGTCTGGACGAATACCTGGACAAGATCAAAGGCGGCTGGGCCGATGTCGATGTGATCATCACCGTGCCGGCTGTAATGGGTAAGTTGGGACCTCTGGGTCGTATTCTGGGACCCCGCGGCCTGATGCCGAACCCCAAGTCCGGTACCGTAACGATGGAAGTGGGCAAAGCCGTCAAGGAAGTGAAAGCCGGTAAGATCGACTTCAAGGTCGACCGTTACGGGATCGTGCACGCCGCCATCGGCAAGGTATCGTTCGACGCGCCGAAAATCGCCGAGAACGCACTGGAGTTGCTCCACACTCTGAACAAGATGAAACCGGCCTCCGCCAAAGGCGTTTACATGAAGAGCGTTACGCTCTCCAGCACCATGGGCCCGGGAGTACCCGTAGATCCGAAAACCGTCTAACTCCTAGAATGATAAGATTATGACAAGAGAAGAGAAATCGCAGGTTATAGCCTCCATCACTCAGGAACTCGGCGGTCACGGCGTGATCTATCTGGCTGATATTTCCACCCTCAACGCTGCTGCCACCGACAAACTGCGCCGCGCTTGCTTCAACGCCGGTGTCCGTTTGGAAGTAGTCAAGAACACGCTTTTGGCCAAGGCGATGGAAGCCTGCGACAAGGATTTCCAGAACCTGACCGAAACCCTGAAGGGAAACACCGCTCTGATGCTTTTCAACGGAGCTGCCAATGTTCCCGGAAAGGTCATCAAGGAATTCCGTAAAAACTCCGAGCGCCCTCTGCTCAAAGGTGCATGGATCGACAACGAGATCTATGTCGGCGATGAACAACTGGGTACCCTGGCCAGCATCAAGTCCCGCGAGGAACTCATCGGCGAAATCATCAGCCTGTTGCAGTCTCCGATCCGCCGCCTGATCTCGGCCCTGGAGAACAAAGGCGAAGCAGCCGAAGCAAATGCAGAGGCCGCTGCTGCCGAAGAATCCAAAGCGGAATCCGCCGAATAATTCCATCGAAACGCATTTATCACATTATTAACTAAGTCAAAAAAATCAAAATGGCAGATCTGAAACAACTCGCTGAAGAACTGGTGAACCTGAGCGTAAAAGATGTTCAGGAACTGGGCAACATACTCAAAGAAGAATACGGTATCGAACCCGCAGCCGCAGCCGTAGTGGTAGCCGCCGGAGACGGAGCTGGTGCTGCTGCAGCCGAGGAAAAGACCGAATTCGACGTGATCCTCAAAGAAGTAGGCGCTGAGAAACTGAAAGTCGTAAAGGCAGTCAAGGAACTCACCGGTCTCGGTCTGAAGGAAGCCAAGGAATTGGTAGACGGTGCTCCTTCCACCATCAAGGAAGGCCTGCCCAAGGACGAGGCAATGAACATCAAGAGCCACCTCGAAGAGGTAGGTGCCCAGGTAGAAGTCAAATAACCGGCTTCTTCCCTTTCAAAAGGCTTAGGTCGTAGCGGTTTTACAACCTCTAGGGGCCTAAGCCCTTTTGCTCTTTTATTCATTTTTCTTTTAATTTAAAATAAATTCCTTTGGCCCAGACTGTTAACCCCACCAGAGTCAGCTTTGCCTCGGTGAAGAATCCGGTCGACTATCCCGATTTTCTGGACATCCAGATCAAATCGTTCCGGGATTTCTTCCAACTCGAAACCAAATCTGACGAAAGAAAAAACGAAGGACTCTACAAGACTTTCTGCGAGAACTTCCCCATAACAGACACGCGAAACCAGTTTGTACTGGAGTTTATTGACTATTTCGTCGATCCGCCGCGCTACTCCATCGAGGAGTGCATCGAACGCGGACTGACCTACAGCGTACCGCTGAAGGCCCGCCTGAAACTGTACTGCACCGATCCGGATCACGAGGACTTCGAGACCATCGTGCAGGACGTGTACTTGGGAACCATCCCGTACATGACCCCTTCGGGCACGTTCGTGATCAACGGAGCCGAACGCATCGTCGTCTCCCAGTTGCACCGTTCGCCCGGCGTATTCTTCGGGCAGTCTTTCCACGCCAACGGAACCAAACTTTATTCGGCGCGCATCATCCCCTTCAAGGGGTCGTGGATGGAATTCGCCACGGACATCAACAACGTGATGTACGCCTACATCGACCGGAAAAAGAAACTCCCCCTCACTACCCTGCTGCGCGCCATCGGTTACGAACGCGACAAGGACATCCTCGACATCTTCGACTTGGCCGAGGAGGTGAAAGTGAGCAAAACGGGACTCAAAAAGTACATCGGCCGCCGTTTGGCTGCGCGCGTACTGAAAACCTGGGTGGAAGACTTCGTGGACGAAGATACCGGCGAGGTCGTATCCATCGAACGTAACGAACAGATCCTCGACCGGGATACCATCCTGGAAAAGGAAAACATCGACGAGATCGTCGATGCCGGAGTGAAGACTATCCTCCTGCACAAGGAAGACAGCACCAGCTCCGAATATTCCATCATTTACAACACCCTTCAGAAAGACCCGACCAACTCCGAAAAGGAGGCCGTCGAACACATATACCGGCAGTTGCGCAACGCCGAACCGCCGGATGAAGAAACCGCACGCGGCATCATCGAAAAGCTGTTCTTCTCGGACACCCGCTATTCGCTGGGCGATGTAGGCCGTTACCGGATCAACAAAAAACTGGGGCTCGACACCCCGCTGTCCGTACAGGTGCTCACCAAGGAGGACATCATCACCATCGTGAAGTACCTGATCGAACTGATCAACTCCAAGAGCGAGGTGGACGACATCGACCACTTGTCCAACCGTCGCGTGCGCACCGTAGGCGAACAACTAGCCGCCCAGTTCGGCGTCGGCCTGGCGCGTATGGCCCGCACCATCCGTGAACGGATGAACGTGCGCGACAACGAGGTATTCACCCCGATCGACCTGATCAATGCCAAGACGCTTTCCTCGGTGATCAATTCGTTCTTCGGCACCAACCAGCTCTCGCAGTTCATGGACCAGACCAACCCCTTGGCCGAGATCACGCACAAGCGTCGTCTCTCCGCCCTGGGTCCTGGCGGTCTGTCGCGCGAACGTGCCGGCTTCGAGGTGCGCGACGTACACTACACGCACTACGGACGTCTTTGCCCGATCGAAACACCGGAAGGTCCGAACATCGGTCTGATCTCCTCCCTGTGCGTTTACGCCAAGGTGGACGACATGGGCTTTATCCAAACGCCGTACCACGAGGTGGAAAACGGACGGGTGAAGTTTGAGAAAGAACCGGTGTACCTGAGTGCCGAATCGGAAGAAGGCAAGATCTTCACCCAGGCCAACATCGAGGTGGACGATCAGGGCAACATCATTCCGGAGCGCGTCAAGGCCCGCAAGGAGAGCGACTTCCCGATCGTGGACCGCACCGAGGTGGACTACATGGACGTTGCCCCGAACCAGATCGCCTCCATCTCCGCATCGCTCATCCCGTTCCTGGAACACGACGACGCCAACCGCGCCCTGATGGGATCGAACATGATGCGTCAGGCCGTGCCCTTGCTCAAACCCGAAGCACCCATCGTCGGCACGGGTCTGGAAGCCCGCGTGGCCAAGGATTCCCGCGTACTGATGAACGCCGAAGGCTCGGGCGAAGTGGTCTACGTGGATGCCGACAAGATCACCATCCGCTACGACCGCACGGACGACCAGCGCTTGGTCAGCTTCGATCCGGACGAAAAGACGTATCACCTGATCAAATTCCGCAAGACCAACCAGTCCACCAACATCACCCTGAAACCCATCGTCCGCAAGGGCGACCGGGTGGAAAAAGGCCAGGTACTGTGCGAGGGCTACGCTACGCAAAACGGCGAATTGGCCCTGGGACGCAATCTTCTGGTGGCCTTCATGCCGTGGAAGGGATACAACTACGAGGACGGTATCGTCATCTCGCAGCGTGTAGTCAAGGAGGACATCTTCACCTCCATCCACATCGACGAATATCCGTTGGAAGTGCGCGACACCAAACTGGGTGCCGAGGAACTGACCAACGACATCCCGAACGTATCCGAGGAAGCGACCAAGGAACTCGATGAAAACGGTATGATCCGCGTCGGGGCCGAGGTCAACCCGGGCGACATCATCATCGGTAAGATCACCCCGAAGGGCGAATCGGATCCTTCGCCGGAAGAAAAGCTCCTGCGCGCCATCTTCGGTGACAAGGCCGGCGACGTCAAGGACGCTTCCCTGAAGGCCAATCCTTCGCTGCACGGAGTGGTGATCGGCAAAAAGCTGTTCTCGCGCGCCGTGAAGGACAAGAAACGCCGCAATGCCGACAAGGAAGAAATGGAGCGCCTGGATGCCGAATACGCCGCTTCGTTTGAAAAGTTGCGCGGCACGCTGCTCGAAAAGCTGTTCTCGATCGTCAACGGAAAGACCTCGCAGGGGGTTACCAACGACCTGGGCGAAGTGATCATTCCCAAGGGGACGAAATTCTCGCTCAAGATCCTCCAGTCGCTCGAGGACTACGAACATCTCAATACCTCCAACTGGACGGCGGACAAGGCCAAGAACTTCCTCGTCTCGGAGCTCATCCACAACTTCAAGATCAAGGTAAACGACCTCCAGGGAGCCCTTCGCCGCGAGAAATTCACCCTGACGGTGGGCGACGAGCTGCCGGCCGGGATCATCAAGCTGGCCAAGGTTTACATCGCCAAGAAGCGCAAACTGCGCGTGGGCGACAAGATGGCCGGCCGCCACGGAAACAAGGGTATCGTAGCCAAGATCGTCCGCGAAGAGGACATGCCGTTCCTGGCGGACGGAACGCCGGTGGACATCGTGCTCAACCCGCTGGGTGTGCCTTCGCGAATGAACCTGGGACAGATCTACGAAACGGTGCTCGGCTGGGCTGGGCGCAAGCTCGGCATGAAGTTCGCTACGCCGATCTTCGACGGTGCTTCGCTGGAACAGATCACCGAACTGACCGACAAAGCCGGTTTGCCGCGCTACGGCCACACCTACCTCTACGACGGGGGCACGGGCGAGCGCTTCGACCAGGCAGCTACCGTGGGCGTGATCTACATGCTCAAACTGGGCCACATGGTCGACGACAAGATGCACGCACGTTCCATCGGACCGTACTCGCTGATCACCCAGCAGCCTCTGGGCGGTAAAGCGCAATTCGGCGGCCAGCGTTTCGGAGAGATGGAGGTATGGGCGCTCGAGGCCTTCGGCGCGTCCAACATCCTGCGCGAAATCCTGACCATCAAGTCCGACGACGTGGTAGGCCGTGCCAAATCCTACGAAGCCATCGTCAAGGGCGAACCGATGCCGACCCCGGGCATTCCGGAGTCGTTCAACGTGCTGCTGCACGAGCTCAAGGGTCTGGGTCTCGACGTTCGTTTCGAAGACTGACCCGCAGGCCCCGGGGGCGGAACTTCCCCCCGGAGGCTGTTTTCGGTATAAGATTTTCAAACAAAGCAATACAAGCAAAAGCAAATGGCTTTAGGTAAAGAAAACAAAGCAACCAGCGGCTTCAGAAAGATAACCATCGGCCTGGCTTCGCCGGAGACCATCCTGGCGCAGTCCTACGGCGAGGTGCTCAAACCGGAAACCATCAACTACCGCACCCACAAACCCGAGCGCGACGGTCTGTTCTGCGAACGCATCTTCGGCCCGGTAAAAGACTACGAGTGCGCCTGCGGAAAATACAAGCGCATCCGTTACAAAGGCATCGTGTGCGACCGTTGCGGAGTGGAAGTGACCGAAAAGAAAGTGCGCCGCGAACGCACCGGACACATCAACCTGGTGGTTCCGGTAGCGCACATCTGGTACTTCCGCAGCCTGCCCAACAAGATCGGTTACCTGTTGGGGCTTCCCTCCAAGAAACTCGATATGATCATCTACTACGAGCGTTACATCGTCATCAACCCCGGAGTAGCCAAACGTCCTACGGGCGAGCCGCTCCAGAAGATGGAACTGCTCACCGAGGAAGAATACCTCGACATCGTCGATGCACTGCCCGAAGACAACCAGTACCTGGACGATGCCAACCCCGACAAGTTCATCGCCAAGATGGGGGCCGAGGCGCTGCTGGACCTGCTGCACGAGATCGACCTAGACCAGCTCTCCTATAAATTGCGCGACAGCGTTTCGCACGAAACCTCCAAACAGCGCAAGACCGAAGCACTCAAACGCCTGCAAATCGTCGAGGCGTTCCGCGAGGCCCAGAAGACGCGTGAAAACCGTCCTGAATGGATGATCATGAAGGTCATTCCCGTCATTCCGCCCGAGTTGCGCCCGCTGGTGCCGCTCGACGGAGGCCGTTTTGCCACTTCGGACCTCAACGACCTGTACCGCCGGGTGATCATCCGCAACAACCGCCTCAAACGCCTGATCGAGATCAAAGCGCCGGAGGTGATCCTGCGCAACGAAAAGCGCATGTTGCAGGAAGCGGTCGATTCGCTCTTCGACAACACCCGCAAGGCTTCGGCCGTCAAGACCGAGTCCAACCGGGCGCTCAAGTCGCTCTCCGACTCGCTGAAAGGAAAACAGGGTCGTTTCCGTCAGAACCTGCTGGGTAAACGTGTGGACTACTCCGCCCGTTCGGTCATCGTTTCCGGACCGGAACTCAAGATCTACGAATGCGGGCTGCCCAAAGACATGGCGGCCGAGCTCTACAAACCGTTCATCATCCGCAAACTCATCGAGCGCGGCATCGTCAAGACGGTCAAGAGCGCCAAGAAGATCATCGACCGCCGCGACCCGGTGGTATGGGACATCCTGGAAAACGTCATCAAGGGCCATCCGGTACTGCTCAACCGCGCCCCGACGCTGCACCGTTTGTCCATCCAGGCTTTCCAGCCGCGCCTGATCGAAGGAAAGGCCATCCAGTTGCACCCGCTGGTCTGCACCGGGTTCAACGCCGACTTCGACGGCGACCAGATGGCCGTACACCTGCCGCTGGGACCGGAAGCCATCCTGGAAGCCCAACTGTTGATGCTCGCCTCGCACAACATCCTCAACCCAGCCAACGGTTCCCCGATCACCGTTCCTTCGCAGGACATGGTACTCGGACTGTACTACATGACCAAGGAACGCCATTCCACCGAGACGGAAAAAGTACCGGGCGAAGGCATGACGTTCTACTCGCCGGAGGAAGTGCGCATAGCCTACAACGAGGGGAAAGTCAACCTGCAAGCCCCCATCAAGGTACGCCTGGACATCTGGGAAGACGGCAAGACCGTGCGCAAGATCGTCGATACGACCGTGGGCCGCGTATTCTTCAACGACGTAGTGCCGTTCAAGGCCGGCTACATCAATACGGTGATCAAAAAGAACACCCTGCGCGACATCATTGCCCACGTGCTCAAATGCACCGATATCCCCACCACGACCAAATTCCTGGACGACATCAAAGCCATGGGATACGATCGTGCCTTCCGCGGCGGACTGTCCTTCTCCTTGGCCGACATCCTGATTCCGGAGGCCAAGCAGGCGCTCATCGCCGAGGCCAACGAAAAGGTGGAGACCACCATGGAGCAGTACAACATGGGGGCCATCACCAACAACGAACGATACAACATCATCATCGATGCGTGGTCGGCCGCTACCAACCTGATCGCCGAAGCCGCCATGAAGACCCTCAAGGAAGACAAGCAGGGCTTCAACTCGGTGTACATGATGCTCGACTCGGGAGCCCGTGGTTCCAAGGCGCAGATCAGCCAGCTCACCGGTATGCGAGGTCTGATGGCCAAACCGCAAAAATCCGGTTCGGGCGGCGCGGACATCATCGAAAACCCGATCATCTCCAACTTCAAGGAGGGGCTGTCCATCCTCGAGTTCTTCATCTCCACGCACGGTGCCCGTAAAGGTCTGGCCGATACGGCCCTGAAGACGGCCGACGCCGGTTACCTCACCCGTCGTCTGGTGGACGTGGCACAGGATGTGATCATCAACGAAGAAGACTGCGGTACCCTGCGCGGTATCGAAGTTTCGGCCCTGAAGGAAAACGATGTGGTGCGCGAGACACTCGCCAGCCGCATCCTGGGTCGCGTATCCCTGCACGATGTGGAAGATCCCCGCGACGGACACATCCTGGTACATGCCGGGGACGAGATCACCGAAGCCATTGCCGCGGAAATCGAACAGGCCGGCATAGAAACGGTGGAAGTCCGTTCGCCCCTTACCTGCGAAGCGCGCCACGGTATCTGCGCCAAATGTTACGGACGCAACTTGGCTACCGGCCGCATGGTTCAGAAAGGTGAAGCGGTCGGCGTGATCGCAGCCCAGTCCATCGGCGAGCCGGGCACGCAGCTTACCCTCCGTACCTTCCACCAGGGAGGTACCGCCGGAGCCGCCGCCGCCGAATCCAACATCAAGGCCAAAGCCGACGGTATCATCGAATTCGACGACCTGCGCACCATCCCCACTCAGGATCAGGAAGGGGTGGACTGCGACATCGTCATTTCCCGTACCACGGAAATGCACATCCTGGATCCCAAGACCAAGCTCATGCTTTCCACCCACAACATTCCCTACGGTGCTTTCCTGTACAAGAAAGCCGACCAGGAGGTTACCAAGGGTGAAATGATCTGCCAGTGGGATCCGCACAATGCGCTGATCCTCTCCGAAACGGCCGGTAAGATCGCCTACGAGGATATCGAACAGGGACAGTCCTACCAGGTGGAGATCGACGACCAGACGGGTTTCCAGGAAAAGATCATCTCCGAATCCAAGAACAAGAAACGCATCCCCACGGTCATCATCAACGACACCAAGGGCAACGTCATCAAATCGTACAACCTTCCGGTGGGCGCCCACCTGATGGTGGACAATGGTGCCAAAGTAAAAGCCGGACAAATCCTGGTGAAGATCCCGCGCCGCAGTGCGAAAGCGGGCGACATCACCGGTGGTCTGCCGCGCGTTACCGAGCTCTTCGAGGCGCGCAACCCGTCCAACCCGGCCGTTGTTTCCGAGATCGACGGCGTAGTACGTCTGGGAGCCATCAAGCGCGGCAACAAGGAGATCATCATCACCTCCAAGAGCGGTGAAGAGCGCCGCTACCTGGTCAAACTCTCCAACCAGATCCTCGTTCAGGACAACGACTACGTCCGTGCCGGCAGCCCGCTGTCCGAAGGAGCGATCTCCCCGGACGACATCCTGCGCATCAAAGGCCCGAACGAAGTTCAGGAATACCTGGTAAACGAAGTACAGGGCGTGTACCGGATGCAGGGCGTGGTGATCAACGACAAACACTTCGAAGTGATCGTCCGCCAGATGATGCGCAAGGTGATGATCATCGACCCGGGCGACACGCAATTCCTCGAAGGCCAGTCCGTCCACAAACGCGACTTCACCGATGCCAACGATGCTCTCTTCGGCATCAAAGTCGTCACCGATGCCGGCGATTCGGAAAACCTGCATCCCGGACAGATGGTTACCCTGCGTCAGCTCAAGGACGAGAACTCCACGCTCAAACGCGCGGACAAAAAGCAAGTCGAAGCGCGCGATGCGATCCCCGCAACGGCCGAGCCGATGCTGCAGGGTATCACCCGGGCTTCGCTGCAGACGCACTCGTTCATCTCTGCCGCTTCCTTCCAGGAAACGACCAAGGTGCTCAACGAAGCAGCCGTCGCTGCCAAGGAAGACTACCTCGAAGGCCTGAAGGAAAACGTCATCGTAGGACACAAGATCCCGGCCGGAACCGGTCTGCGCGAATACGAAGACCTGATCGTCGGCTCGAAGGACGAATACGAACAGTTGCGCAAGAACCTGCAAAACGACGGCGACCAGGAGTAATTCTCCTCGCCTCGATCCTTCTGAAAACGCCCTCCACACCTCGTGGAGGGCGTTTTTTTCTTATCTCCTTCCCCCTGCCAACACCTTCGCCCTACTTTTTGCCCCACTTCGTTCAACCCCGAGCTAAAATCCCCTTAAAATTCCTCCCGCATGGTGCGAAACCCACCGCTTTTCAGTAATTTTACTTCGTAAAAACGCTAGATCCCTCCTCCCCATGGAAGACCCGAAAAATCCCTCCAAAATCGACATCGAACTCACCGATGCGCAGGCTCAAGGCGTCTATTCCAACCTGGCTATCATCAATCACTCCCCGAGCGAATTTGTCGTGGACTACCTCTCGCTGATGCCCGGGATGCCCAAGGCCCGCATCGTCTCCCGGGTGATCCTCACACCGATGCACGCCAAGAAATTGCTCGGAGCCTTGGCAGAGAACGTCCGCCGTTACGAGGCTCTCTTCGGCGAGATCCGCGATACGGATGCCGTTCCTCCTGCCCCGCGCGGAGAAGCCTAAAAATATTGCCCTCTCCATGAACAGATAAGCGCAGAATGTCGTAATTTTGCACCGCCGAAAAGAAAGGAAACGAAATCAATAATCAATCCATAAAAACTTACAAAAAATGAGCTTGATCACAGAAATCCATGCCAGACAAGTCCTCGACTCGCGGGGCAACCCGACCGTCGAAGTGGAAGTGTACACCGAAAACGGCGCCATGGGCCGCGCCATCGTTCCCTCGGGAGCATCCACCGGTGAATACGAGGCTGTCGAACTTCGCGACGGCGACAAGAGCAAATACATGGGCAAAGGTGTCCTGAAAGCCGTTGCCAACGTAAACGAAAAGATCGCTCCGGAACTCATCGGCTGCGACGTGTTCGACCAGGTAGGCATCGACAAAGCGATGATCGCTCTGGACGGCACCAAAAACAAAAGCAAACTGGGTGCCAACGCCATCCTCGGTGTATCGCTGGCGGTAGCCAAAGCCGCTGCCGACGAACTCGGTCTGCCGCTGTACCGCTACGTAGGGGGTGTAAACGCCAAGGTATTGCCCGTTCCGATGATGAACATCATCAACGGCGGTGCGCACTCCGATGCGCCGATCGCCTTCCAGGAATTCATGATCCAGCCGGTAAATGCCGATAGCTTTGCTACCGCCATCCGTATGGGCAGCGAGATCTTCCACAACCTCAAAAAACTGATCCACGATCGCGGCCTGTCCACCGCTGTGGGCGACGAAGGCGGTTTTGCCCCGACGTTCAAAGGTACGGAAGATGCGCTCGACACCATCATGGCTGCCATCGAAGCCGCCGGTTACAAACCGGGCAAGGATGTAACGCTGGCCATGGACTGCGCTTCGTCCGAGTTCTACAAAGACGGCGTGTACGACTACACGGTCTATGAAGGCGAGAAGGGTGCAAAACGCACCTCGAAAGAGCAGGCCGAATACCTCGCTTCGCTGGTTGCCAAATACCCCATCATGTCCATCGAGGACGGTATGGACCAGAACGACTGGGAAGGCTGGAAACTGCTCACCGAGAAGATCGGCAACCGCTGCCAGCTGGTAGGTGACGACTTGTTCGTAACCAACGTAGAGCGTCTGGAGAAAGGCATCAAAGCCGGTGTCGCCAACGCCCTGCTGGTGAAAGTAAACCAGATCGGTTCGCTGACCGAAACGATCGACGCCGTAGAAATGGCACACCGCGCTGGTTACACCACCGTAATGTCGCACCGCTCCGGCGAATCGGAGGACGCTACCATCGCCGACCTGGCCGTAGCCCTGAACTGCGGACAGATCAAGACCGGATCGGCTTCGCGTTCGGACCGTATGGCCAAGTACAACCAGTTGCTGCGCATCGAGGAACAACTCGGCGACGCCGCACAGTATCCCTGCTTCAAGGCTTTCAAGGTGGACTTCCAGTACAAGGCCCCTGCAGCCAAGAAGGCTCCCGCTAAAAAAGCTGCCAAGAAGTAAGTCTTTCCGACTT
>ERZ857882.3365-NODE-3365-length-15182-cov-3.800754_pt1 | contig 15182 bp, 6 predicted proteins | sample MGYA00519697_ERZ857882 | MGnify/ENA primary metagenome ERZ857882 (study PRJEB31778, sample SAMEA3449373) | human gut metagenome | biome: human gut; feature: human-associated habitat; material: faeces | place: United Kingdom | collected 2010/2012 ...
ATCCTGGGACATCACACTCCCCAGCATGGCAAACTATGTATTATCGACCCGGAAGCCGGACGTGACGAGAATGAAGGCGTCATGCTGGTTGCCCCGCTCCGGAAACCGGAAGCCGTAAAAATCGACGCCTACGGGCAGTTCGCCGACCAGTTCCAGCATCCTTACCCATTGAATGAAAAGGAGTTTTTAATATCCTATACCCCATTAGGTTACCATGTAGGTCATCCGATGGAATTCGGTATTTACTGGATGACACCGTCCGGTGAACGGGAACTGCTGGTTTCAGACGCCAGCATATCTTGCAACCAACCGGTCTTGTTGTCCGAACGTGAACGTCCTTTCCAGCGCGTAGACAATGTGGATTACACAAAAGAGGAAGGTGTCTACTATATGCAAAATATCTATGAAGGCAACGGCTTGAAAGGTGTTCAGCCCGGAACGATCAAAAAACTGAGAATTGTAGAACCCATCTACCGGGTAGCCAGTATCGGTGCTGCTTTCGGTTTTGATGCGGGTGGTGCCGGACATGCTTTCTCTCCGGTAGGTGTCGGCAACGCCAGCTGGGATGTAAAACGGATATTGGGAACTGTCGATGTAAATCCCGACGGTTCGGCTTTCTTTAAAGTTCCTTGCCGTACTCCGCTTTATTTTCAGGCATTAGACGAAAACAACCGGGTTGTGCAAACCATGCGCAGCTGGTCGACACTGCAACCGGGAGAAACGCAGAGTTGCGTGGGCTGTCATGAACATAAAAACACCGTTCCGATAGCCTCGCATCCGGTATCTATGGCGATGAACACCGGTATCCAAAAGATCGAGCCGGAAGGTATCGGCGACCGTTGTTTCAGTTATATCAAAGAAGTGCAGCCCATCTGGGACGCTCATTGCATTTCCTGCCACGACGGGGTAAAAAGCAAGCTAAGCCTGAAAGGCGAATTAAAAGTAGTAGACCAGCAGACGAAGCGTAAATTCTCAGACTCTTACCTGAACCTGACTCATGCCCGTCAAATGACCAGAGATAACGACTCCTGGCAGGGAGACGCCCATCATCCGGAAGTGAACTGGATCAGCAATTTATCCGAGCCGACTTTACTTGCCCCTTATTTTGCAGGTTCCAATACAAGTAATCTGATCAAGCGACTTGAAAACGGGCATGGCGGCTGCAAACTGAGCAAAGAAGAAATGGAAACGATCGCTTTATGGATCGACCTGTGTGTACCGTTCATCGGCGATTACCGGGAAGCGAATAACTGGACACAGGAGGAAAAAGAGTATTATACTTATTATGAGAAGAAACGGGAAACATCCCGTGCTGCGGAAAAAGAAAATATCCGCCAGTATCTTCAATCGTTAAAAGCTAAGAAGTAATGATCATGAAAATAAACTGGACCTATATAGCCTGTCTCTCCCTGACCATCCTGACCGGATGCAGCGGATATGATATTTTTGCTCCGGACCATATCTGGAGTGCCGGAAAGCAAGGCGGACTCCTGGTGACAAACCGGGATAAAAAAGAAATACGCCTCATCGACGCCAATTTCAATAAAACCGGGACAAAAGCGGTACTGCCTGCACCAGTAAACGATCTGGCGGAAACACCCGACCAACATATCTGGGCGGTGTGTGACGGTGCAGACGGTTCCCTGTGCGAATTGAACGGAAAAGATTTGTCCGTCATATCGGATACCCGATTGGGACATACGCCCTCCGCCCTGTTATTCAATAAACAAACCGCATCCTTGTGGACTACGCAACGTTTCAATAATGAACTTTGGGAAGTTTCTCCGAAAACAAAAGAAGTACTCAATCGTATTCCCGTTGGACGTGAGCCGGTAGACCTCGTCTCATTTGCAAACGACAGCATGCTGCTAGTAGCCAATAACCTGCCGGAAATGTCGTCGCTTGCTTATCCGATTGCCTGTCAGTTGGATATTGTGGATGTGAACCACAAAAAGGTAGTGAAACGATTACAACTCCCGAACGGTTCGACTGATGTAAAAGCCCTGGCTACAGACAGTAAAGGCGACTATGCATATGCCGTCCATTTGCTGGCACGCTACCAACTACCGACCAATCAGGTGGACCGGGGATGGATGAGTACCAACGTTTTATCTATCATCAACCTGCATTCACAGGAAGTGGAAAACACTGTTCTGCTGGATACTCCCCAGAAAGGAGCCTCAAATCCCTGGAATGTCGTTGTTTCACCGGACGACAGCAAAATATGGGTGGCAATTTCCGGTACCCACGAACTGGCCTGTATAGACAGAGCGATGCTGCATAACCGTCTGGCACAGGTAAAAGAAGGGGGAAAAGTAACTCCTTCGACAAAAGATTATGCACATATCCGGGATGATGCCGGCTTCTTATACGGTATCCGCGATTTTTACAAAACACAGGGGAAAGGTCCCCGGGCCTTACACGTCACTTCGGATAAAGTATATACGGCAAATTACTACACCAGTGAACTTGTAGCCTTCAATCAGAGTGGAAAAGAGATGACTTCTTCTTCATTGGGTACTCCTCTCGCTTCCACTCAAACAGGCAAAGGCGACATGTATTTCCATGACGCATCGATCGGTTTCCAGGGATGGCAGAGTTGCGCCAGTTGTCATCCGAATGATGCCCGGATGGACGGACTGAACTGGGACTTGCTGAATGATGGAATGGGGAATCCTAAGAACACCAAGACGTTAGTCCTCTCCCATCAGACACCGCCCTGTATGGTCACCGGAATCCGTAAAGATGCAGAAACCGCAGTTGTTTCGGGAATCAAATATATTTTATTCTCGGCTTCAACCGAAGAAGTGGCTCCGGCTATCGATGCCTATCTGAAATCGTTAGCTCCGGTTCCCAGTCCCCGGCTGGTGAACGGCAACCTGTCGGAAGCGGCAAAGAGAGGCAAAGCTCATTTTGAGAAAGATTGTTCTTCCTGCCATTCCGGAACCTACTACACAGATATGAAACAATATAAAGTGAGCTGGACCAACGGACCGGACGAGCATGTCAAAATGGATGTTCCCGCACTGAACGAAGTATGGAGAACAGCCCCCTATTTATACGACGGACGTGCTTACACAATGCAGGAAATGCTGAAAATACATGCTCCGGCAGAAGCATTATCTGAAAACGAACTGAATGACCTGGCAGAATACGTATTATCTTTATAATAAATAAAAGATCATGAGAACCATTATTTATACACTCATTCTTTCCTGTATCTGTTGCCTGGCAACCGTGGCCCAGTGCGGGAATTTTGTTGGAGCAGACTATTCGCAAGGGATAGTGTTCATTATGGAAAACAACCGGATCGTCTGGCAGCATAAAGCTCCGGAATCGAATGACATCTGGGTATTACCCAACGGCAACCTGTTATTTTCAACCGGCAAAGGGGTACTGGAAATCACCCGTCAGAACGATACCATTTTTCATTATACTTCCGAAAGTCCGATCTTTGCCTGCCAGCGGTTGAAGAATGGAAATACGTTTATCGGAGAATGTAATGCCGGACGTCTGCTGGAAGTATCTCCCGATGGGAATATCGTCAGTGATATATGCATTTTACCGGAAGGCGTTTCAGACGGGACATTTGCTTTTATGCGCAATGCCCGGAAACTGGATAACGGACATTATCTGGTTGCTCATTACGGCGATGAATGTGTTAAAGAATATGACCAGGCAGGTAAAGTTGTCTGGCAGGTACAGATACCCGGTGGCCCTCATTCCGTAATCCGGCTGCCGGATGGACACACATTGGTCGCTGTTGCTGATAAGACACAAAACCCCCGCATCGTGGAGCTAGACAAACAAGGTAAAACCGTTTGGGAAATATCCAACAAGGATATTCCCGGTAAACCGTTGAAGTTTCTGGGAGGCATGCAATATTTCCTGGACGGGCGTCTGTTGTTTACCAACTGGGTAGGACATGTCAACCCAGAACAACGGAACCATCTGTTTCTGGTAGACAGGGAGAAAAATATTCTTTGTACAGTAGAGAACCGGGAAGGAATACAAACCATGTCATCTGTATTCAGCCTCGATGAGAACGGGAAATCGTACCATTAACATAAAAACAGGCGGTCATCAATCACTGATAACCGCCTGTTTTTGTGTGATCGGGCTGGGATTCGAACCCAGGACCCACAGCTTAGAAGGCTGTTGCTCTATCCAGCTGAGCTACCTGACCATCCTTATTTGCGGTGCAAAGGTAGCATTAATATTTATATTTGCAAACAGGAAAGTCTTTTTTTTCATCAGAAGGGATATCCTACTGCAAAATGCCAGGCAAAATTATTCTTTAAATTGGGATTCAGAATAGCCCACCGATCTTTTCCACGTACCTGTGGATTATAAGCTTTCATACCTGTATCGAAACGGATCAGGAAGAAATCGAAATCCAGACGCAATCCCAAACCATAAGATACGGCTATTTCTTTATAGAAACGGGAGAAATCGAAGTTTCCATCTTTATGATCCTTATCCGGCTTCATCATCCAGACATTTCCTGCATCGACATAAGCCGCCAGTTCAAATTTCCAGAACATCTTGGTCCGGTATTCCAGATTCAAGTCCAAACGGATATCCCCGACCTGGTCGGCAAACGATGTAACAGAGTCTGCCAGCATTCCTCCCGGTCCCAATGACCGGACAGACCATCCGCGGACACTGTTCGCTCCACCGGAAAAATAACGCCGCTCAAAAGGCAGCATCTTCGCATTTCCATAAGGATAACCGACACCTACTCCCACATGAAATGCGATCTTATTACGGCTATCCAATACATAACTTTTACTGAAATCAACATCCCCCTTTACAAACTGTGAATAGTTAATTCCAAACAGATTATACAATCCGTCTTTATCTTTCTTTGCATTCGTTATCTTGGAAAACGCATACAACAAGTTACCGGCCATCTCGAAAGACACACGCAAAGAATGTGTATTCCTCAAACGGTTCTGAGGATTATAATTCGTAAATGAATAGGTATAACCGGAACCAACGACAAACTGGTCCGTAAAATTATATATCCGGGTAGAGTTTGGCAAACTCTCTTCAAAATCATGATCGATCTTCGGCAAATGCACATAATCGATATCCAGCAATTTAAATACATGCCGTGCTTGTGTATTCGAGCGTTCCTGCCAGATATAACTCCATCCGCCGGAAAGGATCGCACGTCTGTACTCCGGACGTGTCTGAATACCGTAACTGACCTTCAACTCCGTAGAAGCACGCACCCTTCGTTTGAAACTTTCATTGACAAAGGGAAACAGAAAACGGGGAAACAAAACAGACGCTTCCGCTCCAACTTCCCAATAACTGCCGCCCGCCGAACTCTTGGATAAAGCCTCATAGGCTCCACGCACTTTCGTTGATAAAATCTCCGAGCCTCTGAACAGATTCCTGTGTTGGTAACTCACACTGGAAGCAAAACCGAAATCACCAGCCGAGTTCGTTCCTTCCAGGTCAACACCAAAACCTTGTAACTTTGCCGGAGAAGTCAGGATGGTACAATTCAACATCATCGTGTCGCGTTCTTCCACTTCCGTAAAACGTATATTTACATTCCTCAATGCGCGGAGAGCGGCAAACGAAGAATAAGTTTGTTCAACAGCCCGTTCGTTAAATAACCTGCCGGGAGTTATATAAGTACTTCTACGTAAAACATTTGGGCGGATAGTTCTACCATTCTCTCCGTAGAGAATCTGTAAATCTCCTGCTTTCACCGTATCGGCAGAAGCAAACGACAAGTCACTCTGCGTCTGATTCAGCGGATCATAATCTGTCACAATCGTTACATCTTTGATGTAATATTGGCGATGCAGGGTATCGACAACAGAACCGTCCGGCTTTAATTTACGGTAAGGTTTAAGAACCATATCCAAATCCACAATATTCCTATTGTAGGAACTATCTGCCAGATAAGCCAGGTAATCACGGTTAAATGCATAATATCCTCTTCTACGGAGCAATGTCGTGATGCGTTGCCGCTCCTTATCCAGTATATCCCTGTCAAACAGGGAACTATCTTTCACCAAAGAGGTATAGTCTTCCGGATATACCCGAAATGCCGAAGAGGCAGCCGAACGCTTAGGAGCTTTCAGGTGGGCAATACTGTCAATCTTCGAATCATCCAGTTCCATCGTATAATTATGTATCCGGTAAGGCTCATTCGAATTAATCTTATAAATGACAACCGCCTTCTTCTGCCGCGAAGTATCTATCTCGGCCGAGACTTCCGCATTCACGTATCCTTTATTGATAAAGAACCGCCTCAACTCATCCGTCGATTGCTCTACCAATGTAGTATCCAGAATGACAGGCGGCTCCCCGATCCGGCGAAGCTGCTTGCTGAGCCAACGTTTTTCATTCCGGCCCGACCAGTCATAAACAAAAAGTTGCCATTTCATCAATCCGAACACTTTAAAGTTCGGTTGCTGTCTAAGATATGGCTTCAGCTCATTTGTTTTATAAGATTTATTATCGGAGACAATCTCTACTTTATCCAGCAGATATTCACCGTCACCGACATATTTCGTCGTACTACAGGCGGCCAGCATCCAAACAAGGCATATGAAATATAGTATATGGAGGATTCCCTTCATTATTCGAGCTTTTACGCACGCAAATGTAGCTGAAATTATTCAGAAAGGCAACTAGTCGATACAAGATACAATAAAGGGAATGCCTTTTTGAATAAAAAAATGGCGGCCATTAATAATATGACCGCCATTCAGTTACAAATATCTATGAAGATTTATATTGTATCCACAATTACTTAACCTCCATTTTTTCCGAACATACCTGTGTTACACTTTCGGCTTTGACGATATAAATGCCGGGAGCCAAGTCTTTGACATAGACCGTCTGCATATTCAGATTATCCAAATAGCGCAAACGCTGTCCGGAGACGCTATAGACGGAGATCCGGGTAAGCGGATCAACCGATGAAACCACAATCTGACCGTTTCCATTGGCATAACATACAATCTCGTTGCGAGCGATCACCTCGTTCGACGTAGCGATCGAGCCATTCAGGAAGTAGCGTCCGGAAGTATTGCCGGAGACAGTCAGGGTCAAACCGTCAGTCACCGGATAAACCTTGCCACTCTGCTTGTCTACTAATGTAACATTCTGCATATCTCCCGACAGCTTGAAACTCAGTTCTACCGGAGAAGCATCTTTACCATAGATACCGACCGGAATATCTTTCAGTTCCGGCGTCACGTTGATAGCCGTCATCTGATTACCGGCAAGTGTATACACTTGCGGAGCGGCGACTTCCTCATTGATCAGCAAGGCTGCATCTTCACCTTCTATATAGCTGTCTGATGCTGTAACAAGACCTGCCACAAGCGCAGTGTTATGTACACCACCACGGCTGGCTGTGATACGCAATTGAGGCAATGTCTTTTCTGATGCCGCAGCAGTAGCGGAACGCAAGCCGACTTTCTTTCCTGAGGTGGGGGCCTTGGCTATCATAGCTGTAGTAAATACAGCATTTTTCAAATCATTTTTAATAAATGATTGAAGAGGAGCTACATAGTTTGGATCGTAATCACTATCCGTAGATAAGTTATACTCGGCACCAACGATATTAGTTATCATAGTATTGCCATTTAAAATATAATATATACTACCCGATCCGTTCTCTTTTATGAATTCTGACATATCCAAATGTGACATAAACGGATTTCCGAACATACCGGTTGTTTGAACAGTCAAAGATTCTTTCTCATCCGGACTAAAATAGAAACGACCATTCTTCTCTGTCCGATTTTTAGAGATATCTATATAGTAGTCTTTAATATTACCATCATTACTATAATAATAATACTTTGAATCTTCTTTCGGCAAACGGAATAACACTTTTTCCTGTTTATTCAGGAAGTCAGTCGAAACTTTTGTCCCAATAGAGAAACCGTGCCCTGGAGCAAACGAGACATTCACATCGTTATACAGATTCGACCAATTGCCCAAAACTGCATATTCAACCGGTTTATCTTTTGGATAAACAACTGTTACAGAAGAATTATTCCATCCGCGCATATAGACAGCAGGATCCCAACGGGTATACTCCGTATTGTTTAGATATTTAATATCTTTAAACGCCGGAGTCTCCTGTCGTGCATATTTACCGGTATTGTTCTCTCCTGTCGGCAAATACATATCTCCCGAAACAACACCTTTCAAAGGTGAAGCAAGCATATACCAACGGTTCGGATCCATTTCGTAGTCTACATGAGCTTTGTTGTAGGTCAGGTATTCCGTATGCAGGATTTCCGATTCGGGTTTGATGTAAATTTCGTCACAAGCGTTGCCGTAGAAGCGGACACAGGCGTAAGAATGGTCAGATAGTGCATTAACCGGTTCTTGGTTTAGTTCCACTTCAAACTCAGGATCAGCCAACAAGTCGTATTCGATGTTCTTGGTGGCAGTACCGATTTCATTCAACAAGTTATCCGGATTCATATTCAGCAAGACATTGTTAGGATCTTTTTCCTGAGCACCTGTATTCTTCTCCAGTTTGTACAGATGAGGATAAGCAGCATAGGAAGTACCTGTTGCTTCATCTAATGTAGCCTTTCCGTGAATTGTCACTTTCGTGAAACGCATCGGGGTATAGGCTTCATTATGTGTGCCATTAGCCTCGGCTTCTTTCTCACCCGAAATATAAAGTTCTGCATTTGTAGAACGTCTCCAATGGTTCAGATCATCGTTATTCCAGTTATGATATACTTCTGTTCCATCTGTCTTACCTATCCATGTCACATATTCAGGTACAATTTTGAAGGTAAGTTTGAAAGAATTTTCATAAACTATTTTCTTGTCTTTATCTATCACAGCATAAGGTATATCAACCATATACCAGAAACCTTCACGGAAACTTTTGACTGTATTTTCATTAAATTGAATTTTGAAAAAATGCTTATCCCATTGCGGTTTAGCTCCATTTTCAGCTATATTCACATATTCATCTCCAAAATCAACCAATGTTGCCACCTGTTGATTCATTAAATCATCTTTTCTATCTTTATCAGAAGTACTACACACTGTTATTTTTGTATTCTTAGTGTTTACAGCAAATACCTCATTTTTCTTTGACTTCCGGAAATGAATGGGAATACGCAATGTACCTTGATTCTCTTCCATTTTCTGTATTTGAATCAAGCCGACACGGACTGAACGGACATGCGAACCTGTATCCGGATCTTTATCCGGTTGAGGATCGGGATTTTCCGGATCGGTCGGGTCAGGATCAGGCACCTCCGGATCACCAGGTGTAACAGTCGGAGGAGTTCCACCTAAATCAAATTGAACTGGATCTGAACAATACAGTTTTTCTTTTATCGGCTGACCATCAACCTTCTGATTTTCTTGTGCCCGAATAACAACAGATTGATATCCCAAATTCATTGTATATTCAAAACTAGACTCACCTAATATAAGCCTCCATTCTTTCTCCTTATTGTTATCATCCTTTATTCCATACTTTTCATCCAACAAACGCCTAATTTCGTCTTTATTTGCAATACCGTCATCTTTCGTAAGTTCGCTCAATGCTTCTTCAATAGAATAAGAGCCTCCATTAGATAACTTAATCATATTCTCAGCTTTAAACTCTTCACGTGTCCCTAAGAACCAATCGAATTTAGCCTCCTTCAACTCCAAAAATTCCTCTGCATCTATACTCGTTTTATACCAAAATTTCCCAGCTATAGTATAAGTTTCACCAACTACAGCATCCTCTGGTTTAATAACCTTCGTTTCTCCATTCGTTATCTCATAATTACTATTTGAAATAGTCAATTGGAAAGGCTCACCAATCAGAGCACAATGATCATTTTCTATATTCAATTCACTTTCAGTCAAAGGATGAGTAGACAGTCGAGCAATATAATATACTCCGGGTTCTAATTCTCGATTTTCTATATCAAGATAAACCGGAGCTGATGCTATCTTAGGATTAGAAAGATCCTTACTTGACTCATAATCAAATGTTTGAGTCCACACCATATCTTCCAACTTAGTTGAAATATACGAAGTACGATAGTTCTGTTTACCACTAGATCTTAAATCGGTATAGTTTATTTGTATTGGTTTACTTTTATCACTTTCCTTATAAACCGAATAATAAATACTTGTAAAATAATCAATAGCATCTTCTGGTTTATCTGCAAGATAATCTTGTAATAACTGTGGCAAATCCTCCTTTTTCACACGCTGATTTTCCGGAACTTTTTCTCCTTTTTTTAATCCCAACACATCTAATGCACGATTATAATCTGTCACAAATCGCAGCGTATTAATATCGGTTTCACACAAATCACCAGCCTTAACAAGATCTACCTGCGGTTTAGTCTTGAAGATACGGATATCATCGATAGCGTAGTCGGCTCCATCAGTATGAGGTTCGTTGTTTTGGATTTCAAGATAATAAGTATCATATATTTCATCACTTTCCACAACAAATGAGTAATACAGTTGTTGCCATTTCATTAAGTAACTGTTGTATTTAGGAGTACCAATTGACACAGGTTTTCCATCTTCCGAATAATTAACCAAGGCATCACCAGTTGTAAATCGATGAAGAACGACTTCTTCTTTTCCGTTTTTACCTTTGAAAAAAATATTTAAATTGGGCGCTAATGGATAATCCTTACCACCTCCGACCCAATTGGCACGAGTCATATCAGCCAACCAAGCTGTTACAATAATTTCCGTATTAGGGCAAAGTGTCCCATTTATAGGAACTTCGACCACAGTACCAGGCTCATTAGATGCATCTACATAATAAAAATGTCCATATCTTTTCTCTAAATCAACATCACCTTCTATTTCATTTTTATTATCAGGATCATTTTTATCTTGGGAAATGTAAAAAGTACGATCATAAAAGTCTTCTGTAAACTTATCATTATCAGCACTTACTAATACAGGAAAATAATAACGGTATTGCCAATTATCCCCACCTTCACTCTTTTGTATATAACCATTATTAATGGTGTGCAATGATGAATTTGCACTCCTAAATAAACCATATATATTTTGATTACTGGTTGCAAAATAATAAGGTGCTGCTCCACCCCATTGAGTTCTTAATAACGGAAAAATATTTTTATTCCAAAACCCGTATGTTGTTTGGTTTTCTCCAAAAAATCCGAACGGTTCACTTGCAATATTTTCTTCTTCTTTCTTATCCCAATTCACTATAGGATCTCCTAAGTCAAAATCAACACTACCTATTAATTCATATCTCCCTTTATCTCTTCTTGGATAACGACCATCATTATCTTTAATGTTCTTTTCTATTTCAAATCCCACATCTTCTAAAGGATGGAAGACAAATATTGCCAAATCTTTACTCTTTTCTCCTTGGCTATTTACAGCTCGTACATGGACAGTGATATCTTTTCCTTTTACACCATCATACATATCTCTCGGAATTCGTTGAGTTTGTTGAAGATCTAAAGAAATAGGATTAGTATTTGTTCCACGAGTAGTCAAATGAAAATTTTCATACTCATCCATAATATTATCTATTTGATATTGAAAATATTCTCCCTGAGTAGGTTGACCATTTTCCCCTATCCAAAAATAATTATTGGGCAAAGAAGACATCGAAAAATTTATAGTACGATTAAGATTATTTTCTGTTAAAGAACCAGTACCGTCGTAGTTCATGGCATTTCTTATGGCCGGATAATCGAATTCAATTTTTTTGTCTTCCTCTTTCGCGTCCACATACTTTTTAATACATTCCTGATAATGCTTAATGATGTATTTTGTTCGCTTGGTTAAAGTGGGTTCTGTATATTCACCTATAGTACCGTTATATTTCTGCGGTTTTATGGCTCCATCCTGATAAATACTGACATCACAATAGAGTGTGTCGCCTTCTTTATAAAATTTATCAGCTGTTGTATATGTAATGGTAGAAGCATCCATACCATATCCACTATCATCAGCAAAATATTCTTTTAAACGTTTAGACCATACTAATCCTCCGTCACCATTCTGTACGTTTACAAAATGATTTGTAGTTGTATAATTTTTTGTATCTCCAAAAGTCCATTCTCCACCTTGAAGCATAGCTTTATCCTTTGTTGTTTCAAAAGACTTAAACTCAATTACTCCCTTTGAATCATTTTCTGATTTTACATACCAGTGAATATACCAATTATACCTATGGTTGTTTACATTATGGTTTATATTAATCCTCATTTCCGGAATAAACAATTCTCGTTTTTCTCCAGGTATCACATAAATAACTTTTGTTTCGACAAATACACTATCATGTTTATGATAATCATTATCTGTGGAATACACCAATTTTATCTGTCTTGAATTTGTATCCGCCGTCTGCCCCCAAGCCATCCAGCCCCCACCGATCAGCAGAGCGAACGACAAGAGTAACATCCGCAGCCACCTGTCATATTTTATTTTATTTCGTTTCATCGTATTCTAATTTAGTTATAACATCAGTTATTTTTATCTTTTGAACTGCTTATCGAGTAACCCTTACATTTACTCGACAAGCAGACGTACGTCTGTTCGATGAACAGGAGCCCATCTGTTCGATAAGCAGACGCCCGCCTGTTCAACGAACAGACGGACTACCTATTTCATGACTATAAGTCGAATATTTCTGCAAATTTCAACGTAACAGGAAAAACAGATATCATCCGACCGTTACTAGTCGCTTGCAACTTAAATGTAAGTACCGTCTTTCCATCTACGGGATGACCGGCCATACGCCCTTTTATCGTTGTATCGGTTAATTTCAACTTATCTATAAGCAATTCTGAATTTTCAACACTTTCAATAGACCATTGAATATTTTCCGGTACAGGTGTCCCTTCATTCAACGATTGCAAATCTCCAATTTCTATCGTAAACGGACCGCCACCATACAGCGTACCACTCAAACCGTCCACTTGTTTTGATGTCATCACAGGATAACCACCGATCGGCGGATTTTCACCTTTCAACGTCAAATCCAAGCTGTAGCCACAAACCCACAAGTTCAGGTTCCAGATATGATTACGTTTTACTTCCGTATTTTGAGTAGACCTTGTTCCGCTATGCATATCAGATTTATGATAAAGATCATTTCCCTGGCTTGTTGTCTTAAAATTAAGTTCAAAGCCATGTTGCATACTGGATTCAAATACATACATCCAACCGGAGGTATATGCTTTCAATGTACCATTATCATCCATCGGGTCAAGTGTTGTTTGCTCAGGCAAAAAACCAACAACATTTGTTTTATTCAAATCCTCGATTCGGGAAGAACCGCCTAACAAATGGGTACTTGTATTGAAAGTCCCTAATGTCAGCTTGTCCAACTTCAACTCGTGGTTTGTCGCATTGGTGACCTTCACCTGCAAACGGCTGACCAAACGGGTCAACCGGATTGTTTTCTTTACCGAAGAAGAAACCTCCCACGTCTCAGCGTAACTCATCGGAAGATAAATTCCTTCCTTCGGGTTAAAACCACCTTCAGGCCAGGAGACATCTTCCGGTAGCTTCGGCATCTCGTCACCCTCTTTTGCCTCGATAGCAACTTTCAGCGTCTCATTCTTCAGCGACTCCCAATTGGCTAAGGCATAGATTCGTTTCGTACCTTTGGGCAACCGGAACTCTTCGGAACTCCAACTTGTCAGTTCACCCTTCAAAGCATTCACATCATTAGTTAAATCGGGCAAAAACTTCTTCTCAATCTTTTGGGTAGAATTATTGACAATCAGCACGGCCAGCGAATGAATCTGTTCACCATCCAAAGCATTCTCGTCTTTCTTTTCCACCTCCTCACCTTCGTCAGCTTTCGTTTGCAACGAGGGCGCAACATCCGCTATGCCCACTTGCAAATCCACCTCCACTATTTCGGGAAGGTCCAGGTCGCCGGAGCCACCCTTCTCGCCACTCACACAACCGAAGGCGAGAAAAGCAAGCAGGCAGACAACCGCTGACAGGTTCCTATATGGATTCAATCGACCTTTCATAATGTCATCTCCTCATTTCCAAGTGTCAAGTCTTCCAAACGAACAATCCAGTCATCAACGATCACTTCAAGACAATGTGCCCGTCCGCCGACGATGTCGACGTATGCGGTGATCACATATTCGTCTTGCCGATCCAAATACTCCTGTCCCGGTAGTTTATGAGATGCAATCTGTGTCAATTTCAGAAGCTCCGTGAGACTGACGTTGATAAACGGCGTCTTCTCACTCGCATAACGGATACGAAGCGTACCGGTAGTGTTGTCGATCAGACGAAGTGTATTCAATTCCGTACAAACAGCCTCATACTTAACCGTTTCGTTACCGGAGGCTTTCACTTCCTCTACCTGTTGCAAATAAGGCAACCAGGTGATTCGTGTAGGAGAAACCGGTTCATTGTGCGCATCAAGATCGCCGTTTGTGGTAGTAACAGCAAAGTCGAATGCATCCGACGTCAGTTTCGTTCCCCGGTTGGCATCGATCAGTATGAAACGTATCTTATTGGTATTCTTTACCAATGGGAACTCGGTATCGGTAGTACCTCCGATAGGTATCGTATATTCCAGTTCCCCTTGAAAAAGACCGGACAATTCGCGATCGACACGATTTTCCACCATTTGTACCGACATACGGAAGTCATCGATAGAAGAACCGGGGGCCGGTTCCGTCCACGTATAATCCTGAGCGTTCAAACCGGCCCAAGCCAACAGGCGGTAATCGCCCGGGGCAAGTTCGCTCAGATCCACTTCGTTCTTTTTTAACTCTTCCCCCTCGATCAGGCGAGATGAAAGAAACTTGCCATCAGCACTATAAATATACAAACGAACATTTTTTGCTGCCTCCTGATTCTCCATTTCATAGGCAAATGCATCGGCATGTTTGATATTATGCCGGTAAACAAAACGGAGTGTATGCCGGCAAAGAGGTAGTTCGTCATGGATATAATCGCATGAAGCCAACCCGGCCAGGCACAACAGTACCAGTACCGGGAAAAAGATATATTTTGTTGTTATTGATTTCATCGTTTTTTTATTTTAACGGTTAGAAATAAAACGTTTCAGGGTCGATTATCAACCAAGGTTTCACAACCACCTCGATCTGGATAAGCGGATCTTTATCAGGTTCAGGATCGGGACCAGGATCGGGACCAGGATCGGGACCAGGATCGGGACCAGGATC
>ERZ857882.3367-NODE-3367-length-15180-cov-2.306711_pt1 | contig 15180 bp, 10 predicted proteins | sample MGYA00519697_ERZ857882 | MGnify/ENA primary metagenome ERZ857882 (study PRJEB31778, sample SAMEA3449373) | human gut metagenome | biome: human gut; feature: human-associated habitat; material: faeces | place: United Kingdom | collected 2010/2012 ...
CCGCAATACACGCCCCGAATATAAGGGGCAATCCTCCTGCCAGTCCGGCCGTTATGATCGGACCGATGAAAGAAAAACTCGTTCCCTGGATACAAAGCAACTTCGCCCCTACCGGACCAATCCGGCGACACTGTATGAATGTCGAGACGCCAGATGCAAAGAGTGCCATCGAAACCAGAAAACCGGTTGTTTCGAGATCCAGCTTCAAGGCTCCGGCAATAATCAACGGGGGCGTAATGATCGCCACAAAGATCGCCAGCAAATGTTGTAAAGCGGCAAACAGGGCTTCCTTAAAAGGGGGACGGTCGTCTATACCATAAATCAGATCGGTCTTTTCGACCGGTTCAATCGTTTCTTCCTGCTCTTCCAGGTTTAGTTTCATATCTTTACTATTCGTCTATTATAAATTCAGTTCTTTTAATGTTTCTCCTTTAGCATTCAGCACACGAAGAGTCATCTCCTTCCCTTTCTTCTGCAAAATCATCACCGTAGCTCCATCCATCCGGTAACCGCCACCCACTACGACAGGATAGTTGTTTCCGTCAGCACCTTCAGGGATATAAGCGAAACGATGAGTATGCGCATTGATACTGACAGCGAACGGTGCTTTCTCAAGGATCGCTCCCCACTCGTCCCGGCAAGGATTATACGAATCATAGTCCTCTCCTTTCCCAAAGATGGGAACATGATGGATCAGCACCCGCTTAGAGGCTTTCTTGAAGGCTCTGGACGCCAACTCTTCCTTGAGGAAACCCACCTGTGCCTTACGCAGGTCTGAAAAATCATTCAGCCCATAATAGACCCAATGCGTATCCGGTTTGTCTTCACCGCAATCCAGCATGACGATACGCGTATCGCCCCAGTTGAAAGCGCCGTAGGTTTTATCGCCCACATAGTCGAAAAGACTGCGCAGGCCGATCGAATAGGCATTGCGTATCTCATGGTTGCCACGGATATAGAAGACAGGCACCCGGTCGGCTCCGACCGTTTCGTTCAGCTCACTGAGGAAACAGGTTGCCTCGTCATGATTGGCCGGATCATCGATGCAGTCACCATTGAAAACGACAAAATCATATTTCAAATCCTTCACCTGCTTATACAGTGCCTGCAAAGTCTCGGAATGTTTATGCAGGTCGTTGAATATAATGGCCGTAAAATCGGTGTCCGTCGTAGTAGGCAAAGTAAAAGTATGGAAATCGGAAACGGCAGTTTCTCCAAACACTTTCTTATAAGCCTGATAGAGCATGATTTCCTGCGAACAAACCCGGTAATAATAGGTTTTTCCCGGTTCCAGTCCGTCCAGTCTGATTTTATTTTGCAGATCGTTGCAGATCACCTGCCCATCCACGATCGTACGAGCCTTCTGCAGGTGCTCCTTATCGGTTCCGTATTCCACCCAGCTATAAGTCGGGACGGTAGTCTGCCACATGACCGTAATTCCATTTCCTACAGGATTTTGCAGATAGGGCTCCGTACGGAATATCTTGCCCGCAGGCTGATTGAAGATAATATCCGTGATGATCGGGCGGTGGTCGGAAGCGGCCGGCTCATCCCATACACGGGATGAGATGCGGGTAAAGGCAGTCGTATCTTTCGCATAGGCCGCAATATAATCTATAGTTTCGTCGGGGTTATTCGCCGGGAAAGTCGGCTTCTTCATATCCGTCAAGATCACAAAATCGTTCTGCAGTTGCCGGATAAACTCCGAACCGGGATGTGCATTCATATCGCCGGCTATAAAGAAAGGCTTGTTTGCCGAAGCCGCCACCTGCCTGATGACCGGCAAGGAAAGCATCCGGTCTTCCTCGGTCAGCGAAAGGTGCGTACAACAATAAATATACTTTTCAAATTCTACGACAAGCAGCGCACGGGCTTCTTCCCTTCCAGGCAGGGGCAGATAACGATAGCCAAGAGGCTTCTCCTTGCTCAACATGCCGATACCATATTTCCCTCCATCGTAATCAATTGCCGGGGCATACATATGATGCATCAGGGTGAGTCCGGCAATTTCCCGCAAGACGTCTTTTCCTCCACTACGGCCTGTCACACTGTCGATCTCCTGTACTGCCACGACATCGGGACAAACTTTATTGATCACTGCCGCCGTACGCCGAAAGTCGGTCACATCGTCCATTCCTCTACCGTTACGGATGTTATAACTCATAATGCACAAAGTATTATTCTCGCGCTCGCTTCTCTCCTTCGAGTAGACTTTTCCCAATGGCAACAACATCATCAATGCCGCCGCCAACCAAACCGCCTGTTTCATTTTATCGCCGGATTTATAGATTAGGCCACAAAAGTAACAACTTTCCATGAGTCCGGCAAGATAAATCCTCATCAGGAAACCCATAGGGGTAGCCGTCAACCAAACACGACGTCCAACGTCCGTATCATATCGTCAATATCTTCTTCCGTAGTGTCCCACGAAGTGACAAATCGGGCTTCATTGATTTCCTCATTCCACATATAGAAGAAATATTTATCTTGCAACTTCCTCAACGCCTCGGCAGGGATCGTGAAGAAGAGCTGGTTGGACTCGATCTTCTGCGTAAAATGAATCTCCGGGTATTGTCGTAGCACGTCCGCTAGCTTGGCGGCGCTGATATTCGCTTTCATGGCGTTCTCCAACCAGAGGTTATTTTCCAGATAAGGGATGAACTGGGCGGAGAGATAACGTAGCTTCGAGGCTAGCTGGGCGGATTGCTTCCGGTAAAATCGCAGGTTCTCCGTGATCTCCGGGCGGAACGAGACCACGGCCTCTCCCATCATCATACCGTTTTTCGTGCCTCCGAAGCTCAAGATATCCACGCCTGCGTCTACGGTCACTTGGCGCATCGTGCAATTCAGGTAAGCGCAGGCGTTCGCCAAGCGTGCTCCGTCCATATGCAGATACATATCGTACGAATGTAAGAGATCGGCGATCGCTTTCACTTCCTCTATCGTATAGATCGTACCTAATTCCGATACTTGGGAGATATAAACGGCCTTGGGTTGCGAATGGTGGCAAACCCCGAAGTTCTTCAGATGGGGACGGATCAATTCCGGTGTCAGCTTACCGTCCGTCGTAGGGATCGTGACGATGGCGCAACCGGTCATCCGTGCGGGGGCTCCACATTCGTCTACGTTGATATGGGCGGTCTCGGCGCACAGGATGCTATTAAACGGACGGGTTACGGCTTGCAGGGCCACGGAGTTCGCCCCCGTCCCGTTAAACACGAAAAAAGGAGAAGCATCCTTGCCGAACACTTCTTGTATCTTACTCGTAGCGGCCTCTGTCCAAGGATCATCACCATATCCAACCGCATGATTATCATTTGCCTTGATGATCGCATCCATTACCCGGGGATGCACGCCGGAATTGTTGTCACTAGCGAAACTTCTCATCTTCAAATCTGATTTTTCGCCAAAAGTACGGATTTAAGATGAGAATGAGGATATCTTGAATTGTTTTTATTTCATATCAACGACGTTGACGGATGCACATCTCCAACCGCCCGGGACTTTGTCTGCAATCCCAAACAATCAAGACCTCTATTGTACAAGACTTGATTTCATAAAATAAGGCATAGTTACCAGATAGCACATAACGGATATTCTCATCCTCTGTCTTGATCCCCATACGAGGAGAAGAAAGGATTAAACGCATTATCGCCCTAAACTCTCCTAATAATTTAGTGCTGTACGTTTTACTCTTATTACGTTTATTATAATAGTCAAAAATTTCGGTCATATCATTCAAAGCTGATTGAGACCAAATCAACTTTCGTTTACCCATCGCTCCATATATCTATCCAGTCCTTCATCTTCAATAAAACGCCCCTCCGAGATATCTTCTCGCGCATGCTTTATGGCAACCTTTACTTCCGGCGAGAAGCGAAGGGCTTGCCTTTCCTCCATCCTATCAATCAAGCTCTTGATACGATGTAACAAATCATCATCATTTATGAGACTGAGCCGTTGTATCAATGATAATTTCAATTCCAATGTTCCCATAATCTTCAATCCGATTTAATTTCCCATAGTAAGGTTACAAAGATAAATAGAATAATCCATACCGCACGTTATTTTACCTGAAATTGTTCCGTCGCATAGAGGGCCTCGCCGGTTTGGGTCAGGCCTTCGATGGTGATGGTGAAATCACCGGTCAGGTCGGAGGTGGTAAAGGGGATGGATATAGAGGACTCGCCGGCTGTCCGGATATCGGGTCGCCAAAGTAAGGTATGGCGGAAATCCGGAACAGGAGATCGCTTCTCGGCCTCTGTCCGGTAAGCGGGCATATAGAAGATGCGCTGGGCTTGCGTGCCCTCATAATCAAAGAACTGGGTGGAGTTATCGACTACCAGACCCGGGTAATTATGCTCATAAGAGGAGAAGGAGGCGATACCGTCGAATATCTGCCCACCGAATACGTACTTACCTTTATACACATCGATCTTCCGGATTTTTAGGGGATCGTACTTAAAAATGATCTCGTGATCGGTGATGGGGATACCATCCAATAAAACCAATGAGTTACCGATCGTATACCCGATTCGCTCCTCGGTCAAGACAGCCAGCCGGCGAACCCCATCCATCTTACGGAAGCGGAGGCCGGGGATAAACTCGATCACGACTTCCTCCATCGTCGTGAAACGGGTGTACTCATCCAAAAGATAACTCCAATCCGGTTGCCACTGGAACCAAGGCTTCTCCGCTTTTTCCCGAACCAAGGAATCAGACCGGTAAGCATGCAACACCTGTAGCCCCACGCTCCGCTTCACCAACTCATCTTGCCAAGCGGGATTCAATCTCAAGGCGGGAAGCTCCTTCTCCGGATGCGTAGCGTAAGGAGATTCGATGTCCACCCGGTAGCGAGAGGAGGAAGGGGATAAAGCCACCGTCACGATCTCGTGCGTCCCAGATATATGTTTCGTAAAGAAAGTCACCTCCCCGGCAGCGCCCAGTTGCCCCCCGAAAAGGCGGATCTCCCCCCCGGAAAAGCCCAATAAAGGCCTCACCGCCTCTTTAGACGAAGGTTCGCCCGTAGACAGATCGATCACTTTCCCCGTCAGGATCGGCCCCTCGTATTCCGCCAAGAATTTACGATCGGCAGGCGATGATCTCGTAGTAGGCATGCTTTGTTTCCAATCAACGATACCGCTCCGGGCGGAAGGTTTATACAAGTCGATCCCGGCGATAGAGACCGATAGGGTCTGTAGATCCGGGGGCAAGCCGTTTATCCGGATCTCCCCCCCTGAACGGGTATCATAGGTCATACGGTCCGGTGATACGGAAACTGGGCCCTCTCGCCTCGTAAAAGAGTAAGTGGGCAATAAAGTATCCGTCAGCAGGGCCTCGTTCGTCACGAAGGTGTTCACCACCGTCAGCGGCTTCTCAAAGAAGACCTCCTCCCCCTCGTTCCGCATATAACGGGTATAGGCCACCAGCCGGTAGTTTCCGGTCGGCAAGGTAGACGGCAATTGCAGGCAACCATTCCCTACCCCCTTCTCCAGCACGAGTCGGGCTTGCACGACCGCCGAGGCGCTATCCAGAAGCTCCACATACCCGACCTTGCTCACGTCGGACAACCGTTGGTCCAAATCCGTGGCAATGAATTTCATCCATACAAGCTCGCCCGACAGATAAAATTGCTTATCCGTTTGCAGATAAACCCGCTCTCGCAATTCCCCTGCGAGAACCGTTTGCCCCGCCCATAAGAGGCAGAGGAGCGACAAGATCCATTGTTTTATCATAGACTTCTCCATAGCAACTAAATTATAAATGACTGGTAGGCCACCAAGAGGGCTTCTGTTTCGAACCAAAACGGCCGCAATCCATACAACGTTTCAGCGCATACGTATTACTCGCCGCATTCATCGGATTATAGGAAACATATCCGTAATCCGGATTATTATCATATTCCGATCCCTGTACGATCGTGCTTGCGCAGCCCGTAACCTCGGCCTCATATACCTTCTCTATCTCCGGAAAGAAACGCTTGAGGCGAGTCACTGTCGCTACTTCCACGAAACCGATCACCGGAACCTCCGGGTCCGTCACGCAGCGGATATTCCCTTTCATCTCGGAAGGAATAGGGGCAAACAAGCTACCAGACTCCTCTATGTTCTTCTGCAAATTAAAATAGTAGTCGTAAGCCTCCCGGTGCAACGCATATTGTTCCACCTCCGCATGATACAACATCGAGAAACGGCGATCGCTGGGATGATACGAGGCGATACTTTTGTTAGCGATCACGTTCTGCGTCAGCCTATCGGAACTGCCTAGGGAGATCACCTTCGAGCTGTCCTTCCCCCAGCAATAATACCAATTATTCGATGTAAGTAAATCATATATTACGACCGTATTACCCATTTTCTCGGCGGCCATAAAGATCTCCGCCTTCACCTCCCAATTCTCCTTATACATCCAGCGGAAATAAGAGGATCGATCCGGGGCATTATGCGTAGACACACAGAGACGGACCTCCTCTCCCGGCCCCTTCTTCAGCAAGGAGAGAGAGTCGATCGGAGGCGTTATCTCCGGTCCCAGATAGTCCGACTCATACTCCAGCCCATCCAGCGAGATATGTAGCCGGTACCGGCTACCCGGGTCCAGCTCTCCCATATCCACCTTATACTCTCCCTTCCCGGAAGAATTAGCGCAAGTGAAAACAGCTCCATCCTCACGCTCCACCACCACCTTGGCGTTATTCACGAACTCATCCTCCGTGAAATCGTCGGTCAGGCCCACGCTTCTCCGGAGCTTTATCGTAGTCTCGCCATTCGTGATGATACCATCCACGACCAACAAATCCCGTACCTGCTCCAAACCCTTCGGCTCGTAATCCGTGACACAGGCGGACAATAACAACAGCAAAGCCCCCAGCCACCAATGAAAGCCTTTTATAGAATCTTTTATCTTCGCTTCTTTCCTCATCTCAACTCCCCCCTAAAATTTAATATTATAAGAGACAAACGGGATAGGCACCCCGAATATCGCCATCTTATATCCCTTTAATTTCCCGTTCTCCGATATATAATACACCGAGTAGGCGTTCTTTCGCCCCGTCAGGTTATAGACTCCGAAAGAGATCGTGCTATGCGTGAGCAACGTCAGGTGGTGGCTCGGCTCGATGTTGAACGAGGCGTCCATCCGGAAAAAGTCCGGGATGCGGTATTGATTACGGTCCGAATAGTAGACAAACTCCCCGCCCCCGTAATGATATTTGGAGACCGGCAAGGTGATCGGCCGTCCCGTGCTATAGTCGCAATTCAGCGAGAAGCTGAAACGATGCGTGAACTTATAGTTACCCACGAACTTCAAGTCGTGCGGCTTATCGAAATCGGCGGCGTACCAATCCCCATTGTTCACGGGATTCACGATCATCGGATCGTTCTGCCGCAGTTGCGTGCGAGAGTAGGTATAGCTTACCCAGCCGTTCAACTTCCCTTGCGTTTTCTTCACCATCAGCTCCACGCCATAGGCACGCCCCTCGGTCCTCAGCACGTCCGTCTCGATGTGGTGGTTCATCAGCAGCTCGGCGCCGTTCCGGTAATCTAGGTAATCCTTCATCGTCTTGTAATATCCCTCCAAGGAGACCTCGATCGTATTGTTCAAGAAATTCCGGTATAGCCCGGCGGCCACTTGCATACCCGTCTGCGGCTTGATGTTGGCGTCGCTCAGCTTCCACGTATCTGTGGGCGACATGATGGTCGTGTTGGATAGCTTATGGATATTCTGCCGCATCGTATTAAAGCCGGCCTTCACGGAGAAGTCCTCGGTAAAGGCATAACGGGCGGATACCCGGAACTCCGGCCCGTGGTAAGTCTTGAACGCCCCGGTCTTATCCACCGTACCCGTCACGGTAGCCAAGGAAGGCAGTTGGTCGTCGGCATAGAGATTATAGGTACGGGGCCCCAATACGTTAAACATGGAATAACGGACCCCCACGTTCAAGGAGAGTTGGGAGGTGATATCCCAACGATCGCCCACATAGATAGCGGACTCCACCGCTTTCTCCTTCTCCATCCGGTCCTCCTTCACCAACGACTCCCCGCCATAGGGAAGGTATTTCCCCGGCTCCAAGTCGTAAAACAGCGAGCTGGCGCCGAAATCCAGCGTATGCTTATCGCTCAGGTAATGCGTGAAGTCCATCTTCCCGTACATCTGGTCGATACGGAAAGCGAGGGAATAAGCGTTCACCGGGTTATCCGTATTACGGGTATTGTAGCCATAATGGTCGTAGCCAGCGGTGAGGACTCCCGTGAAACGATCCGAGAAGATATGCCTCCATTTCACCGAGGCGTTGGCGTTCTCGTAGGCATACCGCTCATCCACGTTAAAGCGGAAACGGTCGTGGCTATAGTAGCCATTCAGATAGAGGTTGTTCCGCTCGTCGAACTTATGGTTAATCGTGGCGTTCAGGTCGTAAAAACCGGCGTTGCCATCCTTATAGCCGCTCTTCTCGGGGAGTTTCTTCAAGATCCAGTCCGAGTAAGTGGTACGTCCGCCCACGATAAAGGAGGTCTTCTCGGAGAAGAGAGGCCCCTCCAAGGTAAGGCGGCTGGTTAGCAAGCCGATGCTCGCCGATCCCTTGAACTCCTTTTTGTTACCCTCCCGGCTGTTGATGTCGAGTACCGAGGAGATACGTCCGCCATACTTGGCGGGGATGCTGCTCTTGTACAGCTCCATGTCCTTCACCACGTCGGGGTTGAAGACGGAGAAGAAGCCGAACAGGTGGGTCGGGTTATAGACCGTCCCGTCGTTGAAGAGGATCAAGTTCTGGTCCGTCGCCGTGATTGGTGACAGACCAGACCCTCCGGCCGTCGGTGCGCCAAGGGTCGTTGGCCTGACTGCCCCGGAGGGCGGCAAGCTCCTCCCCGGCCCCGAAGGCCACCGCCTTCACGCCGGGGAGCGACATGACTACCTTCATGATATCCACCTCGCCGAACGCCATCGGGATATTCTTTATATCCTTCACCTTCAGGCGTTCCACGCCCATCGTCGTATTCCGCACGTTGGCGATCTTCTCGGAGGAGATCGTGACCTCCTTCAAGGTGTAGACCTGTTCCTCCAGCTCTATATCCAGCTTGCCGTCGGAATGGAGCATGATCTGCCGCCGGGTGTCCTTCATGCCCATGCCTTGTATGTACAGCTCGTGCCGTCCGGGAGGGAGGCGCAGCGTATAATAGCCGTAAGCGTCGGTAGTAGCCCCGATCATCGGGTCCTTCACGAATACGGCCACGCCCACCATCGGCTCACCGGTCTTGAAATCGCTGATATTGCCGGTCACCGTGACCCGGTCCGCCGCCTTGCCCGAGGCGTCGCCGATCTCGTAGACCTTGTTCTCCGAGGTAGCCTTCTGCTGCTTCCGGCCCGCCATCAGGGAGATACCGGAGCCTTCCTCGTCGCCATCGCCCTCTCTCCGCTTCTCCCGCAGGAAGAAGTTCTCGGGCAGGGAGGTCATCAAGGTGTTATCTCTCAACACAAAGAAGGCGCCGCCATACGAGGATACTTGGAAGGGAGTCCCCTCCAACGCACGCCGCAACGCCACCAAGGGCTCTTCCTTCTCACTGTGTACGCTAACGACCATGGAGTCCGTCTCCAAGGGTTGCCGGTAGACGGGCTGTCCGGTCTGCCGCTCGATAGCGTCGAACACGACATTTAAGGTTACTTGCCGGAAATCCAGATCGACCGTCCGCTGCGCCCTCGCCGTCCAGCCGGACAGCAGGCACATTACCATACCGATATATAGGCTCTTTCTCATGGGATCTCGTTTAACTGTTCATACTGTCTCACCACGGCTACGATGGCTTCCTCGGGAGCGTGCTTGAAATCCAGCTTTCGCCGCTTGATATACCGGGCCAGCTCTTTTTTCTTGGACTTGAGGACCTTCAACACGGAGCCCTTGCTCCTCACGGTATAGTAAACGCCCTCCTTCCGGATGTAGTATTTTACGGACTGATCGAAGGAATCATCGAGCTTCATATCTTTTATCGTCTTAGATAATATACAAGACCATTTCCCCAGCACGGTACACTTCCCTTCATACAACCGTAGGTAATAGCCTTCCGGCAGGTTGCCCGACCGCTCATCCGGATACCTGTAGAAGATATGGTACCCATGAAACTCAGCGTAGTCTACCCGATCGCTCGGCAAGACGATATTATAGCGATTGTCCGGAGAGAACAGTAATAACTCATTCTTGTACAGGTCTAAGCGCATTTTCACGTCCTTGTAGAGAATGCCTTCGAAGCTAAGATCCCCGGGTACGTATTTCTCGCTCTTCAAATAGGGGTGATTTCTTATCGAGGTGGGATATTTTAATTGCTCCTTCCCATGGTAGATCACGGATTGGCCGGCGGCGGAAGAGACATAGTCATCCACCGCATCTTGTGCCCTAGCCGTAACGATAGCCAACGCGCATACGCATAAAAACCCCAGAAGCTTTCTCATAAGATCCAGATTTAAAGTTTCATGCCAAATGTAAGCATATATATCCGACAAACCAACAACTTCCGAGGAATTATCACGCAGATAATGTACCTTTGCGACGTTTTTAACTTTAACAATTAATCATATATGAAAAAAAATCAGTTTCCGGGAAGCGGAAACAAGCGTGAGAAAGCTACTGGATAGTCTGGAAAATGCCCAAAAGGCATGGGTGGACTTGAAAAAAGACGCGAAAGGGGCGCATAAGTTGTTTAAAGACTACCAGCCGGAGGAGGATCTGGTTAAACGGGAGAAGATCATCTACACGGGCTCCGTGAAAGACTTCGTGCGGCTGACGCTGCCCATCCTCGATGACCAACGGTTCCGGGTGAACGGGCAGACGAACCGGGAAGCCATGATACGGGCGCTGGACGAGGTGTTCGAGATACACCCCAACGGCTGCCCGGAGCCAAGGAGCTTCCGGAGCATCCTCTCGACGGCGCAGGAGGAATACGGGAAAGCGCATGAATAACAAGCTTCCCGTTTTTCACAACAAAAGTTAAAACTTGGGAGGCGTCCCAAAGCGCCTCCCTACCTTAGCGGCATCAAGCCAGAGACACTGGCTCTTTTTTTATCACTTAAAAATATAGTATGATAAACACGTCATTATTCGCCCTTTTCGGACGATACAAGGGAGACGCCTCGCTAGCGGGCGTACTGGAAAACATCCAAAGAGGAACGTACAAGCAGTTCATCGACGAGACGCGGGAGGCGCTAGCGTCGGGCGACAAGGAACGGGCCGCCAAACTAAAGAAAAAACTGCCCGCTTTCACCCCACAGGCCACCTACTCCGGGAAACGCCTCGACCCTCACATCACCCGTTACAACCAATTGGTGGTACTCGACATCGACCACGTAGGGGAACGGGAGCTGGAGCGTATCACCCCGCTCGCCACGGAAGCGCCCTACACCGTGGCGTATTTCCGCAGTCCCAGCGGCGACGGGGCGAAACTCATCGCCTACGCCGCCACGGACGAGACCGCCACGCCGGGTAATCACCGGAGGGTCTACGAGGCCATGAGCCGTTGGTACGCCGCCCGGCTCGGCGTGGAGCTGGATACCTCGGGCAGCGACATCGGGCGGCTTTGCTTCGTATCGGACGATCCCGCCCTATACTTCTCGCCTGCCTACCGCCCTTGGCTGGAGGGTACCGGCGAGCTACCGGAGGGCCTCGCCCCGCTACCCCTTACTTGGAAGGAGGAGGTTAGCGAGACGGCTCCCGGGGCGAAGGAAAGGAAGGTGGCCTCGCCACTGGAGAAGGCACGCCGGACCGCCGAGCGGAAAGGCGCCTACGCCGAGGGCAACCGTAATAACTTCATCTTCGTCATGGCCGCACGGGCGAACCGGCTGGGCGTGAAGCGGGCCGAGATGGAGGCTTACGCCGCTACCGCCTTCGCCGACTTGCCGGCGGAGGAGCGCCTCGCCGCCATCGAGAGCGCCTACAGCCACGTGGAGGAGCACGCCGCCGAGACGAGCGCCGCCACCTCCCGGAAAAAGGGCGGGGGCCCGCTGGACGTGGTCGCCGTGGAGAATTATATATCCGAGCGTTTCCTCACCCGCAAGAACGGCGTGAGGGGGTACGTGGAGGTAGCCACGAAGAAGAAGCGGAACGGTCAAAAGCCGGTCTTCAAGCCGGTGACCGACTACTGGGTGAACTCGCTCTGGCGGAGTCTCCTGAAGGACGGCCACTACTGCTCGCATAACGACATCCGGGCCATACTGATGTCGGACTTCAGCGAGACATTCCACCCTTTCCGCTCGTATTTCGAGGGGCTGGCCCCGTGGGACGGGGTGACGGACTGGATCGGGCAGCTGGCCGATACCGTGGACACCACCCGGCCCGCCTTCTGGCGGGGTTGCCTCAAGCGCTGGCTTATCGCGCAAGTGGCCGGCTCCATGGAGCTAGGCGTGGAAAACCATACCATCTTGCTGCTGGCCGGCGGGCAGGGGCTGGGCAAGACCTCGTGGCTGCGGAACCTCGTGCCGCCCGAATTGCGGGACTATCTTTTCACGGGCAATGTCAATCCCTATAGCAAGGGTTTCCCGCAGATGATGGTGGACTGCCTCTTGATCGTCATCGACGAGATGTCCGGCCAGAGCTACGCCGATCTGAACCGCCTCAAGGCGCTCACCTCCACAGGGGTCATCTACCTGCGCCGCCCGTACGGACACTATGCCGAGACGCAGATACGCCACGCCTCCTTCGCCGCCACGGTGAACGACTTGCAATCGCTGCCGGACGATAACGAGTCTCGCCGCTTCCTCTGCTTCGAGGCCACACGGATCGATTACCAGTCGCCCGTGCGACACGCCGACATCTACGCCCAAGCTCTCGCCCTCTTCCGCCGGGGCGAGAAATACTGGTTCTCCGGCGAAGACATCCGGAAGATCAACGAGAACAACGAGACCTTCCGCCAGCGAAGCCCCGAGGAGGAATTGTTCTTCACCTATTTCCGCAAACCGGAGCGTTTCGACACGCCACAGTATCTTACGGCGAGCGATATTATGACGAAACTAAGTGTATTTACACGTATCACGCCGACACGTTCCAATATAGTTACGTTGAGCAAGGTGCTGAAAAAACACGGTTTTAAGCTCACGACAATACGTGGAAAACGCCTATTTGAGGTCGTAGAGATCACTCCGGAACAGGTAAAAGACAATTTTTTGAGCACCCCGGAAGAAAAGGGAACGAAGAAGGAAGATGAAAAGAATCATACTGATAACCAAAACAATACAGCGAATCCTAAACTTCCATTTTAAAGCAGGGGGTGCGCAGGGGTGCGCAAAAAAGAGTGGTTGGAAAAACATTTTAGAAATAAATAAATTTGTATCACACACAGCAGTGTGACACAAATTTACATTTACCAGAAAAGTTTTAGGAAAACACGTAAAGATGCGCACCCTTGCGCACCCCGCTATGTTTCAGCGAAGCTCATAAAGCTCCTCAAAAAGAGTTATGGATATCCTTTCTATTACAAATCAAGACCTTTTTCCCTTCAGAGGAAATGGGAACGAATCAAAGACCTTATCTTGATTTCTAGTCATATCAACCAATCTCCTCTCAATTGCTCTCCAATCGTATTTGCCATTCAGCATAACGATATCCTCATCGAAATCTATATCCTCAAAATAAGTAATGGCCTTGAAGGGCCTGATGACATTTGCCCCCGGAAATTTACGCTCATACATTCCCAACATGGAATTGAAAGGGAAACGGGTGGAGAGGAAAGCGATGTCGATGAAATCCTTTAGCCGTGACCCATCGTCGGCGATGGCAGAGAGCTTCATGGCAATAATATCCTGCATGCTGTACAATCTTATACCGTACTCGATATATGGCTTTTCAAGATACTCATAAGAGTGGGTAATGCAGTCAATCTTTATTCCGTCTATGGAACCTTTCAAGGTGTTCCTCTCCATAAAGCCGGTACGGAATCCATATTTATCCATAAGAAATCTCTCCAATTCCGCCGCATCAAACGGTTTCGGAGTGAAAAGATCTAAATCCACACTTCTCCTATGTCCTAAATACAGGGCTAAAGAAGTTCCTCCCGCCAGATTAAAACGGGTCATCGCATTTTCCGCTTCCAGCTTTTTCAAATCTTTTTCTTCCGTATGCTGGCAGGACACTACCACACTATCCAGTCGGACAGGTTTCCCATTTTCATATTCTACGGTCACCTGGGTCTTTCCATCCGGACGCAGGTATGTTAAAGTACCGTCTTTGCGGACTTTGGTCAGCTGGCGAGCCAGTTTGTGTGCCATGTAGATCGGGTATGGCATGTACTCTTCGGTCTCGTTGGTTGCGAATCCGAACATCATTCCCTGATCTCCTGCTCCAATGGCATCGATCTCCTCATCGCTCATATTGTTCTCTTTTGCTTCGAGCGCTTTGTCTACACCCATAGCGATATCGGTGGACTGTTTGTCAATTGCAGTTACAACAGCGCAGGTATCTGCGTCAAATCCGTATTTTGCACGGTCGTAGCCGATTTCGCGAACGGTATCACGTACAACCTGCTGGAAATCAATGTGTGCGTTGGATGTAATCTCACCCATTACCATAACGTATCCTGTTGTAGTACAGGTTTCGCAAGCTACGCGGCTCATCGGATCCTGCTCAAGCAGCGCATCCAGAATCGCATCAGAAATGGCATCACAGATTTTATCCGGATGACCTTCAGTTACAGATTCGGAAGTAAATAAGATTTTTTCTTTGTTTTCCATTCTTTTGTTTTTCCCTTTCTTCGATGGAGCGAAAATTTCCAAAACAGCTAATATCTATCTGCGCTGCGTTGTATGTTTTCCGCGAAAAAAAGAACAGCCCGGACAAGCGGACTGTCTTATAAATGACTTTTTATATAAACAATCCTCTTATTGTTCGATCACTCGCTCAGGTTGGCACCTTCCTCTCTTTCGAGGGGTTGCCGTGGCTTCATAGATCCTATGTATCTCCACCACTCTGAATAAAAGGCTATTCTTCAGTTTTCCTGTTGCAAGCAATACAATATACTGATTGCTTATAATTGTCAATAGACATTTAACGTCTTATGACTATTTTTCACCAGATTAAATCTGATACTCAACAGATCAAGGCTGTCAGGCTGCAATCTGAAATTAACAATTCACCCTACACGCAGACGGAATTTCTGGATATCCTTCTCACTGGAAACTCTCTCGATCTCTGCGCCAAGGCTGCGAAGC
>ERZ857882.3368-NODE-3368-length-15174-cov-6.688008_pt1 | contig 15174 bp, 13 predicted proteins | sample MGYA00519697_ERZ857882 | MGnify/ENA primary metagenome ERZ857882 (study PRJEB31778, sample SAMEA3449373) | human gut metagenome | biome: human gut; feature: human-associated habitat; material: faeces | place: United Kingdom | collected 2010/2012 ...
TGCATGTGTTAGGCACGCCGCCAGCGTTCGTCCTGAGCCAGGATCAAACTCTCAAAAATTTGTATCTAAACTCCGAAGAGCTTAAATCAAGTTTCTGAACAATTTGCTTCTAGCAAAATTACTCAAGAATTTTCGTTGGCTGTTTTTTCGCTTACGCTTAAACAATCCATTATTGTCCAAGGTGTTATTTTCGTCTTTGCGTTATTCAATTTACAAGATACAGCGCGCTCACCGCACTCGCGGTTAGCTTGCTCAGTATACCACGCTCGCAAGCCTTTGTCAAGAACTTTTTTCGATCTTTTTCAAATTCCTTTGCATGCGCTTTCCCTTCGCAGCCGCCCCTCTCGGAACAGCTTGCATATATTACCACGCCGCCTTCCCTTTGTCAAGCTTTAATTCGACATTTTCTGTAAAAATTTGGAAGCCTCCGGAGAGGCTTCCAAATTCACTTGTTTTCTTATTCCGCGTCGTCGATCAGGCCGTAGCCCCCATCGTTTCTGCGGTACACCACGGCAAAGCTTCCGCCGTTGTCCTCGTCACGGAACGCGAAGAAATTGTGCTCCAGCAGGTTCATCTGCATGACCGCTTCCTCCCGGGTCATGGGCTTGAAGTAGAAGCTCTTGACCTTCTTCAGGCTGAGATCGTCCTCCTCCGGCTCCGGCACGAAGCTGGTCTCCTCCTGCACCGTGCGGGTGAAGGCATCCTGACGCAGGCGGCGGGCGAGCCGGGTCTTGTTCTTGCGGATCTGACCTTCAATGGTGCTGACGGCAGCGTCGATGGACGCAAACATATCCGAAGTGCTTTCGCTTGCCCGGAACCAGGTTCCCGCACCGTGAACGGTGAGCTCCACCTTGTTCTGGTTCTTCTCTACAGAAAAGACGATGAGTGCTTCCGCATCCTCCTCAAAAAAGCGCGCCAGCTTCATAACCTTTTTCTCGGCATAAGCGTGGACATTCCCGGGAAGCTTTACTTTTTTCTCACTGTACTGGAATTTCATATGCGGCAGCTCCTTTCGTTTCACCGATTCTTCGGTGTAAGGTTACTATACCACATTTTCCCCATTCCGACAAGGGTTAATCGTCCGCTTCGTCCTCATCGTCCAGCAGCTCCGCCATGGTCAGATTGTAGACCGCTTCCGCTTTCTTTTCAAAGAGCTTTCCCAGGCGCACCGCCTGACGCTGGTTCGGCGCCAGCAATTCCAGCGTCATCAGATTGCCCATCTCGTCATCCAGCGCCATGACCACAGAGTAGTCTCCGCCCTCCCGCGGGATGATCTGTGTCTTAACGAAGCTGGAACGGCGGATCTGACGGTTGAACCGGTTGACGGCGTTGTCCGCACGGCATTTGACCGTGTAGGCGATGGAATCCTCCGTCAGGGAGCCGTCCGCCTTGCCCTTGTCCGTGATCTCATAGCAATCGTTCTCCACCTGCTTCAGATGTCCGGACTTCACCATTTCAGGAATTGCGGTGCAGACGTCGAAATAGCTCAGGCAGTCGTCCTGATAGCACAGCTCGTAAATCTGCTGCATGTTCACGGGATAGTTGACCCTGGCCATTACGAACAGGATCAGCACCTTCACGTCCATCATATCATGGATAAATCCAAGTCTCTGCATACGCTTCACCCCTTTTTCTTTCATTATACAGAAAAGTTCCGAAAAATCAAGCACCAGCAGAGAACGCCCTGCATATTCTGGCAGGAAGGAGTGATGCCGATGGATGGCAAACGGCTTTACTGCGCCGGCGGCACGGCGGCCGCCCGCTATGCCGGAGAATATCTGAGACATTTCTACGTGGATCTGGCCGAGCGCCCCGGCGCTGATGTGGGCGCGGTGCTGCTGGACGTTCCCAGCTTCGCACCGGACGGGACGCTTCGCATGGGGGGAAGCGCGGAAAATCTGCTGGCACAGCTTCCGCCGGACGTGACGGTCTGCGGCGGGAATCTTGACCACCCGGCGCTGGACAATTACCGGTGCATTGATTTTCTGAAGGACGCCCAGTATCAGGCGGAAAACGCCTACATAACCGCCGAATGCGCCGTGGAAATCGCCCTGTCCTACTTGCCCATGACTTTGCGGCGGTGTCCCGTGCTGGTCATCGGCTGGGGACGCATCGGAAAATGCCTGGGGCAGATTCTCCACGCCCTTGGCGCTGACCTGACCGTCGCGGCGCGGAAGGACGCCGACCGCGCCATGTGCCGGGGGCTGGGCTGCGCCGCTGTGGATACCGCCCGGATGGCGGAGACTTTGGGCAAGTACCGCCTGATTCTCAACACCGCGCCGGAAAGGCTGCTGACCAAGGAACAGCTCGCCCAGTGCCACCCCGACTGCGTGAAAATCGACCTTGCGTCCAGAACCGGCATGGAGGGCGATTCCGTCATCGTGGCACGGGGCTTGCCGGGCGTCCACATGCCGGAAAGTTCCGGCCGTCTGATCGCGGAAACCTACGTTCGCTTGTGCAGGGAGGATTGATTATGGAAATCGGATTTGCCGTGTGCGGCTCGTTTTGTACTTATTCTATTGTGTTCCCCGTTATGGAGCAGCTCAGCCGGGAGCATCACGTGACCCCCATTTTCTCCGACGCCGCCTACAGCGTTGACAGCCGCTTCGGGACGGCGCGGGAGCATATCGTCATGGCGGAAACCATCTGCGGCACGCCGCCGCTGCACACCCTTGCCCAGGTGGAGCCGGTGGGGCCAAAGAAGCTGTTCGACATTCTCATCATCGCCCCCTGCACCGGAAATACCCTGGCAAAGCTCGCCCATTCCATCGCCGACACCCCGGTGACCATGGCGGCGAAAAGTCACCTGCGCAACGGCCGCCCGGTTCTCGTCGCCGTGTCCAGCAATGACGCACTGGCGGGTGCGGCGGAGAATATCGGCAGGCTGCTCGCCCGGAAGCACTATTATTTCGTCCCCTTCGGGCAGGACGACGCCGTGAAGAAGCCCACCAGCATGGTCGCGGACTTTGCGATGATTCCCCAGGCCATGACGGAAGCGCTGGCGGGGCGGCAGATTCAGCCGATTCTTTTATAAATTTTTCTTGCATTTTGCGGGAATATCTGGTACAATGAGAATCGTCAGAATGGTACACAAACCAGCATCACATCGGAAGCCTTGTTCCACGCCCCGGCGGCGGCTACTCCCGCCGGGCACGTCACAGTCAGGAGGAAACCATATGGGTAAATGGATTGTTCGAATTGCGTCTCTGCTGCTGATCGCGGCATTTCTGCCCACGGCGGTTCTGGCCGCGGAATGGAATCTGGAAAACGGCAGCATTGAGATCACCGCCACCGCAAATGCCGAGGGCGGCACGACCCAGACCGTCTCTCAGGGAGGAAGCAGCGCAGAGGACAGCAACCCCACCATCACCAGCAACGGCAATCAAACCGGCTACACTATCACCATCAAGGCGGATGATGATACCACCGCCAATGTGACCATCAAGGACACCAATATCAGCACCGGTAATGCCGCGATCAAAACCGAGGGCAAGGGCAACGTCAATCTGAACGTGGAAGGCATCAACACTGTTTCCAGCGGCGATAAGCACGCCGGCGTGGAAAAGGCCAATGACGGCAACCTGACCATCGGCTCCGAGAGCGGAGAAGGAGAGCTGACCGCCAATGGCGGGCATGGCGGTGCTGGTATCGGCGGCGGCTATGAAGGGAGCGGCAGCGATATCACCATCACTGGCGGGGAGATTACCGCCAACGGCGGAGGTGAGGCCGCAGGCATCGGCGGTGGCGTTTTAGGGAGCGGCAGTGATATCACCATCACCGGCGGAGAAGTCACCGCCAATGGCGGGTGGTGCGGCGCAGGCATCGGCGGCGGACCTAGAGGCAACGGCAGTGATATCACCATCTCCGGCGGGAAGGTTATTGCCAATGGCGGGTTGTGCGGCGCAGGCATCGGCGGTGGCTATAAAGGGAGCGGCAGCGATGTTACCATCTCCAAGGATTCCCGGGTGGAGGCTACAGGCGGAGATCCGTGCCTATTAGGAGGTTACGGTGCGGCCATCGGCGGCGGTGGATATAACACCGACACAGGTAATCAGGTTGACGGCAGTGAGATAGAACCGGACACCTCCGGGCTGTACACCACCGGCAAGGTGGAGCGGAAATCCGGCGACGGAACTGTCCTGGACACCATCGTCGGCACGGTATCCGCTTCCTCTGAAGAACCAGACAAGCGGGAGCCGCTCTACCGGGTGCTCAACCTGGATGGCAGCACGCTGAAGCACCAGGCGGAAACCGCGGACGGCGTTCTGACCCTGACGGCCAGTGCCGACGGTGCCATTCTCACCGGTACTCTCCGGGCGCTGGGCTATCTGCAAAACCAGGGCATTGAGAAAATCGCCTTCACCGACGGCGCCCACACGGCGACCATCGTTCTTGCCGACCTGATCGCCAAGGGCGAAGCCGAGGCCGTCTACGTCCTCACCCTGGGTGCGGAGAACACCCTGACCCTGAACGGCGAAGCCATCGATTTCTGATTATAATACACAATGCGCCCCCGGTTCTGTCGAACCGGGGGCTTACATATATTATAGACTTTCAACTTCGTCCAGCCAAAGTCTTGCGCCGGCGTCGCTGGGCATCCGCCAGTCTCCTCTGGGGCTGAGAGTGACGGAGCCGACCTTCACGCCGTCCGGCAGGCAGCTGCGCTTGAACTGCTGGGTGAAGAACCGGCGATAGAAGGTTTTCAGCCATTTTTTGATGACTTCCGGCTCAAAATCCCCCGCGAACGCCCGACAGGCCAGGGTGTAGATTTTCGTGGGGCGGAAGCCGAAGCGGAGGACATAATACAGGAAAAAGTCATGCAGCGCGTAGGGGCCGACCAGATCCTCGGTGTGCTGGGCGATCTTCCCCTCGGCGTCCGGGGGCAGCAGCTCCGGGCTGATGGGGGTGTCCAGAATGTCCTGAAGCACCGCCCGGGAGGGGGCGAAGGCGGGCATTTCCGAAATCGCGTCGATCATCCAGCGGATCAGGGTCTTGGGGATGGAGGCGTTCACGCCGTACATGCTCATGTGGTCGCCGTTGTAGGTACACCAGCCGAGGGCAAGCTCGCTTAAGTCCCCGGTACCTACCACGATGCCGCCGACGACACTGGCATAGTCCATGAGAATCTGCGTCCGCTCTCTGGCCTGAGAATTTTCGTAGGTGCCGTTGTGGATGCTTGGGTCGTGGCCGATGTCGGAAAAATGGAGGTTCACCGCGTCTTTGATATTGATCTCCTTGCAGGAAATTCCCAGGGTGCGCATCAGCTCCCAGGAATTGTTGTACGTCCGGTCGGAGGTGCCGAAGCAGGGCATGGTCACGCCGCAGACGTCGGACGCAGGCCGCCCCAGCTGACGCATGGCCTCCACGGACACCAGCAGCGCTAGGGTGGAGTCCAGTCCCCCGGAAATGCCGACGACCGCTTTCGCGCTGCCCAGAATGGACAACCGCTGTTTCAGCCCCGCCACCTGCATGTGGAAAATTTCCATGCACCGCCGGACGCGGTTCTCCTTCCCCGTGGGGACGAAGGGCAGTTTCGACAGCGGATAATCTGCGCCGTCGCTGCGAAGCTCCGGGGCGTTGGTGTCTATCAGGACGGCGGGACGTGCCGGATTCTGCTGGGCGGCATCCTTGAAGCCCTTGTTTTTCATCCGGTCGGCGCGGATTCTGCCCAGGTCGCAGTCGCACACCAGCATGTAGTCCGACGCAATAGGTTCCTCCGTTTCGGCAAGGAGCCTTCCGTCCTCCCCGATCAGGCTCTGCCCGGAGAAAATCAAGTCCTGGGTGGATTCCGTGGAACCGGCGGAACAATAGGCGTAGACGCAGTTCAGCGCGGCGGACTGGTGCTGCACCAGACCCCGGCGATAGGCGCGCTTGCCGATGGTTTCGTTGGAGGCGGAGAGATTCAGAATCACCTCCGCGCCGTTCAGCGCCAGAAGCGTGGACGGCGGCAGGGGCGTCCACATATCCTCACAGATCTCCACGCCCAGCAGCGTTCCGCCAACGCGGAAAACGGCTCTCGGGAGAATGGGGACAGGCTCGCCCAGAAGCTCCGCCATGTCCTCCGTTACCTCCGCCCCGGAGGAAAACCAGCGCTTTTCGTAAAACTCATTATAATTGGGAATGTAGGTCTTCGGCACCAGGGCGTGTATCTTTCCCCGGGAAATGACGGCGGCGCAGTTGTACAGCCGCATTCCCGTCCGGACGGGCAGTCCCACCACCGCCGTTACGTTGGGGTGGTCTTTTGTGCAGTCGGCAATTTTTCGGATTCCCTGCTGAACTCCCGTCCAGAGGGTGTCCTGAAAGAACAAGTCCTGACAGGTATACCCGGTAAGCGCCAGCTCCGGGAACAGGACGATATCCGCCCGCTCTGCGTCCGCTTTTTCGATATAGGCGCAGATATCCTCCGCGTTTTTCGCCGTGTCCCCCACCCTGACCGCCGGTACGGCGCAGGCAATTCTGATAAAATCCAGCATAGGAATTCCTCCCGACCTTTTTCTGAGGGTATCATACCATATTCTTCCCGATTTGCCAAGAGAATATAAAAAAGGAATCCCGCACAGAAAAGAGTGACAGATAAGCCAAAGTGTGATATAAAGAATCATGGATAAACAGCGGCAGAATCTTCAAAAAATCGAAAATTTTTCTGAAAGCCTGCAATATGAAGCCATATTTTTGCGAGCATATAAGTGAAGGGCCTTTCAAAAAGAAACAAAGGAGGTGTTTGCATGGACGATCAAAAAATAGTAGACCTGTATTGGCAGCGTTCCGAGAAAGCGATTGAAGAAACGGATTCCAAATACGGCGGCTATTGTTTCAGCATTGCCTACAATGTCCTGGCAAACAAGGAAGATGCCGAGGAAAGTGTCAGTGATACCTATATGGCGGCGTGGAATGAACTTCCGCCCCATCGCCCTTCGATACTTGCAGCCTTCCTCGGTAAAATCACCCGCAATATCTCCATCAGCCGGTGGAGATCCCGCAGCGCATACAAGCGGGGCGGCGGTGAGATTGTTCTTGCTTTGGAGGAATTGGATGAATGCGTCGCAGATTCGCAGAATGTGGAAGCAGACTATATCAGGAGGGAAGCCGCAGCGGCTTTTAACCGCTTTCTGGATACGCTTCCGGATACAGAGCGCAAAATCTTCCTGCGCCGGTATTGGTGCCTTGACCCGATTGCGGATATCGCGGCAAATTTCGGATTTTCCCAGAGCAAAGTCACGTCGATCCTGTACCGGACAAGAGCTAAGCTCCGGGTGCAGCTGGAAAAGGAGGGCTTTGTATGAATTCCAATGATTTGCTGGACATAATCGGCGACGCAAGAGACAGCCATGTGCTGGATGCGGTAAAAACCCGAAATGGGGCGCACCCCGAAAAGAAGCAGCTTTCCATAAAAAGAGTGGTGCTGATCGCCGCTGTCGTTGCGCTGGCGCTGCTGCTGGTGGGATGTACTGTTGCCTATGTTCTGAGCTTGCAGAAACTAAAGATTGCGGAAGAACCGGGTGTTCGGAACTTTAACGTAGAAGGAACGTGGGTCAGTCCTACAGAGGTAACGCAGGACATTATCTCTATTCGGGGATATCCCGGAAGTTCCAATCAGCTCGCCACACAGGAGTGGTATGAATTTGAAAAGACTTACGATCCCGGCCATGAATTGATGGCGGATGAAAACGTAAACGGTATCCCTGATAACTACTATTTTGCTTACAACTGTTATACATGGGAAATGGTTGATAAGGTCAATGAGATTGCCGATAAATATAATCTGAAACTGCTCAGCCCTGAAACTGTAGTCCAGCGCTGGCAGATTGACGTTATGTTTGATGTACTGGGAATCGATGGTGTCTGCCATGAAGAGAAAACAGCAAAAATCAACGAGGGGACAGGCATCTTCTACCCGGAAGGAAACTTCAAGTATGAGTTCGATTTTTACCTTCCCTTGGAAAACGGTGAGCTGTCACCTCCGATTCCCACCACAGTATTTTACACAAAGAAGGATTACTTCGACCCGGACTATCAGAGTATTGACACAGAGTCCTATGAACAGTGGAATTACACCACCTCTGACGGGAACGGCGTTCTGATTGCAATGAGCAGTCAGGGCGGCTATTTCTTTGCGGAAAACGAAGATGCCTTCATGACCGTCAGTGTACAGATGGCAGCCACCTTCAAGGCAAATGAGGCAGGAGACTGGAATCGGCAGTGTATGGAACAGGCAGCAGAAGCGATAGATTTCTCATTGAAGCTCCAAACCCCTGACATGACCGGAATCGATGAACGGCTTGCTCAGGCAGATGCGGAATATGAAGAAACCAAAACATCTGCAAGCAATGCCCGCCGGGAATATGCAACCTATGCCGCCTATATCGCCGAACAGCACATTGGTAAGCGGGAAAATCTGATTGGAACCCCTTACATTCGCAACTATTATGCGCTGCTTGATGTGACTGGAGACGGGCAGGAGGAGCTTCTGTTGGGGCAGGATAACTCTTGTTTCAACGATATATTTACAATCCGGGATGGAAAAGTAGTTGCTATCGAATGGGGGTGCTATTTGAATCTATGTGAAGATGGCGTCATTCGAAGAACCAGTTATTTCCCCTTGGATGCAGTATCCGATGATCTGGATAATCCTAGGTACTATGGATTTGGCAGAATAGAAAAGATTGCACGGACGGGGAAAGAACGCCGGGTAACATTTCTTGGTCTCAACTGTAATACGACCACCAGAGAGTGGACGATGACCAACGAGGAAACAGGTGAAGAAACACCCGTCTCACAGGAGGAAGTCGATGAAATTTTGAGTAAATACCCCTTGGTGGATATTGAAATGAAATCAATTTCCGACTTCCCGTCATAACCCGATACAGATGCTTGCTGCATTTTGGCATCTGTGCGGTGCTGCCAGAAAAATACAGGGAAGGGCTTTTGCCCTTCCCTGCTGTCTTTTTTAAATTCCGGAAAGCTGGCGCAGCTTGTCCGCCAGATCTGTCTGCTCCCACGGGCGGCTCTCAATGCCGAAGTGGCCGTGGGCGGCGGTGTCCGCGTAGATGGGACGGCGCAGGTCGAGCTTGCGGATGATCCCGGCGGGGGTCATGTCGCAGGTCTGCCGGAGAAGCTCCGTCATTTTCTCGTCGGAGATCTTGCCGGTGCCGTAGCTGTCCACCCGAAGGGACACCGGCTGGGCAACGCCGATGGCGTAGGCCAGCTGCACCTGCACCTTGGTTGCAAGACCCGCGGCAACCAGATTTTTCGCCATGTATCGTGCCATATACGCCGCGCTGCGGTCAACCTTGGTGGGGTCTTTTCCGGAGAACGCGCCGCCGCCGTGGGAGAAATAGCCGCCGTAGGTGTCCACGATGATCTTCCGCCCGGTCAGGCCGGTATCGCCGTTGGGGCCGCCGATGACAAAATTGCCGGTGGGGTTGATGTGGATATGGGCGACATCCGCAATCCGGAAGCCGTAACGCTCCAGAACCGGGGCAATCACATTCTCCCGGACGTATTTTCTCAGCGCCTCAATCGAAAAATCCGCTCTGTGCATGATGGAGACGACCACGGTGTCGATGCCCACCACGTTTCCCTGCTCGTCAAATTCCACGGTGACCTGGGTCTTTCCGTCGGGACGGAGTAAATCCGTCTCATGGACGCACTGGGTCAGGCGGCTGCACAGGGCGCGGCTGAGGGCGACAGGCAGGGGCATCAGCTCCGGGGTCTGGGTGCAGGCGCCGCCGAACATCATGCCCTGATCTCCCGCGCCGCCAACCTCGTCGTTGGTTCCCAGAGCAATGTCGGCGGACTGGGTGTGGATGCGGCACTGAATTTCCACCGTGTCGGCGTCAAAGCCGTCGCCGGGATACACATAGCCAATCTTCCGAATGGCTTCACGGGCAACGGCGGCGTAGTCAACGGCGGCCTTCGTGGTGATCTCGCCGCAGATGATGCAGAAATTCGTGGTGACCATAGTCTCGCAGGCCACGCGGGAGTTGGGATCCTGGGCAAGGCAGGCGTCCAGAATGGCGTCGGAGATGGAGTCCGCCACCTTATCGGGGTGGCCGTTGGTAACACATTCGGAGGTAAAAAGTCTTTTTTCCATTTTGTTTTTCCTTTCTTTCTGTAACTGAATCTGAAAAAGAAAAACCGCACACCGAAGATTCGATGTGCGCTTCTATCGAATCCTCATCTTTCGTTTGCCGCCGGATTTGGCACCTTGTGTAAACAGGTTGCCGGGTTTCATCGGGCCGTTCCCTCCACCACTCTTGATAAGGCTTGTATGCAGTTCAACATTGTATTCTACACGATTTTCTAAAAAAGTCAAGCTTTTTGTTTACAAATCCGATATAGACATTTGAATGAATTGCTGATAGAATGGGGATACGTTTTTTAGGAGTTGAGTACCGTGAAAAATTTACGCAAGAAATTTGAGCTTTTCTGCTTCAAGAACCGGGACAAGGGCATCCCCAATCTGATGCTTTACATCGTCATCGGCACCGCCGTGGTCTACCTGTTCAGCCAGATGTCCGGCAACGCCCTTCTGTACAGCGCCCTCCGCTTTGACCGGACGAGCATTCTTCAGGGGCAGGTCTGGCGGCTGATCACCTATCCCCTGACCTACAGCGCCGGAAATATTCTGCTTACCGCCATCACCCTGCTGTGCTACTACTCTCTGGGCAGAGCCATGGAAAATGTGTGGGGCACCCTGCGGTTCAACCTGTTTTACCTCACCGGGGTGGTGATGATGGACATTTACTGCCTGATTTTCGGCGGTCAGGCCAGCGTCACCTACCTGAACCTGAGCCTGTTTCTCAGCTACGCCACGCTGTACCCCGACGCGAATTTCCTGCTTTTCTTCATCATCCCCGTGAAAGCGTGGATTTTCGCGCTGATCGATCTGGCGATGGTGCTGCTCAGTCTGTTTACCGACCCCTTCCCCTACAATCTGTTCTCCGTGATCGCTCTTGCCAACTATTTTCTCTTCTTCGGCAAGGACGTGCTGAACGTGATTCCCGTGTCCTGGCGTGCCAATGCCAGCCGCCTGTTCCGCAGGAAGCCCAAGCAGCCCAAGGCGAAGGTCATCCATTTTAACGCAGGCTCCTACGAAGCCTCCACCGCCACGCCGAAAGCCCCCTACACCCACCGCTGCACAATCTGCGGCCGCACCGATGTGACGAACCCGGAGCTGGAATTCCGCTACTGCTCCAAGTGCAAGGGCTACTACTGCTACTGCCAGGATCATATCAACAATCATACGCATATTCAGTAAGTGAAAAATGGCACGATTTGTGTAAATTCCTCTTGCAATCTTCCGCCGCCCATGGTATAATGTCCGCAGCTACTGAACAAGGAGCCTTTTTATATGGTCACCACGAATTCTTCTGCTCGCTTTTCCTTTTATTACTATTACTTTTTTACCCGAAAAAAGTAATAGCGATTTGTGCTGCAGAAAATTTCAGGAGCTTTAGGGGTTATCTCAGACCGCCGCACGAATTGCCGTGCGGCGGTTATTTTATTATCAGGAGATGTTACGCAATGATCGCAATTCTGAAAAACGGAACCACACCCTCCCAGATCCAACACCTTGTGGACTGGCTCAAGAATATGAACCTGGACGTTCACATTTCCGAAGGCACGGAGGTCACCATTCTCGGTCTGGTGGGCGACACCAGCCGGGTGGACATCGACCTTCTGAAAAGCCTGGAAATGGTGGAGACCGTCAAGCGGGTCTCTGAGCCGTTCAAACAGGCCAACCGGAAATTCCACCCCAAGGACACCATCATTGAGGTGGGAAACGCCCGCATTGGCGGCGGGTATTTTGCCGTGATTGCAGGCCCTTGCAGTGTGGAATCCGAGGAGCAGATCATTGCCGTCGCTTCCGCTGTCAAGGAATCCGGCGCGTCCATTCTCCGGGGCGGCGCATTTAAGCCCCGCACCTCTCCCTACGCTTTTCAGGGCATGAAGGACGAGGGTATCCGGCTGCTTCTGGAGGCCAAAAAGGCCACGGGGCTGCCCATTGTCACGGAGATCATGAACATTTCCACCCTCGATCTGTTCGCCGACGTGGATATCATTCAGGTGGGCGCCCGGAATATGCAGAACTTTGACCTTCTCAAGGAGCTTGGCAAAACCGATAAGCCCATTCTGCTGAAACGGGGTCTTGCCAACACCTTGCAGGAGCTGCTCATGAGCGCCGAGTACATTATGAGTGAGGGAAACAGCAAGGTCATTCTTTGCGAGCGGGGCATCCGCACCTTTGAAACCGCCACCCGAAACACCCTCGACCTTTCCGCAGTTCCCGTGCTGCACAATCTGACCCACCTGCCCGTGGTGGTCGACCCCAGCCACGCCACCGGCAAGGCCGATCTGGTCGCTCCCATGGCCTACGCGGCCACTGCCGCCGGGGCAGACGGCATCATGGTGGAAGTCCACAACGACCCCGCCCACGCCTTGTGCGACGGCGCCCAGTCCATCACGCCGCCCCAATTCGATGAAATCAGCCGGAAGGTTCGGCAGATTCGTGAGGTTCTTGTATGAAAGTCGGTATTTTGGGTCTTGGCCTGATCGGCGGTTCCCTTGCCAGAGCCTACGCTCTGGAGGGTCACACCGTCTACGCCATTCAGCGAAGCGAACCTATGCTTTCCTTCGCCATGCTTTCCGGCGCAGTCCACGGACGGCTGGATGAAACCACCATCCCGGAGTGTGACCTGATTCTGCTTGCCATCTACCCCGGCGGCTGCGCCGACTGGCTGGAAAAGAACGCGCCCCTCGTGTCCAAGGACGCGCTGGTGATCGACTGCTGCGGCATCAAGCGTGAGGTTTGCAGCCGTTGCTTCCCTCTGGCCGAGAAGTACGGATTCACCTTTGTGGGTGGACATCCCATGGCAGGCTCCCAGTATTCCGGCTTCAAATACAGCCGGGCAAACCTCTTTGCGGGCGCGCCTATGGTGCTGGTTCCGCCGGTGTTTGACGACATTCAGCTGTTAGACCGGGTAAAAACCGCATTGAAGCCCTGCCATTTTGGCTTTTTCTCCGTCACAACGGCGGAAGAGCATGACAAAATGATCGCCTTTACCTCTCAAATGCCCCACATTCTCAGCAACGCTTTTATCAAGTCCCCCACCGCCCTGAAGCACAAGGGCTTCTCCGCCGGAAGCTACAAGGATCTGACCCGCGTCGCCTGGCTGAATCCCCAGATGTGGGCGGAGCTGTTCATGGAAAACAAGGACAACGTCCTCTTTGAGCTGGACAGCTATATTGAGAGCCTGTCCGCCTACCGGAGCGCCATTGCCACGGACGATATGGCGGGATTGGTCCAGCTGCTGGACGAGGGCAAAAAGCGCAAAGAGGAGGTGGACGGATGAATACCGTTACCGTCCGCGCGTCCAAACAGTATGATATTCTGATTGGTTCGGGGCTGCTGCCCACTTTAGGCGCGGAAGCGAAAAAGCTGGGGAAGGCGCAGAAAATCTGCGTCGTCAGCGAGAGCAACGTCTATCCCCTTTACGGCGCAGCTGTGGAAGAGAGCCTGAAAAGCGCAGGGTTTTCCGTGGTTTCCTATGTATTTCCCGCCGGGGAAGAAAGCAAAAACGGGCAGGTTTTCCTTGATCTTCTGAACTTTCTTGCGGAAAACCGGCTGACCCGCTCCGACCTGATCGTCGCCCTGGGCGGCGGCGTGGTGGGCGATCTTGCGGGCTTCGCCGCCGCAAGCTACCTCCGGGGCATCCGCTTCCTTCAGGTTCCCACGACCCTGCTTGCCGCCGTGGATTCCTCCGTGGGTGGCAAAACCGCCATCGATCTTCCCGCCGGGAAGAACCTCGCCGGTGCCTTCTGCCAGCCAAGTCTGGTGCTGTGCGACACGGATACCTTAAATTCCCTCCCCACGGACATTTTCCGGGACGGCTGCGCCGAGGTCATCAAGTACGGCGTGCTGTACGACCCGAAGCTGTTTGCCCATCTGGAAGAAAAGGGGCTTGCCTTTGACCGGGAAGCGGTGATCACCCGCTGCGTGGAATTAAAGCGGGACGTGGTCATGGAGGACGAATTTGACACCGGTGCCCGGATGAAGCTGAACCTGGGTCACACCGTTGGTCACGGCGTGGAGGCAAAAAGTCATTTTGCCCTCTCCCACGGCAAGGCCGTCGCCATCGGCATGGCCATCGTCAGCCGGGCGTCTAACTACGGCGATGCGCCGCGAATCCTGGCGCTTCTGGAAAAATTCGGTCTGCCCACCCGGACGGACTACTCCGCGGACGAGCTTTTCACCTATACCCTCTCGGACAAGAAGCGCTCCGGCGGCACGGTGAATCTCATCATCCCCCGCGCCATCGGCGACTGCGCCATTGTCCCGACCAAGGTCGAGTCCCTGAAATCCTTTATTCAGGCAGGTCTTTGATATGGATATCACCATTTTCCCCGGAAAGCTTTCGGGAACCGTCCGCGCCATTCCCTCAAAATCCCAGGCGCACCGTCTGCTGATCTGCGCCGCCTTTGCCGACGCGCCCACCACCCTTTTCTGCCCCGAAACCAATCGGGACATTGAAGCGACCATGGGCTGCCTGAACGCTCTGGGGGCGGACATCACGCGAACCGAAACCGGCTACCGGGTCATCCCGGCGAAGGAAATCCCCGAGCAGGCCGAGCTGCACTGTCACGACAGCGGCTCGACTCTGCGGTTTCTGCTGCCCGTTGCCGGGGCTTTGGGCGTTGACGCAACATTTGTCCTGGAGGGCAGGCTTCCCAGCCGCCCCCTCTCCCCGCTGTGGGAGGAGATAGAGCGGATGGGCTGCGCCCTCGCTCGTCCGACAACGGACTCCGTCCGCTGCACCGGGCGACTGCGGGCGGGAGAATATGTCATTGACGGCGGCGTTTCCAGCCAGTTCATCACGGGGCTTCTGCTTTCCGCCGCTCTGATCCCCGGGGAAAGCCGGATTCGCCTGACCGGGAAGGTGGAATCCCGCCCCTACATCACCATGACCCAACGGGCAATGGAAATATTCGGAAAGCCAACGTCGGATTTCGTCGTAATCGGCGGCACTCCGTTCCGCTCCCCCGGCACGCTGACGGTGGAGGGTGATTGGAGCAATGCAGCGTTTTTCCTGGCGGCGAAGGCGCTGGGGAGCCGCGTGGAGGTGACGAACCTCTCCCCGGATTCCCCCCAGGGCGACCGGGCGGTCTTTGATC
>ERZ857882.3369-NODE-3369-length-15172-cov-4.929417_pt1 | contig 15172 bp, 10 predicted proteins | sample MGYA00519697_ERZ857882 | MGnify/ENA primary metagenome ERZ857882 (study PRJEB31778, sample SAMEA3449373) | human gut metagenome | biome: human gut; feature: human-associated habitat; material: faeces | place: United Kingdom | collected 2010/2012 ...
ACAGGGCGTTGCGGTAGCCCCGCATGATGCCGCCCCACGCCTGCGCCCGCTCGTACACGGGGATGCCCCGTGCGATGGCCCCGGCGATCTCCGGATTGCTGTCATGGATGGCGGCGGTGCGGATCACCGCATCGCAGTTTTTCAGGTTTTCGGCGGAGTGGCCGATGGCCACCTGGATCCCCAAGGAGCGCAGGTGCCGCACCGTGTCGCTCTCCGTCATATCAGACCCCTGCACCACAAGGCCCATGCCCTGCAATACCTCCGCCAGCGCGCACATGGACACGCCGCCGATGCCGGCCAGATGGACGCGCTTGCCGGGCTGTAACAGTGTGCGGATATCCGCAGCGGGATGCATCATAAAAAAGACCTCCAAACGGCGCGGATGCGCCGGAATAAGCTGTACGCAAATTGACAATTCTGAAAAATATGCTAATATCTATCCTGTATGCAACGATTCATTATAATACACGCAAAGACGAAGTGCAACCGGCTTTTTAGGCGGTTTTCGGGAGTTTGGCGCGAAAGGAGGCGGTGGATATGTTTCCCCAACAGATCGGCGCGATCCTCACACGGCTGGAGCAGGCCGGTTTTCCGGCCTACGCCGTGGGCGGCTGCGTCCGCGATACCCTGCTGGGCCGCGTGCCGGAGGATTGGGACGTGACCACCGCCGCCCGACCGGAGCAGGTGTCCGCCCTGTTTGCGGGACACTGTATCCCCACCGGCCTGCGCCACGGCACCGTCACCGTCCGGCAGGACGGCCTCTCCGTGGAGGTCACCACCTTCCGCGCCGACGGCCCCTACTCCGACCACCGCCGCCCCGACGCCGTGTACTTCTCCGACTCGCTGGCGGAGGATCTGGCGCGCCGCGATCTGACGGTGAACGCCATGGCCATGGACGTGCGGGGGGATATCACCGACCTGTACGGCGGCAGGGACGATCTGCGCCGGGGCATCCTGCGCTGCGTAGGCGACCCGGACAAGCGCTTTGACGAGGACGCCCTGCGCATCATGCGGACGCTGCGGTTCGCTGCGGTGCTGGGGTTCACCGTGGAGGCGCATACCGCCGCCGCGCTGCACCGCTGCGCCCCACTGCTGCGGGATATCGCCGCCGAGCGGCTGCTGACGGAGATGGATCGGCTGCTGTGCGGCGGGTATGTGCTGCCAGTGCTGCTGGCGTACCCGGATGTACTGGGCGTATTTTTACCGGAGCTGCTGCCCTGCGTGGGACTTGACCAGCGGAACCGGCACCATCTCTACGACGTGTGGGAGCATACCGCCCGCTCTGTGGCGGCTATTCCACCGGAGCCGGTACTGCGCTGGGCCATGCTGCTCCACGACGTGGGCAAGCCCGCCTGCTTCACCGTGGACGGACAGGGCGTGGGACATTTTTACGGGCATCCCAAGGTGTCGGCAGCGCTGGCGGAGGAGATCTGCCGCCGCCTGCGGATGGACAAGCGCACCGCCCATGAGATCGTGACGCTGGTGCAGTGGCACGACCGGGACATTCCCCGGACGGAAAGGGCCATCGCCCGGGCCGTCCACCAGCTGGGGGAGGACACGTTCCGCCGCCTGCTGGCGATAAAGCGGGCGGACAATCTGGCGCAGCACCCGGACTACCGCAGCCGCCTGACGGAGATCGACAGGGCGGAGGCGATACTGGACGGGCTGCTGGCAAAGCAGGCGTGCTTCTCCCTGCGGGATCTGGCGGTGAACGGCGGGGATCTGCTGGCGCTGGGACTGCGCGGCCCCGCTGTGGGCCATACGCTCAACGCCTTGCTGGAGCAGGTGCTGGACGGTACGCTGACCAACGAGAGAGAGGCGCTGCTGGACGCCGTCCGGCGGCTGCCGTAAAAAAGAGTACCTCGCGGCTGCGCCGCGAGGTGCTCTTTTTCTATGTTTTCAGCCGGAAGCTGCTGCGGTAGAATTCCAGCAGACCTTCCCACTGCATCCGCCCCAGCTCCCGGGACAGGGCGCTGCGGTTGACCCCCAGCACCTCCGCCATCTCCTGCCGGGAATAGGGGAGCCGGAAGTAGTCGCGGCCCGCCTCCTCCCGGCAGTCCCGGAGGAACAGCAGGATACGCCGCCGCAGCTGCGGCTCTGTCAGATAGGCCAAGCGCCGCCGCAGCTGCCAGAACTTCCGGGATGTCTCCGCCAGCAGATTCCGCCGCAGCGCCACATGACAGGCACAGCCCCGCCCACAGTCGGACAGGATGCCGTCCAGCGGCAGAAACAGCACCTCCGCTCCATTGGAGGAGGCCACCAGCGACAGGGGGCTGACCTGTCCCGCCGCCATCAGCAGGTCGCCGAACACGCCGCCCTTTTCCTGCCGCGCCGTCAGTGCTGCTGCGCCGTCCTCGCCGTACTGCACCGCGTCTACACAGCCGTCCAGCACGATACCCGCCATGGATACGGCGTCCCCGGCGTGCCATAGAAATTCACCCCGCCCGTACCGCCGTACCGGACAGTGGAGACAGTCCAGCAGCCGCCGGATGTCGCCGTCCTCCATGCCCTGAAACAGGGCGGTCTGCCGCAGCAGCCCGGTATCCACGTCCATGTGCGCCCTCCTTTCGTTGCCGTGGCAACGTATTTCTCTGCAGGACATGATATCATAGAGAAAATCAAAAGGGAAGAGGTTTCTCACATGAAAGACAAAACTTACTGGATCGCTGAAACGGCGGTGATGATCGCCCTGCTGGTGGCGCTGCAATGGGCCACCAAGCCGCTGGGCCAGTTCGTCACCGGCTCCTGCGTCAATCTGGTGCTGGGCGTGTCCACGCTGGTGGGCGGCGTCTGGTGCGGCGCGGTGGTCGCCATCGCCAGCCCGTTCTGCGCGTTTCTGGTGGGCGTCGGCCCCGCCAAGCTGCTGATCGTGCCGTTTATCGCCGTGGGCAACGTGGTGCTGGTGCTGCTGCTCCACTTCATTGCCGGCGGCAAGCCGCTGGGTCTGCGGAGCTATCTGGCGGTAGCGGCGGCGGCCGTGTGCAAGTTCGCGGCGCTGTTCCTGCTGGTCACCAAGGTGGCCATCCCGGCGCTGGGTCTGCCAGAGGCGGCAGCGGCCACCCTGTCCGCGTCCTTCTCCTGGCCTCAGCTGGTAACGGCGGCCATCGGCGGCGCTATCGCCGTCACCATCGCCCCCGTCATCCGCAAGGCGCTGAAGCGGTAACAAAAAAAGAGCTGTACCCCGCGGGGTACAGCTCTTTTTTATGATAGGTCTGCGCTTTATCTCGCCAACAGCCACGCCGCCAGCGCCATCTGCGCCAGCAGAATGAGGGGGATGCCCCAGACGAAGTACCAGTGCTTCGTCTTGTGGTGGAACACCCGCATACCGGCCAGCGCACCGACGCTGCCGCCCAGCAGAGGCAGCAGGAACAGTGTTTTCTCCGGCACGCGCCATGCGCCCTGTCTGGCACGGCGCTTATCGACGCCGTACACCGCGAAGGTGGCTGCGTTGATGCATACCAGCCACAGCGCCAGCGCCCCGGCGGGGGTGGTCAACAGCTCCCGCACCGTCAGTCCGCCTTCCGCAGCTTGCTCAGTTCCACCGCCGTGGCGGCGGCCAGCCGTGCGTTGTTGTAGACCAGCTGGATGTTGGCGGCCAGACTGTCGCCGCCGGTGATGTCCTTGATCTTGGCCAGCAGGAAGGGTGTGGTGGCCTTGCCATGGATGCCCTGTGCCTTGGCCTCCTCCACCGCCTCGTCGATGGCCTTATTGATGACGTCCGCGTCCATGGAGTACGCCTCCGGGATGGGATTCGTCACCAGCATCAGCACCGCGGACACCGCCGTCGCCGCTAACAGCCACTTCGGCGGCATTAGCATAGAGAAGCTCGGCATGTCCATCAGGTTCTCAAACCATTGCATCGTAAACTGCACGGCAGACACGCTCACCTGCGCAATCAGCGCAACGATGCAAGCCGCCATCGGCAGCACAAACAGCAGCCCGCTCAGCCACAAGCCAACGATTTGCCAGCGGTGTCCTTTCACCAGCTTGCGGTCACCCAGTGCGTAGGCATGGCGCGTTCCGCTGTGGAACATCAATCCAAACAGCGGGAACAGCAGCATCAGTACCATGATAATGACATAGCGGATGATGCCCTGATCGAAAGCACCGCCGCCCAACGCATTCAGATGCCCCCAAATCGTCCCGACATCCAGCTCTGTTCTTTCATACTGCATCAGCCCCACCAGCGCCGCAAACGGCAGCAGCCACAGCAGCATCAGTCCCGTCATCCGCAGCGAACGCGCAACCTTCTTCCAGTAGCCGTTCAGCGGCAGCATCGCCACCGTCGCCATCGGCGCACCGGAGAGAAACAGCTGCATGGCTTCCGCCGTGCTTTGGCGCATCGGCAGGGCGATAAAAATCAGCATCAGCGGGCAGAGCAGCGCCAGCGGCCGCAGCGACACGTTCAGCAGAAACAGCAGCGAGCACAAACACGCCGCCCAGACCGCCATCGTCATCCCCTGCGCGCGGAGCAGGTCACCTTTGCTTGATTTGAACCGCGAAATGCTTTCCAGCATCGTTTTTTTGATCGTCATGTGGGTCATTCGGCTCCTTTCGGCTTTGCGGGAAACAGTTCCCCCATTTTCATCGTTTATTATACAGGTTTTTGCCCGGTATTGCAATTGCTTTTTCTTTCCGATAGCGTCTGCCGTTGACTTTTGGCGCGGGAAAGCGTATGATGAAGCAAAATTCAGTCAAGGAGGAAATTTCGATGAACGCATCGTTCCACACAGGAAACCGCAAACGGCTCTATGAAGCCATGAAGCCCGCGTCGCTGCTGGTCATGTTCTCCGGTGAAGACGTGCGCAAGACCAATGACGAATATTATCCTTTTTATACCGACCGCGATTTCTACTACCTGACCGGGCTTGACCAGCATGAGCTTGTGCTGATGGCAGTGAAAGAGCCATCCGGGAATGTGCATGAACAGATTTACATTCTGCCGCCCGACCTGATGGCAGAGCGCTGGACGGGTGCGCGCCTGAAGCCCGCCGAGGTTGAGGTGCTGTCCGGCATTTCCGACGTTCGCTTTGTCAACCAGTTCCAGACGGATTTTCACGCGCTGGCGGCAGGCGGACACTACTCCCTGACCAGTGGGCAGATTGCGCAGGTGTATCTCGACCTGTTCCGTGTGTCGCCGCAGGACATTGACCGCCCGGCGCATCGGCTGCTGAAGCAGATTCAGGCGAATTACCCCTATCTGCAAGTCGAGAACGCGAACGCCATCCTGCGCCGTCTACGGCTCATCAAGCAGCCCTGCGAAATCGACGCCATCCGCCAAGCGGAAAAGGTGACGGGCGAGGGCATCATGGCGATGATGAAGGCGAGCCGTCCGGGGATGTACGAATACCAGTACAAGGCGGAATTTGACTACGCGCTGACCCAGCACGGCCCGCAGGGACCCGCGTTCCCGTCCATCATCAGCGCGGGGAAAAACAACTTCTGCATCCACTATTATTCTTACCGCGGACAGGCGCACGACGGCGACATGGTGCTCAACGACGTCGGCGCGCAGCATGACAGCCTGATGACCGACGTCAGCCGCGGTTTTCCGTGCAACGGGCGCTTCTCGGACAAGCAGAAGCTGCTGTTCAACTGTGCGCTGCAAACGTCGAACCACATGTTCTCCATTGTCAAGCCGGGCTTCTCGATGGCGGAGGTGGATGCGACGATTCGCCGCTACAACGCAGCGCTGCTCTGCGACGCGGGCGTGCTGGACAAGCCGGAAAACATCGGGCGCTATATGTGGCACGGCGGCGCACACCATGTGGGCTACGACGTGCATGATGTTATCGAGCGTCCGCTGACGGTCAAGCCGGGCATGGTGTTCTGCATCGACGTGGGCATCTACCACGAGGAATGGGGCATCGGTTTCCGCTTGGAGGACAACCTGCTGGTAACGGAAGACGGCTGCGAAAACCTCTCGGCAGCGATTCCGCGCACGGTCGAGGACATTGAGGCAGTCATGCGGAAGGGGTAAAATCCGCCTAATTGGTGAATCCTATAAAGTCGTTTTGCCACGAAAGCACACAGATGCTGCTTTCGCGGCATTTTTGCTGTATTGACTGTTTTGGAATAATCGTGCCGAAAAAAAGTGCGAAAATGGCGGGAAAACTTTCGTGAATTACTTGACAATCGCAATTCAGAAGGTTATACTTTTCATACGGATATTGTGATACGCTTTTCAAGCTGCACAAGCAAATTTGATGAGCGCACCACCAGAAAAAAGGAGGATTTCTATCATGCGTAAGTTCCTTTCCCTGCTTCTTGCGCTGGTCATGGTGCTGTGCTGCATCCCCGCTGTGGCGGAGACGGCAGACGGCGTCTATGAAGGCACCGGCGCTGGTCTGAACGGCGCGATTAATGTGTCCGTGACGGTCAGCGGCGGCAAAATCACCGAAGTGAAGGTCTTGGAGCATTCCGAGACGGCGGGCATCTCCGATCCTGCGATTGAGAAGATTCCTGCGGCGATCGTCGAAGCGCAGTCTGCGGACGTGGACATCGTTTCCGGCGCGACCTTTACCTCCAAGGGCATCATCGAGGCGGTGAAGAACGCCCTGAACCCCGACGAAGCAAAAGAAGCCACCATGCCTTTTGAGCAGGCGGACGTTCTGGTCATCGGCGCGGGCATGGCAGGTCTGGCGACGGCTGCCCGTGCGGCTGAGCTGGGTCTGAACGTGCTGGTTGTCGATCAGGCTGCGACCTACGGCGGCTCTGCGAACGTTGCGGGCGGCACGCTGCTGGGCGCTGGCACGCGGATGCAGAAGGAAGCCGGTATCGAGGACGACCCCGATCTGTGCTTCGCGGACTTTGTGCGTCTGGGCGGCGCGGGCACCTTCAACGAGGAAATTGCCCGCGAATTCGCTGAAATCAGCGGCGAAGCGGTGGACTGGCTGGACGATCTGGGCACCGACTTCGGCGACCGCGTCCCCTACTTCGGCGTGTATCAGCCGCTGAACGTGGCGCGCAACTACTCCGGCAAGGGCGGCGCTCGTGCGTTCGTCGTGTCGCTGTACGCGGAACTGGAAAAGTATTTCTCCACCAACGCTTACATGATGCTCAACACCTACGTCACCGGTCTTGTGACCAATGACGAGGGTGCGGTCATCGGCGCGAAGGCTCGTCTGGCGGACGGCACCGAAACCACCCTGCTTGCGCCCGCGACGGTCGTCTGCACCGGCGGCTACGGCGGCAGCGAGGAACTGCTGAACAAGTACAACTTTGAAAACGTGCTGTCCACCTCTCCCGCGTGCGTGACCGGCGACGGCTATGCTTGGCTGGAAGAACTGGGCGCGCCGCTGACGAACATGGACTTCTGCACCGCGTATGCGGGCGGCATCCCGACCAGCGACGACTTCCGCTCCTTCGGCTACTTCAACGCCACCAACGGCGCGCTGTGGATTAACACCAACGGCGAGCGTATGGCAAACGAAACCGGCGCGGACTCCCATGTGAAGAGCGAAACGTGGGCGAACGCTCCCCACAACATCGTCTACACCGTTTTCTCCTCCGAAATGCTGATTCCGGACGCGAAGGTGTTCTCCACCGGCGCTTGGGGCAGCGTGAAGGAAGAGTTCGATCCCTATGTGGAATCCCTGATTGAAAAGGGTCTGGCTTGGAAGGCCGACACCATCGAAGAGCTGGCGGAAAAGGTTGGTCTGCCGGTAGATGCCTTCAAGGCGACCATCGCGGCTTACAACGACGGCTGCGCTAACGGCAACGATCCCTTCGGCCGCACCAAGCAGGAAGTCGCCATGGCGAACGGCCCGTTCTACGCGGTCAAGACCGTTCCCTATGTCATGATTACCTGCGGCGGCCCGATGATGACCAAGGACTGCGAAGTGCTGAACTCCGACGGTCTGGTGATTGAAGGCGTTTACATGGCTGGCGAAATCGTCGGCATGGCGAACGTCGGCGGTCGCAACTCTATCGGCGGTATGGGCCACGGCAACTGCCTTGTCTGGGGCAAGAAGGCTGCGGAAGTGATCGCGGCGAAGCTCGGCAAGTAATTCTCTTTCCCCGTGCGGGTAACTGCACGGGGATTTTTCTGCCCTTTTTCAGGCATGGATGTTCTTTTGCAGCTGGTCTTTTTCGTTGCGGGGGGAATCGCGCCTGCGGGCGCGACAAGGGGGCAATGAAAACAGACGAAGTCTGCGGTCGCCCCCTTGACCCCTTCGCATTGCACACCCATGTTACTGGTCTTTTATCGCAGCAGAAAGGATTCCGCGCCTGCGGGCGCGATTCTTGCAACATGTGCCCCCGGAATACGGTAGCAGAGCTTTTTCATTGAAAATAGTATGAATTGGGCAAAATCTGCACGTTTTCTTGCAAGAATTGCGCCTGCAATCTCTTGACGAATCACGGCGAACGCGGTATACTACGAGTAGGTACACCCTGAATCAGAGTCATTAAGAGGAGGCTTTTCTGATGCAGAATATTCCCGTTGTGAAGCTGGGTCTGGTTGCGGTTTCCCGCGACTGCTTCCCGATTGCGCTGAGCGAAAAGCGCCGTGCCGCGATTGCGGAAAAGTGCGGCCAGAAGAAGCTCGACATCGTCGAAATCAAGACGACGGTAGAGAACGAGAAGGACATGCTCAAGGCGGTTGAGGAACTGAAGGCGAACGAGTGCAACGCGGCGGTCGTGTTCCTCGGCAACTTCGGCCCGGAAACCCCCGAAACGCTGATTGCGAAGAATTTCGACGGCCCGTGCATGTTTGTGGCGGCGGCGGAAGGCGACGGCGACATGATTAACGGCCGCGGCGACGCTTACTGCGGTATGCTGAACTGCTCCTACAATCTGGGTATGCGCCACCTGAAGGGCTACATCCCGGAATATCCCATCGGCACGGCAGATGAGCTGGCAGACAAGATCGCGGAATTCATCCCGATTGCCCGCGCCATCATCGGCGTGAAGAACCTCAAGATCATCACCTTCGGCCCGCGTCCTCAGGACTTCTTCGCCTGCAATGCCCCGATTAAGGGTCTGTATGAGCTGGGCGTGGAAATCGAAGAGAACTCCGAGCTGGATCTGCTCGTCTCCTACAAGGAACATGCTGGCGACGCCCGCATCCCCGCTGTCTGCGAAGACATGGCGAAGGAAATGGGCGAGGGCAAGTATTATCCGGAGCTGTGCGAGCGCATGGCGCAGTTCGAGCTGACGCTGCTGGACTGGGCAGAGGCTCACAAGGGCGCGCGCAAGTACGTTGTCTTTGCGGACAAGTGCTGGCCGGCGTTCCCGTCCCAGTTCGGCTTTGAACCCTGCTATGTCAACTCCCGTCTGGCCTCCCGCGGCATCCCGGTTGCCTGCGAAGTGGATATCTACGGCGCACTGAGCGAATACATCGGCGCGTGCGTGACCGGCGATGCTGTCACCCTGCTGGACATCAACAACTCCGTCCCGCAGTACATCTACGACGAGGACATCAAGGGCAAGTTCGATTACAAGCTGACGGACACCTTCATGGGCTTCCACTGTGGCAACACGCCGTCCTGCAAGATGTGCGACAACCGCGCTGTCAAGTACCAGCTGATTCAGCACCGCCTGCTGGAGCCCGCTGGCAGCGATCCGGACTTCACCCGCGGCACGCTGGAAGGCGACATCGCGCCCAGCCCCATCACGTTCTACCGCTTGCAGTGCGATTCTGACGGCGTGGTGCGCTCCTACATCGCGGAGGGCGAAGTGCTGCCCGTCGCGACCCGCTCCTTCGGCGGCATCGGCGTGTTCGCCATCAACGAAATGGGTCGTTTCTACCGTCATGTGCTGGTGCAGAAGCGCTATCCGCACCACGGCGCTGTGGCGTTCGACCACTGCGCGAAGCAGCTCTTCGAGGTCTTCAAGTACCTCGGCGTGCAGGACATCGCTTGGAATCAGCCGAAGTCCCTGCCCTATCCCACGGAGAATCCCTGGGCATAATCCCCAAACATCAAAGAGCACGGCTTGCAGCAATGTAGGTCGTGCCCTTTTTTGAATGAGCAATTGTTGCGTTAGCGCATAAAGAACCCCCGGAAGCGGCTGAAAAATCCGCCTCCGGGGGTTGTGTATCCGAATTACATGATAACCTTGATTTCCGCACCGTCGGTCAGCACAGCGTCCGTCAGCACGCCGGAAACTTCCGTGCCGTTGACCAGCACCTGCTTCACGCCGCTTTCGTGGTGGGCGGTGTTGTCCACCACAATGTGCAGCCGCTTGCCGCGGAAGGTCTTGTCCATCGTGAATCCGTCCCAAGACGCGGGAATCGCCGGGCTGATGACCAGTCCTTCAGGCGTCGGGCGCAGACCCAGAATACCCTCAACGCAGCCGACCATGACCGTCGATGCCGTGCCAGTCAGCCAATGCACATGCGCGCGGCCCGGCTGAGGCGTCTCATGACCCTCGATGAACTGCGTGTGGACATAGGGTTCCGCTTCACGCAGCTCCGCGCGGTCGTTGTAGGCGGCGGGGCAGCTCTCCGTGAAGTACTGGAACGCGCGGTCGCCGTGACCCAGCAGCGCCTCCGCGAGAATCGCCCAGCCCTGAATCTGGCAGAAGATACCGCCGTTTTCCTTCGTCGTGGGGTTGAACAGCAGCATGTTCGCGCCATCGAAAGCGTGCTGCTTGTAGCAGGGCGCCATGATTTCCACACCGAAGGGCGTGTTCAGCTGCTCGAACGCGGTCTGCATGGCCTTTTCCGCCTGTTCAGGCGTTGCCAGACCGGAAATGACCGCCCAAGACTGCGGGTTGAGCCACATGGACGCTTCGGGATCGTTCTTGCTGCCGATGATGCTGCCCTGCTCGCTGTAACCGCGGCGGAAGCGGTCATCCTCCCAGAAGTGCTGGTTGATGAGCGCCTTCTGTTCCTCCGCCTTCTGGCGCAGATAGACGCGGTATTCGTCGTTCTCCGGCTTGTTGGGCATCAGTTCATCCAGCAGGCGCAGGGCGAGATACAGCTGCATGGCGACGAAGGAGGATTCGCCCGCAGCGCCCAGACGCAGGCAGTCGTTCCAGTCCGCGTGCAGACCCGCCGGCATACCATGCGCGCCCAGATGATTCATGGAGAAGTCAATCGCGCGCTTCAGGTGATCAAGCACCGTGCCTTCGCCGTGCGTCGCATACGGAATGACCTCGTCCATAAACGCGGTATCGCCCGTTTCGGCGATGTACTTGTAGACGGTCGGGAACAGCCACAGCGCATCGTCCGCGCGATAATGCGGATGACCCGTGGCGCGGACGTAGCTGTCGTCCTCCGGGGAATCCTCGTGACCCGCGTTGTGGTTGAACTTCACCAGCGGCAGACCGCCGCCGTGATGCACCTGCGCGCTGAGCATGAAAACAAGGCGTTCCTTCGCCATCTTCGGGTCAAGGTGGATGATGCCCTGAATGTCCTGCACCGTGTCGCGGTAGCCCAGACCGTTGCGCTGACCGCAGTAGATGAGGGACGCCGCGCGGCTCCAGACAAACGTCGTGAAGCACTGGAAGGCGTTCCAAGTGTTGATCATGCTGTTGAAATTCGCGTCGGGCGTGTTGACCGTCAAGCCGGAGAGCTCGCCGTGCCAGTAATCAACCAGCGCTTTCAGTTCGCCGTCCACCTTATCCGCGACGTTGGCATAGCTATCCAGCAGCGCACGCGCCGCCTTTTCGCCCTTCTGCGCCAGCAGGAACGCAATCGTCTTCGTCTCGCCGGGCTGGAGCGTCAGCACCGTGTGCAGCGAACCGCAGGGGTTGCCATTGAAGTTGAGGGAATTGCCCAAGTCGCCATCCACAACGCCCTTGGGGTTAGAGAAGCGCCCTTGACCGAGGAAGCGTTCGCGGCGGCCGGTATAGCTCTTGACCGGGCTGCCTGCCAGACCGAAGAAGCGCTCGCGGCCGTTTTCGCCATCCGCATTCACGCCGCAGAACTGGTTGATATGCTCGATGATATGGTCACCGTGGAAGGTCGTTGTGGTGATAAACTGCGTATACTGGAGGTTGACCAAATCCTGCTCATAGTTGCTCTCAGTGGTCAGCTCGCAGTAAGAGAAAACGGATATGGTGCGGGGCTTATCGGACTTGTTCGTCACCGCCACGCGCCAAACCTCGTGCGTCGCGCCCAGCGGCACATAGTACAGCGTCTTGCTCTCGATGCCGCTGTATGTGCTTTCGGCTGGAAACGAGGACGTGATTCGTTTCGACTTGCTGGTGCGGAGCGGACAGCTCGACCAGTCGCAGCCGCTTCAGGCCGTGTTTACCAACCGCATGCTGCGTGAGGGAACGGTGCGCATGACATCGGGCGAGATTGCCGAACGGCTGGATTATTACGGGGCGTGGCTCGACCTGTCTTCTTCTGTGAACTGTGGATTTGTGACGCTGTATACACTGACGAAACACCTTGACCGCACCATGGAGATTGTGGCCGGACTGGTGAAGGAGTCTGTGTTTCCGGAAGAGCAGTTCTGCATTATCTGTGACATCAACCGCCAGCAGTTTCTGGTGAACAACCAGCGGGTGGACGTACTGGCCCGCAAGCAGCTGAACCGTTCGCTTTTCGGTACTTCGCATCCGTTGGGACGCTATGCCGAACTGGAGGATTATGAACGCATTCAGGTGGAGGCGCTGAAGGATTTCTATCACCGCCATTATCATTCGGGCAACTGCTCCATGTACGTGTCGGGTAAGGTAACGCCCGAGGTGGTGCGCTGCATTGAACGTCACTGGGGAGAGGCGCCCTGGGGAAATTGTACGGCAGAGAAGGTGGAACGCACGTGGGACATCGTGAAGGATGCCTGCAAACGGGTTCACGTGGAGAAGGAGGATGCCTTGCAGAGTTCGCTCCGCATGGGTGGTTTCTCGCTCGACCGCAAGCATCCTGATTACCTGAAACTGCGTGTGCTGGTTACGCTGTTCGGAGGGTATTTCGGCAGTCGTCTGATGTCGAACATCCGTGAGGATAAGGGATATACCTACGGCATCGGGGCCGGACTGGTGTCTTATCCGGGCACGAGTCTGCTGGTGGTGAGTACGGAGGCGGCCAATGAATACATGGAGTCTGTCATCACGGAAGTGTATCATGAAATGGACCGGCTGCGTCAGGACAAGGTGCCGGCAGAAGAACTGGAGATGGTGCGCAACTACATGCTGGGCGATATGTGCCGTTCGTACGAGGGGGCATTTTCGCTTTCGGATGCCTGGATATTCATCGAAACGGCCGGATTGAAGCCCGACTTTTTTGATGCATCGCTGGCTGCTATCCGTGAGGTGACGTCCGACGAACTGCTTTCGCTGGCTCAACGCTATTTCTGCAAAGAAAACTTAATAGAGGTAGTGGCAGGGAAAAAAGTATAAACCTTCCGGCTCGTGCAAAAGTAAAAAGACTATTTTTGAGCGGAATTAAAAAAGAGACTAAGAACGTGAGAAAGAACAAACATACATTATTTTTATTTGCCTTGCTGGCATTCAGCTCGGTATCGGCTTCGGCCCAGTTGTCATTGGGATACTACCAGTTTAAGGATGGTTCGGAATATACCGGCGAATTGAAAGGACGCCGTCCGAACGGAAAGGGAAAGACGGTGTTCCGCAATGGCGACGTGTACGAAGGTGAATACGTGAAGGGGAAACGCCAGGGCGAAGGTACTTACACTTTCAGCGACGGAGAAAAGTACGTGGGAGAGTGGTTCGAGGACCAGCAGCACGGCAAGGGAACGTATTATTTCATGAACAACAACCGTTACGACGGGATGTGGTATACTGACTACCAGGAGGGTGAGGGTACGATGACCTATTATAACGGGGACTTATATACCGGTACCTGGCATCATGACAAGCGCAACGGACAGGGTACTTATACCTGGAAAGGTGGAGCGGTCTACACCGGCGAATGGAAGAACGACCTGAAGAACGGGAAGGGCACCATGGTGTGGGAGGATAAGTCGAAGTATGAAGGCGACTGGAAGGACGGTATGCGCCACGGAAAGGGTACTTTCTACTATACCAACGGCGATAAGTACGTGGGCGACTGGAAGGATGATGTGCAGGATGGAAAGGGTATCTATTATTTCCAGAACGGTGAACGCTACGAGGGCGATTATGCCAACGGTGAACGCACGGGAAGAGGTATCTATACGTATCCGAACGGTGACAAATACGTAGGTCATTTCCTGAACGGACAGCAGGAGGGACAAGGCACGTTTACTTGGGCCAACGGAGCGGTGTACGACGGGCAATGGTCGAAGAACCAGCGCTCGGGTACCGGAAAATACAAGTGGGCCAACGGTGATGAATACGAAGGTCAGTGGAAGAACAACATGGCCGAGGGAGAAGGTGTGCTTCACATGGCCGACGGTTCTGTCTATACCGGTTCCTTTGTACGTGGAAAGGAAGAAGGAAAGGGTGTGCTGATTGAAAAGGACGGCACTCGCTTTGAGGGCTTCTTCAAGCAGGGAAAGAAAGACGGTCCATTCGTAGAGATGGATGCCAACGGAAATATTGTCCGGAAAGGGACTTTCAGATACGGACGTTTATTGGAGGAGAAAAAATAATGATGGAATTATCCGAACTGACTTTGAAGGTGCGTGAACTGGCTGTCGCTACGGGGGCTTTTATCCGTGAGGAGCGGAAGAAGTTCAGCCGTGAGCGGATTGAGAAGAAGCACGCACACGATTATGTGTCGTATGTCGACAAGGAATCGGAACGAAGAATAGTAGCCTGTCTGCGGGAGTTGCTTCCCGAGGCAGGTTTTATTGCAGAAGAGGGGAGCGGAACTCACACCGACGAGGAGTATTGCTGGCTGGTTGACCCGCTGGACGGTACGACCAACTTCATTCATAACCATGCACCTTATTGTGTGAGCATTGCCTTGCGTAACCGTGAGGAAATCTTGCTGGGGGTGGTTTATGAAGTGTGCCGCGACGAGTGTTTCTGGACTTACAAGGGGGCGCCTGCTTATTGTAATGACCGACAGATTCGGGTGTCGCAGGTAGCTGTACCCGATGAGGCTTTTATGGTTTTCGGTCTTCCGTACGAAACGGAGGCTTACAAGCCGGTATTCAACCGCCTGATAGAAGGCTGCTACGGGCATGTGGCAGGCATTCGGGTGGTCGGTGCGGCGGCTGCCGAGATGTGTTACGTGGCCGACGGGCGTTTTGAAGCGCGTGCCGAAGCCTTCACTTGTCCGTGGGATGTGGCGGCAGGTATCCTGCTGGTACAGAATGCCGGAGGAAGG
>ERZ857882.3370-NODE-3370-length-15166-cov-16.208325_pt1 | contig 15166 bp, 16 predicted proteins | sample MGYA00519697_ERZ857882 | MGnify/ENA primary metagenome ERZ857882 (study PRJEB31778, sample SAMEA3449373) | human gut metagenome | biome: human gut; feature: human-associated habitat; material: faeces | place: United Kingdom | collected 2010/2012 ...
AATAATTAATATCCTAATGGAAAAATCTAAAAAGGGACTTATATGGTCTGAAAAGGTATATTCAAATCTTATTAATTATGCAAATGAAGCTACAATTATTGGGCTACCGCTACACGGATTTTCTGTTAAAATAACTAGCACAATAAAAATTATAAAAACTCTTGAAGCAGAAATTAAAAATCTACTTGAACAAATAGAATCTTTAATTAATTCTCCTAATTTTTCTGAACAAATCAGAAATAATATAGAATTTATCGATTCTATCCCTGGAATAGGACGTTTAACAGCTATTACATTAATAGCTGAAATAGGTGATATTAATGGTTTTCTAAAAACTAAACACCTAGTTGCATTCTTTGGTATAGATAGCTCTGTTAATGAGTCTGGTAAGTTTAAAGGTAATCAAAATAAAATTTCAAAACGCGGAACTAGAATTGGTCGTAGAGCATTATATGCTGCTGCACTAGCCTGTATAAGAACAAACCGAAACGGAGTCCCTATTAATAAAATATTATTAGATTATTACCAAATTAATCTCAATGGCAAAAAGCCTAAAGTTGCTTTGGTAGCAATAATGCATAAAATTATAAACTATATTTTTGCAGTTCTCCGAAATCAAACACCGTTTGAAGTAAGAGATCCTAGAATTCATAAACAGATGTATTTAGAAAATAAAAATAAAAATACAGCAGCTTAGAATATCCATATTTTGTAATCGTTCGTGTTTTGAAACGGTTTATTTGTCATGCAATTTTTTATTAAAATTATTTTTTTATATTTTACTTGACTATTATTAGCTGGTCTAATATTTATCTTCATTATTTTTTATAATTTCTTTTATTTTTTCTAAACTATCCGCATTTTTTATCTCATTTACGAAATTTTTATTCATCAACATATACGCAATTTTTTGTATAGATTGAATATGATTGTCAGATGAAATGGCAGAAAATGTTATACATATATGAACTGGATTATTAATGTGCCTACCAAAATTAATAGGATTAGATAATTTCATAAAATGAAAAGCATTTTTAATAGCTCCGTGCTCAGGAGCACTATGAAGTAAAACTAATCCTGGCAATATCAACATATAAAAATCATTTTCTACTAAATCCTTTTTTATATATTGAAAATAATCTTCAGTAGCATATCCATTTGATACAAAAATATCTTGTAAGTAATCTATTATTTCTTCCCAATTTTTAAATTTTGTATCATTAACTTCAATAATATCAAATAAGCTACTTTTTTCAGTTGATAAGTTATTATTCATTGGCTATAATCACCTCTATTCCTCTACTTTCAAATTGCTTTCTATCTTCATAGGTAATAGCATTATCAGTTATAATCTTATTAATAACATCAATATCTGCTAAAAATGCATGTTTTGCTTCACCAATTTTAGTAGAGTCAGCTAGTAATATTACTTCTTTAGCTCTTTCAATCATAACTCTTTTCACTAAAGCATCATTGATATTATATAAAGTTAAGCCACACTTAAAAGAAATTCCTGCAACACCTATAAATACTTTATCTAAAATATATTCATTTATAGTTCGAATTGCATCATGTCCTATTAAAGATTTATCTTTTCTTGAAACTGCTCCTCCAGTACAAATTACATTAATATCTTTAGCATCTAATAGTTCTATAACAACAGGTATTGAAGCGGTGACTACATTTAGTTTCGGAATATCCTTAATATATTTTGAAACTTGATAGGCAGTTGTACCAATATCTATACCAATAGAGTCTCCACTTGTTATATAAGAAGCAGCTCTTTTAGCAATTATTTTTTTTATTTCTCTTTCTTTCTCATTTCTAATATCAAAGGTAAATTCTAGGCCAACCTTCTCATCATTTAAAGTAGCTCCTCCATGAGAACGTCTTATAAGCCCCTTTTCACTAAGAAAGTCTAAGTCTCTTCTTATAGTTACTACACTGGTTTTTAATTCTTGTGATAGACTCTGTACTGAAACAACTTTTTTATTTTTTATTATCTCTAATATCACCCTTCTTCTTTCATCTGCAATCATATTCATCTCCCCTATTATTTATAAGCACTATTTATTGCGTAATGTCTTTACTTTTTCCATGAAATTTCTTACTCTTTCTTCACTTACTTCATTATAGAATTGACCATCTCTCTTAAAATGAGTACCTATTACACATCCATCTGCTATTCTTAATTGTTCTTCTACATTACTAATATTAACCCCAGTATTAACAAAAACTGGTGTATTAGTAACTACATCTTTAACTCTTTTTAGAATTTGAGTATCAGTAACAGATCCAGCTGTTAATCCAGATACACATAAAGCATCTGGGTTATTATTAAAAACAGTAGTTTTTGCTATTGATTCTATATCTCTATCAGACAAATATTTAGCAGCTTCAGGCACAATATTAAATAATGCTCTAACTTTATTAGCACCAATGCTATGCTTATGTCTAATAACTTCTCCATAATTGGTATTCCATAAGCCGAAATCACTTGCATAAACTCCAGTAAATATTTCTCTAACGAACTTTGCATCAACACTTACTGCTAAATCAAAAGTCTTATATGGATCCCAAAGTACATCTACTCCATATGGGATACGTATATCTTTTTTTAATTCCCCAATTATTCTCCCCATAGCAGCTATAGTAACAGGCTTTACATCTGTTAAATATGGTAAACTAAATTCATTTGAAAACATTACTGCATCTACACCACCATTTTGTAATGCAATCAAATCTTTTCTAGCACTTTCTATTACAAATTCCATTCCCTTATCAATATCATATTCAGGATCTCCTGGTAAAGGTTTTAAATGACACATTGCAATAATAGGTTTTTCAACATTAAAAACTTCTTTAATCCACATAAATTATCCTCCATAATTCTTTTGAATGTGATAAAGCTTATTAATCACTATTTTTCTGCAAAGTATTTCTTTAAAGGTATACATGCAAGTACATATATAGCTATTAGAAGTGCTGCAAATACCCAAACATTTCCTAATACCTTCATAATTGATACTAAGATTGCCATAGTTGATCCAAAATCTGTATTTCCATATGTTGCTCCAAGTGTTGATAGTCCTGATACTACAGTAAATATTACACCACCTAAAATTTGAAGTACACCTACAGCTAATCCTGAAATTAAAGCAGATTTCTTGCCTCCATATTTAAATCCAAATACACCTGCTATACCTCCATCAAAGAAAGTAGCTATTATACCAGGTATCATTAGAGTTTTTGAACCTACTGCTAATAAAATGAAGAAGCCTATAAACTCTCCAATAAATGCTCCTAAGAATCCAAGGATAGCTGCAAAAGGTGCAAGTGGGTAAAATACAGGCATGTCCACGCTAGGTACTGCACCTGGAACTAATTTATCAGATATACCTTTAAATGCTGGAACAAGTTCTGCAATCATCATTCTTACACCTGATAATAAAACTACAATACCAACAGTAAAACTAGCTCCTAATTCTAAAGTGAAAACTACCCAATTGGCATTACCAGCTGCTTCTTGTATAGCTTCTTTTCCTGCTAATAAACATCCTCCACCTAATACTATTGTCATTAATAAACAAGTAACTACTGTAGAATCATTAAATAATCTTGTTACAGAAGAGAATTTTCCTGTTGCATTAGTATCTTCTTCTTCTTCTTCAAAAAGTTTTGGATTTTTTTCATCATACTTACCTAATAACATTCCTATTCTTGAACTTATTACAGCTGCCATACCAGAGATATGTCCTAATGTAAAGCTATTGCCTGCAAAAGCTTTAGAATATCTATATGTCCAAGCTGGCATAACAGTCCAATAAATACCACAGAAAATACTACATACTATTAGTAATGTAGTTCCTTCAACTCCAAAGAACCAATGAACTAACCAAACTGTTAATGTAGCAAAAGCTAACATTGTATGAGCTGTTAAGAAAACTACTTTTAAAGGTCCAAACTTAGCTAATAATAAATTAATTAAGAATCCAAACAACATAACTGTAGGTACTATTGCAACTAACTCAGGGATACTGTTATTGATTGCAGCCATACCTGAATAATTTTCTGTAATTATTCCTGTTATTCCAAAATGAGTTTTCAACATTTCCATAACTGGTTTATATGCACCTTGTAGTAAAGTTGATCCTTGCTTAAGTATCATAACCCCTACAATAGCCTTAACTACTCCACTAATTACATCAACAGGTTTTTTCTTTTGTAATAAAAGTCCTATCAAAACTACAATACCCATTACTAGTTCTATTTGCCCAGCAATAGTCTTAAAAATTGTTGTTATAACATTTAAAAATCCCATATGAACCTCCTAAATTATTATATTAATTTTATTAAGTTTTCTAGTTCTTTTATCCAATTATCTAAGAATTTCTCTCCCTTTTCTTTAGTAGCTTTTGTAGCATCTCCAAAAACTCCACTTTCATTAAATTCAATCCAAGGTTTAGGTCTTATATCAATGTCATAAGGTATATCTGGATACTCACAAATTGCCTTACTCATATCAACGCTACTTGAATCGATATGAAGTACTATAGATGTTTCAATTTCTCCTGAATGAAAACCACTATTATTCCATAATTCAGTTTCCATTATTCCCTCTCCGTTCTTCTTTAGGTTCATATAACTCATGTAATAAACATTGTTGAAACCCTTTTCATCAAATAGTTCTCTAGCAGCAATTTTTGCAGGTGCAGTATTCCCCCAATGACTAGAAAAAAGTATTATGTTTTTTGCTCCTTTTTTTTCTAAACTACATACTATATCTTTAACTACTTCTATAAATGTTCTTTCTTTCAAAGATATAGTTCCTGGAAAATCTTTTGCAGACCATACTTGTCCATAAGGTAATATAGGTAATACAACACAATCAGTTTTCATTGCCAATTTTTCCGATACATATCTTCCTACTATATTATCTGTGTCCAATGTCAAATGATATCCATGCTGTTCAGTAGATCCTAATGGAAGAATAACTGCTTTGGCTTCCTTAATTCTTTTCTCTGCTTCCTTCCATGTCATTTCACTAATTAAATACTTTTTCATATTACACCTCCTTTATTAATTGAAATTTCTATTATGTGAAAATTTTTTAGTAGACAAATTAATAAAATGCATTTTTATTGCACTTTTCTTTACTGTTCTTTTATTTTCTTTTATTTTCTTTTCTTACTTATATTATACATTTTTTGTATGAATTGTGTCAATATTCTGACAATTTCTTTTCTAAATTTTACGTTTAAAGAAAAATGCCTCAGGGGAATTTCCCCTGAGGCATATTTATAGTATAAATTTATTTTACTCTGTTTTCACCTTTAGCGGCACTTCTTAATTCAATTTCAGTACCATTTCTAATCCTTCTAATATTCTCACCATGTTTATATAACATAACAATAGTTCCTACACATAAAATACAAAATTCTATGAAGCTATGACGAAACACCAAAAAATAAGCAAGTACTACAAATATAGTTGTAAAAGTTGCACTAACGATATAATCGGTAATTATAGTTAAAATTATACATCTTAGATGCTCCTAAATTACCAGAAGCATTTTTAGATACATTAACATTGTTTAATTTACCTAAATAATATGACATACTAGAGCACCCAATTAATTTTGACGTAAACTTACTTCTACTTAGGGTTAAAACTTTTTATAAAATTAGACTATCAACAATACTATTAATGTAGAAATTATATTACTAGTAAGATTTACTACATCATTATTTATAAATGTAATTCCTTTAATAAGCTTATTAGGTTTCCAATTATACTCTTTCTTTTCTGTAACAGTCTTTAAGTCTTCACAATAATATTGAGCTTGCATTGATGCTCCTAATATACTATCAACTATTGAACCAATAAATCCTATAAGAATACAAAGTATAGAATAAATAAAGCTTTGTTTTATGTCTTTATATGTAATAAGAGAAGCTATAAAATATATGCAGGATATAAATGAAGCTCCTAGAAAAGCAAAGGTTGTGCCTAATATACTAATACCGCCTGACATACCTTTTTCTAAAGGCTTAAAATTTAATATGCTTATTGGCTTACTTTTACTTAATACCCCTATTTCAGAAGCCCAAGTATCTGCATTAGCTTCAGCAAAGGAAACTGCATAAGCTAATAAAACTACTGGACTTTCAGAAAAATAATATATAATTGCAAATATAAGACCTACTCCTCCATTTGCAAATACTTGTATATAATCACGATTTCCACTTTTCTCATTTAACTTATCTAAACCTTCTTTATTATAATTTTTAAATTTTGTTAAAATGCTAGAAGATACAAAAAAAGCAACCATTATAATAGAAAACCATAATCCCCCAAAATAATATAACCCTGTTCCAAGTACTGTAGCAGCAATGCAACCACTTTTATTTAACGAGGCTTTCTTATAAGCAACAAAGGCTATTAAAAATGAAAAGGTTAGCCCAACTAAAAAGTCTAACATATTTTACCTCCTAACTTATAACATAATAAGTAAATAATATAGTAATGAAGTACCTAAAGGTACTGTTAAGTTATCTAATCCATAAGGAGAAAAAGCTTCTAAAACTGTACTTACTGTAGCTAATATTAAGCTATATAAAAGCATATTTACTGGATTAAAAATATAAAGTATAACTAAAGAAACTACAAAGGAAAATAAGAACATAGCTAAGCTTCCTTCAAGACTTTTGTTATTTCCCAATACTTTAAATTTATGCTTTCCATATTTAACTCCTATTATAGCAGCAAAGCCATCACCATAGCCCATAACTAATATACCTAAAGCACCAATGTAAGAAAATTCAGTATTTTTAAAGGTTATAAGTGCTAAAATCATTAAAGATAATGCAAAATACACAGTTCCTAAATCATTTTTAGAGCCATCTCTTTCCATAGCCTTAAATATCTGCTTTTTGTATGATATATAATTTATAATAACAAAAAGTGCAGGTACAATAGAGGCATAAATATTATTATTAAAGAAAATCATAGCCACAATCCACCAGTTAGCCACCCCTACATGAATAAATTTTCTGCTATCTTCATTAGCTAATATATTTAATTTATTTAGTAGAGATGAAATCCCAATTATTCCAAATATAAATAGTATAGAAACAATTATTCCAACAACATTAACCAAAAAAACCCTCCTTCATTATTATGTAGTTAAAAAGTTCCAAGAAAAATTACATTTTATAACTTTAAAAATCTTTTTATATATTCCAACATAATTTCTCTTTGTTAAACAATCATAGTTATTTTTTCTAACAGAATTTAATATTTCTTTATATAAAGTAGCTGCAAGTAAAACAGCTCCACTACTATCTTTATCAAAGAGCTTAATTTTTTTATAAGCTTCTTTATATAGCTCTTCTGATATTTTAGCTTCATATTCCCAAAGCTTTATAAAATTATTATTTATTAAATTTGAGGATAAGTCTAAAGATGAGTAATTAAACTTGTCCATAATTTCCCTTGGAATGTAAATTCTATTAATCTTCAAATCTTCGCCTATATCTCTTAATATATTAGTTATTTGCATAGCTGTACCAAGCTTTACTGCTACTTCCTCTAGTTCTTTATGATGTTTTGTTGATAAAATAGGAAGTATCATAAGTCCTACAGTTCCTGCTACGTAATAACAATAATTTATTAATTCATCCTGAGTTTCAATATTTTTAAAATTAGCATCCATTAATTGGCCCTCAATCATTCAAAAAATGGCTTTATATCCATATTATAATTTTTAAAAACTTCTTCTAAGGCTCTCCATAAAGGCTTATCCACAATTTCACCTTTACTAAATAAGTTTAGTTCATCTTTAAATAAATGAAGGCTCTCTGCATCATTCCTTAAATCTATTAAATCATCAGCTGTTCTACAAAATGCATATACTGCAAAAATTGCATTAGCTTTATCCTTTGGTAATCTAGAAAAAGCTTTATAAAAGCTCTTAGAATTCTCTTTTATTATCTCTTTACAATATAAAAAATCATTATCTAGTGACATAAAAACACCTCCTTCAATTAATGTATATATATTATACCTAATATTAATTATCTTTTAAATAAAATTATCATTTAAAACTCCCATTATTTTATAAATATAGTATACTAGTGTGTAAGAGTCAGGTTATATTTTATTAGGAGTGGTTAAATTGAGAAAAAAAATCATTATTGTAGGTGCAGGTGTTGGAGGCTTAGCTACAGCTATAAGATTGCAATCCAAAGGCTATGAGGTAGAAATATTTGAAAAGGAATCCATGGTTGGTGGTAAAATGCATCAAATCCAAGGTAATGGATTCAAATTTGATTTAGGACCTACCATAGTAATGATGCCTCAAATTTATAATGAAGTTTTTGAGGTAGCTGGTAAAGATCCAAAGGATTATATACCTATGGAAAACTTAGATCCTGTTTATTCTTTAACTTTTGATGATGGTAAAAGAGTTTCAGTTTCTACAGATTTAGTTAAGTTAACAAAGTTTCTTGAAGAAATAAGCTATGAAGAAGCTCAAGGTTATATGAGCTATTTAGCTGATGTTTATAAAAGATACTTAGTTGCAAAGGATCATTTTATAGAGAAATCCTTTAGAGGACCTAAAGATTTTTATAATCCAAAAACATTAAGACAAGCCTTAAAACTAAAAACCTTCGATAGTGCTTATCACAGCATATCTAAATATGTAAAAGATGATAAACTAAGAAAATTATTAAGCTTCCAAACCTTATATATTGGAATTTCGCCTTATAATAGTCCTTCTATCTACACAATTATACCTATGATAGAAATGGTATATGGAGTATGGTTTATTAAAGGTGGAATGTACACTATGGCTAAGTCTATGGAGAAGTTATTTATTGAGTTAGGTGGAAAGATAAATTTAAACTCCTCAATAGATGAAATAGTCATTGAAAATGGAAAAGCAGTTGGAATAAAGCTAGATTCAAAAGAAATAAAAGCAGACTCTATAGTTTGTAATGCTGATTTCCCATATGCTATGAAAAATTTAATTAAAGAAGAAAAATATAAAGGTAAGTATACAGACAAGAAGATAGATAAAATGAAATATTCTTGTTCATGTTTTTTAATGTACTTAGGCTTAAAAGAAAAGCTAGAGGATTTTGAAGTTCATAATATCTTCTTTGCTAAGGATTTTGATAAAAATATTAGTGATATTTTTGATGGAATATTACCAGATGATCCTTCTATTTATCTTTATCTTCCTACAAAGGTTGATGCTTCTTTAGCACCAGAAGGAAACGAATGCTTATATGTATTAGTACCTATTCCAGAGCTTTCAAGAGATAAAATTGTATGGAATGATGAAACTATAGCTAATTATAGAAGCAAAATTCTAGATATAATTAAGGATAAAACAAAAATAGATAATTTTGAGGATTTAATAGAGTTTGAAAGAATAGTAACTCCAAAGGATTTTGAAGGAAGGTTTAATGCTTACAATGGAGCAACTTTTGGACTAGCTCCAACTTTATTCCAAAGCAATTATTATAGACCTCATAATAAAGCTTCACATTGTGAAAACCTATATTTTGTAGGAAGCAGTGTCCACCCTGGAGCAGGAGTTCCTATAGTATTAACTTCAGCCAAGCTTACAGCTAATGAAGTTATGAAGGATGATGGGATAATTTAATTAATTATTAGTAATTTGAAATTTTCATAATAATAAATCCCTAAAATACTCTATGATATATTATTTTAGGGATTTATTTATCTTATTATATTTATTTATAGTCTCAATTGTAATAATTGCTACTATGACCTCTATGATAAATAATAACAAAGTTAAGTAAGTCATCATAGTTGCTAATTTATCTGTAGGCATTATAGGTATAGAATTCCAACAGTAACTAATCCCTTTAATAAGAGTATAATTTATCAAACAAATCATTATTACAAAAATGTACTATTTCTCAATCTTAGTTACGAAATAGTACATTTTTTCATAGAAGTTTATTCTTAGTAAACCTAAATTTCTAATTTTTAATACCCTACAAATATCTTAAACCCATTATTTTTTATTTATTCGTGAAAGTTCAATTTAGTAAAATACATATTTAAAGCGCACTTTTATTGTATTTCTTGATTACTAATATTAAATATTATCATTGTAAACTTTTTTATTAATAAAAAAATCCAATAGGAAATAATCCTAAATTAGAAATAATTTGCACATTATCTTCTGAGATATTTAAAAAACTAGATATTTCATTTTTTAACTTGTCTTCTGAAAAGTAAGTTGATAACCGAAAATAGTGTTTATTTTTCTTAGTTACTATATATCTCCAAAGCCCTAAATACTTTAAAGATGTTTCAATATTAGGCTTTTCTTTACTATCATTATTAATTATTATAGTAATTTCAGTATGTGGAGAAGGTTCCTTACATAAAAGTGCTTCTATTCTCCTTGATAATTTTCTTGAAAAAAGAAAAGTTACTAACCATATAAAAAACATAATATAGATCGGCATTTTATCTAAATATCCTGATGATTTATTCTCACTTAAAATAAATCCTAATAAAACGAGTATTATGGTAAAAATTACATTAAATATTAATAGATTATTTTTCAATCTCTCTAAATAGTTAACTTCTATATCTTTTGTTTCATTTAAAACTTTCATTCCATCTTTCTTAGTATCAATATAGCTATAAACTACATTAAAATCTGATATCAGTAATTTTTTTTGTATTATTTTTTTGACAAATTCACTTTTTGAATATTCATTTATATTAAAATCCTTATTAATGAATTCTACTTGTAATTTACTTTGTGTTAAGTTTTTATTTTTACTAAAATTATAAATATTAAATTTAACATTTTCTAATATATATCCATTATTTTTTTGAGTTGATAAAAATTTCTTTTCTTTTTCACTACCTTTTAAAAAAAATTTTATTTTTCTCATTCTCATTATCACCTTTCTTTTATAATCTCATTGTATAGTAATTCTAAAAAAGATATCTGTTCTTCAAGTAGTTTTTCTCCTAATGAAGTCAATTTATATTTTTTTTTATTATCTTCTTCTGAAATTAACTCAATATAACCATTTTCTAAATAATAAGATAAACTTCTATACATTGTTGTAGGACCAATAGTTACTATATTATTAGTTTTTTGCATTATTATTTTCATAATTTCATATCCATGAGAGGGTTTTTGTAACTCCCATAAAATTAGAAAATTAGCATAACTTAATGGTATTGTATTCATATTATTCCTCCTTTTTCCTTTTACTTTATAAATTTATTATATACCCAAAATAAATATATTTCAAGTGGGTATATTCTTTTTGGGTATATTAAGTAAGTTAGGAAAATGTGTCACGCATTAAGAGCAGTTTCCTATCACATACCAATGATTTGTAAAATTTTTATAAATTCTGCTTATATTCTTTCAATAATTTATAGTATTCTGCTTTAAGAATGCACAGCAGAATTTAGATTATATATTTTTAAAAGTAGATATTTTTAAGGTAATAAAACTTAAATACGAATAAAGGAGCTATTTTAGTAGCTCCTTTATCATTTATAATATACTTAATTTCTAAGCATTTTTAACTGTCTTTACTTTCTTCTCTTCTTTATATAACATTAGAACAATCAAAGCTAATAATGAAGCAATTGTAACTGTTGCATAAACTTCTTGGAAGCCCTTATTTAGTGTAGTTTGGAATTCATCTTCAATTAAATCTCTACTATTTTCAATATCTGTTAGATAATTATCTTTTCCAGTTTCAAAGGCCTTTGGAATAGCTTCTTTTAATGCTTTCATTTTTGATAATGTATCTTCCATTTGAGTTTTAGCTACATTCATCTTATCAATTGTTGGCTTTGTTCCTGGATTGCTTGGCATTGCATTTATTCCTTGTGTTAATTGTAAAGCAGAGTCATTAAGAGAATTAATTCCAGAATCTATTCCTCCATTTATTTTTTCAATTACAGAAGGTGTCATTTGTGCAAACATATAGTCTGCCATAGTCTTTGTATTATCAGTAATTGTTGTAACATCTGAAGTTTTTAATAATTCTACGATTTCATCTGATAATTTGAAATTATCATTTTTACTATTCATATCAAATTTTATAGTTTCCATTGATGATAAATCTGGTATATTTGCATCTTTAAGCTTCTCTGCCATAGAAGGATTTTCTTTTAGCTTACTAAACTGATCATTTAACTCCTTAGCATATGGAAGCTGTGGAACATGTACTTCATTAGGTATAATATTCATAATATTAGCTTGTACTGACATTCCAGCATGTGAAATAAATCCTATCATTATTGCAGGAGCAATAGAAGTGCCAATAGATCTAATTAATGAAACAGCTGCTAATGCTGAATTTGATTCTTCAAATTTAGTGTTATCAAGCATCATATAATTTATTGGTGTTCCCATAGTAAAGCCTATTCCTGTTCCTAGTAAAATTAAACATATTACTATTGAAATTAAGCTTGGATTTTTTGCAGCATAAAATATAATATATAAAGATCCTAGTATAGAAGCAACAAAGCCAGTACCAAGTACGATCTTAGCACCATATTTATCAATTAATTTTCCTGAGAATGGTGCTCCAATTCCTGCAAATAACCCTAAAATAATAACGAAATATCCACCACTACCTGAAGCTATTTTCAATGAGTTTTCAGAGAATTGAGGAACAAATATCATTCCCATAATAATAATTCCTGTTATAAAAGCAATAAAGAATGTAATTATAATCCTAATATTTTTAAAATATGAAATATTAAGTACTGGATCTTCTGCTTTCTTTTCTATTAATATAAATATTGGTAGTAAAACTACAAATACTATTAAGAAAGGATAAACAGATGTACTTAAGAAGGTATCTTTAAAATTATAATAATCAATATTTTTAAGTCCATATAAAATAGAAAGTACCATTAAAGTTAATGTTGTAATTCCTAAAATATCAATCTTTTTAACATCTGTCATCTTAGTATTTGGAAGAGTTCTAAAGCCTGCTATTAATATAAATATTGTAATTGGAATATTTATATAAAATATAAATTGCCAATTATTTTGACCAAATATATCTATAATTGCACTACCAGCAGATGCTCCAAAAATGTTAGCAATTCCATAAACTCCACCTACTAAGCCAAGTGCAAGTCCTCTTTTTTCTTTTGGTAATGTTGTACCAAATTCAGCTGTTGCAATAGGAAGAATTCCACCTCCACCAATAGCTTGAACAACTCTTGAAATTAGTAATACAGAAAAGCTTCCCATATTTTGTGATAAACCACAGAATAAAGAGCCAATACCAAATAAAGATATACTTGTTAAGTAAACATACTTTCTTCCATATTTATCAGCTAACTTCCCCATAATAGGAATACTTGCTGCATATGCAAGAGTATAAATAGTTATCATCCATATTCCTGTATTATCATTTACCATTAGGTCATTTTGGATTATAGTTCTTGCAGGTGTTACTATCCCTGTATCTATAGCCCCCATAAATATACCTAATAAATATACAGCCATAATTAATCCTAAGTTCAATTTTTTCTCTTTTACCCTCATAAACCCTTTCCCCTTTCAATTTCTAATCTAAATATTTAGCAACATTTTCTGCCATTTTACCTGTAAGTCTTTTCACACAATCAATATCTTCCTTACTCATTTCCCCATAAAGAATCTTATTCCAGTCATCAAATATAGCATTTATATATTTCATAATATATGCACTTTTTTCTGTAAGTGAAATAATATTTTCTCTCTTGTTATTAGGATTTTGTTCTCTCTTTATAAAGCCTTTATCTTCAAGCCTAGTTAAGGTTTTTGCTACCATACCTTTATCAATCATATACCTTTTTGAAATGCTCTCTTGGTTTACGTTTTCATTTTTTGATAAAAATATAATGATAATCTGTTCCCCAAAAGTCAAATCAAATTCTTTTAATTTCTTTTCAGTAAAGCTTCTCCAATATCGTACTATAACCTCAAAGTTATCCATATCAATCCTCCATTTATATTAAAACTTAAAACTGTAATATTAATGTTGTAATTTACAACAGTTGATTTTTACCACAATACCTATAATAATCCTTTAATTTTTTAATCACAATATCCATTTTCGCTTATTATCCCTTGATATTCACCAAAAAATACCAATTCAAGTAAACTATTATAATATTATATAGGTTATCATTTTTTTCAGCTTAAAATTTTTAATAATAAAAAAGGAGTAACGATTAATCACCATCACTCCCTATATTTAATATATTAATTACTTTTTAAATTAATTATTTTACTCTATGTTCCCCTTTATTGGCACTTCTTAATCCAATTTCAGTTCCATTTTTAAGTCTTTTAATATTTTCAACATGTTTATAAAACATTACAAGAGTTGCCACAGACAAGATGAAAAAAGCTATAAGATTCTTATTAAATAATCCAATATAAGCAGGTACAGAAATTATAGTTGTAAAGGTTGCAGTCACAATATAATCAGTAATTAAAGTTAAAAGTGCACATATAACAATTAAAGCTATTGCAAACTTCCAATCTAGTGCAATAGTCATACCTATATAAGAAGCAAGTCCTTTACCACCTTTAAATTTTAAGTAAAAAGGAAAAATATGTCCAATAACACAGGCTACTCCTGCTAATTCTGCCACATAAGGTAAATCAGCAAATAAATATCTTGCTAACATAATAGCTATATAAGCTTTTAAAATATCATGTAAAGCTACTAAAATACCAGCTTTCCATCCCATTATAACAACCATGTTAGATGCACTTAAATTACCAGAACCCTTCTTAGCTACATTAATATTATTTAATCTTCCTAAATAATATGACATACTGGAGCTTCCAATTAAGTAGCCTATTAAAATAACTATGAGATACCTCATTGTAATCCCCCATCTTCCTAATAATCTTGTTTTATCCTTCCATTTTTAATATATCATAATCTATCTTTTCTTCCTATATTCTTCTTTATTTTTTATAATTAAAATACATGAAAATAACATAGAATTCATAAAACTTCATAAAAGAAGAGCTATCGCTAGCAGATTTTTACCCACTAATACGATAGCTCTTTTTCTATATCTTTTATGTATTTATTAATATCTTGATACTTTACCTAAGGAATAC
>ERZ857882.3371-NODE-3371-length-15165-cov-11.845797_pt1 | contig 15165 bp, 15 predicted proteins | sample MGYA00519697_ERZ857882 | MGnify/ENA primary metagenome ERZ857882 (study PRJEB31778, sample SAMEA3449373) | human gut metagenome | biome: human gut; feature: human-associated habitat; material: faeces | place: United Kingdom | collected 2010/2012 ...
TTATCCCCGCGTCGTACCGGCGAAGGGGTTTTTACGGAACAATAGACGCCCTGAGGAACCCGTTCGGCGGATTTCAGGGCTACCCGGATGTCTTCGGCCGTGAATTCCAACACTCCGGTCGTCTCTCCGGTGATGAAAACTTCCTCTCCGGCTTCCAGCGGAGCCGCTTCGACCAGGATCTCCGCTACGCCGATCCGGGAGAAGTAATTCGTTACCTTGCCGACGTACACCTTGCGCATCGTGGCGGACGACCCGTAGTGACTGCTCCACTGTCCGGCCCGTTCGCCGAGGTAGTACCCGCCCCAGAAACCGCGGTTGAATACGGTCTGCAGCCGCTGCTTCCATGCCTCGGCCTTTTCCGGGGTATACGTTCCGGCTTCGATCGCCCGCAGCGCTTCGTCGTAGCATTCGACGACCCGTTTGACGTATTCCGCCGAACGGGCCCGGCCCTCGATCTTCAGCACCCGCACTCCGGCCTCCAGGAAACGGTCGAGGAAATCGACCGTGCAGAGGTCCTTCGGCGACATGATATAATGGTTCTCGATCTCCAGTTCTTCGCCGGTATCTTTGTCCCTGACCTCGTAAGCCCTGCGGCAGATCTGGCGACAGCTTCCCCGGTTTGCCGAACAGTTCGTGTGGTGCAGGCTCAGGTAGCATTTGCCGGAGATGGCCATGCAGAGTGCACCGTGCGCGAACATTTCGATTTTGACCGGTTTGCCGTGCGGACCGCGGATATCCCGCTCGAGAATGCCGCGGCGGATCGCCTGCACCTGCGCGAGGCTCAATTCGCGTGCCAGTACCACCACGTCGGCATATTGCGCGTAAAATGCGACCGATTCGATGTTCGACACGTTCAGTTGCGTGGAGATGTGGACTTCGAGACCGATCGATCGGGCGTAGAAAATCGCCGCCTGATCCGATGCGATCACGGCGTCCACGCCTTCCCGTCGGGCCCTGTCCAGAATCCGGCGCATTTCGGGCAGGTCTTCGTCGTATAGGATCGTATTGACGGTCAGGTAAGTGCGGATGCCGTTCTCGCGGGCGGTCGCGACGATCCTTGCCAGGTCGTCCAGCGTGAAGTTGAACGACGACCGGGCGCGCATGTTCAGTTGTTCGACGCCGAAATAGATCGAATCGGCTCCGGCCTGCACGGCCGCCGCCAGCGATTCGTAGCAGCCTACCGGCGCCATGATCTCGATTTCGTCGCGTTTTATCTTTTCCATCGTTTTGCAGTTGGGGCGCGTTGTCCCCGTTTTTTCGAAAGACCCGTTATTTTTTGCGGTTCAACAGGGTTTCGCCCAGTTCCTGCAGCGGGACGATGCGTTCGATCCCGACTTCCAGGCTATTGAGGATTCGGTCGGCATTGCGGAAATAGTCGGCGATCGCCTTTTCGGTGATCTTCCGGACTCCCAGCCGGTCGTAGATGCCACGCACGGTTTCGATTTTCTCCGCCGCCGACATGCCGCCGTCGTGCAGCCGCGCGAGCAGTTCGCCGCGGGTGGCCGCATCGGCGGTTTTCAGCGCCGTAGTCAGCAGGAACGTTTTTTTGCCGGCCAGGATATCCCCGCCGATCGGTTTGCCGAATACGGCGGCATCGCCGTACGTGTCGAACAGGGCGTCCTGCAGTTGGAAAGCCAGTCCGACGTTGATCCCGAAGTTGTATAACAGTTCGGCTTGCCACGGTTGGGCTTCCGCGCAGATTGCCCCGAGTTTGAGCGCGCCGGCCAACAGCACGCCCGTTTTCAGCCGGATCATCTCCAGGTACCGGTCGACCGTTACGTCGTCGCGCGATTCGAAGTCCATGTCGTACTGCTGTCCTTCGCAGACGCCGATGGCCGTTTCGTTGAACGTTTCGAGTAGCTGCGGCAGCACTCTCCGGTCGCATCCGCACAACAGTTTATAAGCGTAGATCATCATTGCGTCGCCGGACAGGATCGCCACGTTGTCGTTCCAGCGCGTATGCACGGCAGGTTTGCCGCGACGGGTGTCGGAACGGTCCATGATGTCGTCGTGCAGCAGCGTGAAGTTGTGGAACACTTCGACGGCGAGAGCGGCCGGTTTGGCGCAGTCGATCTCATCGCGAAACAGGTTGCAGGCCATCAGCAGCGCGACCGGACGGATTCGTTTGCCGCCCTCTTCGAGCGAATAGACGATCGGAGCGTACAGCAGTTCGGGCTGCTGCGGATATTTCAGGTTTTTGATTTCGTTCTGAACGATATCGGCCAGTTCGTGGAAAGAGTACATAATGCCGGATTTTAAGGGTCTTCCGTTTGATTCGGATGCAAAGTTAAGAAAAAAACGTTACGGCCGTACCGGGGCGTCCGGCGGAACGTTGCCGCCGGACGCGCAATCTGTCCGGATTGCGAAATAATATCGGCGCGTCGCCGTTATTTTCAAACCGGATGCTTGCAGGGATGATTTTTTTTGTATATTTGAAAGACATTTTACGCGATTCGCAACCATTTGAAATAATTAAATAATTTAAAACCTGATTTAACAGATGAAAAAAGTAGCAGTTGGCGTGGATATCGGAGGTACCAATTCCGCCTATGGTTTAGTCGACGAGCAGGGGAATATTTTGAGCGAGGGCGTATTTCCGACCCGCAATTTCCCGGATTCGGATCTTTATATCGAAGAGTTGTATATCGGAATCCAGAATCTGCTGAAGACGGCCGGAGAAGAGTACGAACTGATCGGAGTGGGTATCGGCGCGCCCAACGGCAACTTTTATAAAGGAACGATCGAATTCGCGCCCAACTTACCGTGGAAGGGCACGGTGAATTTGGTCGAAAAAATGAAGCGTTTCTTCCCGACGCTGCCGGTGATCGTTACCAACGACGCCAATGCGGCGGCCGTCGGCGAAATGGTATACGGCGGCGCGCGCGGCATGAAGGACTTTTTGGTCGTGACGCTCGGCACGGGACTCGGCAGCGGGTTCGTAGCCAACGGCCAGTTGATTTACGGGCACGACGGTTTCGCCGGCGAGCTCGGGCACGTGACGGTCAGCCATACGGGGCGCGTCTGCGGATGCGGTCGCAAGGGATGTCTCGAAACTTATGTTTCGGCGACCGGGATCAAACGAACGATTTTCAAGCTGATGGCCGACAGCATCGAGGACAGCGAATTCCGGCATGTGACGTTTACCGACCTGACTGCCGAAATGATTACCAAAGCGGCGCTCAACGGCGACCCGTTGGCAATCGAAGCGTACGAATACACCGGCATGTTGCTCGGACGCGCGCTGGCTGATGCGGTGAGCATCACCAGTCCCGAGGCGATCTTCCTGTTCGGCGGATTGGCCAAGGCCGGCAAGTATATTTTCGAGCCGACGAAGAAATACATGGAGATGAACATGATGCCGATTTTCCGCAACAAGGTGAAATTGTTGCCGTCCGGTATCGACGGGAAAAACGCCGCCGTTCTCGGGGCGTCGGCTCTCGCATGGCAGCATGTGCAAAACAAGGGATAAATATTCCCATACTGTTATGTGTGCAAACTAGAGTGAGCCTGACAGATACGACTGTCCGGTAAGAGGCCGGGCCTTTCCGGAAATTGGTTTTTGAAAGCCCTCCCCATTCGGGGAGCGGCTTTTTTTACGATTCTACCGAGATTTCTGTTAGTTAAAATACTTTCGCCATAAAAAAATGCCGATCTACCTTTTGTTCGGAATCGCTGTCCTGGAATCTCGGGAATTGCAGAAGCCCAAAGTCCGAACGGTCGAAAAGCAGGAGTTTGCCCACCTGAACTCGCTAACGCTGGAAATCGAGCGGATCGGATCGCGGATTCTTTTTCGGGCTGTGGCGTTTGAAGGACGCGTATTTGCTCCCCGGTTTGAAATGTTCGGATTTCGATATGCGATCTCTACCGATTGAGGAGTCTATGAACGCGCGGATGCGGGACGGGAAATAGAGAATTTTCGCGCTTCGGCGATCCTCGTTTCCCGAAAATAACGTATCTTGCGAAGGTCATGTAGGCTGGAATCGGTATCCTGTTTGCTGGGTAACGATCCGGAACGCAAGAAAAATCAAATTTCGAAAGATATGAAAAGTGTTAAGGAAAGTCTGCTGGAGCGCCGGTCGATCCGGCGTTACGAACGCCAGCCGATCGAACCGGAAAAGCTGGATTTTATTTATGAAGCGATCCGCAACGCGCCGACCAGTTACAACGGTCAGCAGTTTTCGGTAATCGCCGTTACCGACCAGGCCCTGAAAGAGCAATTGTACGAGATTACCGGACAGAAACAGATCAAGACGTCGGCCGTTTTCATGGTCTTCTGCATGGATTTTCATAAACTGCGGCTCGCGGCCAAACAGAAGGGCGTCGATACGCCGGCGTTCGACGCTACGATCGACGGTTATACGGTCGGCGTGATCGACGCTTCGCTGGCGATGATGAGCGCCGTGACGGCCGCCGAATCGCTCGGACTGGGCTGCTGCTGCGTCGGGTATATCCGCACGGCCGATCCCGAAAAGGTTTCGCAGATGCTGGCGTTGCCGCGGGGCGTTTCGATCGTCTGCGGACTCGCCGTCGGCTATCCGCGCGAGAAGCCCGATCTGAAACCGAAGCTGCCGCTGCCGCTGGTCGTTCACGAGAACCGGTATTGCGCCGATGACCGGATGCTGCCGCTGCTCGATCGTTATGACAAGGAGGTCGCCGAATTCAACTGTTGCCGTGCGGGCGACCGTACCGACAACGACTGGGCCTGCCACATCGCCGATTATCACCGCCATTCGATGGAACATTCGATCCGGGAATACCTTGAGCGGCAAATCGGTCTGAAGTAAGTCCGTGCCGTCGAAGCGTACATAAACCGAACCGGGATACTCCGAAAGGAGTGTCCCGGTTTTACTTTTACCAAGCCGCCCGGTTCAGACCGTCTTTTCGAACAGAATGTGAATCCATATCGGCCTGTTGCGGCCGTACAGTTTGTACTGAATCTGGTTCAATGCGCGTGCGACGAAACAGAGCGCCCATTGTATTCGGTCGATCTTCGGTCGGACGAGTTTTTCGCCGCAGCGGATGCATCCTTCCTCCTGTTCGTAGCTGCCGTAGGGATATCCGCACAGGCGGTAGATCGCCACCGACAGCGGGTTGGTGACGGCCTGTCCGCGTCCTGTGAGCCGGATCTCGCGGGGCGTCATGCCGGGGAACAGGGCGGTCAGCCGCTGCCGGTCGAAACGGTTCAGGTGGCCGGTCGTCGGATTGACCGCGCCGCACCGGAGGCAACGGGTGCGGTTGGCGCGCAGATCCTGCCGGTAGGGAACGCCGATTACCGCGTAGCGCGATGCGACGCGGACGATCTCGTTGCAGGCCTGCTGCAATTTCTCGGGCGGGACGTGTTCCAGCACTTCGGTGCAGAAAACGGTATCGAACGCATTGTTCGCGAAACGGAGTCCGGTAACGTCTCCCTGTACGGCCGTGATGCCGGGCGCGTCGATTTCGGGTTTCGTAAGGTCGAGCGCTACCACTTCCGGGTACAGGGCGGTGAGTTTCCGCGATAGGTAACAGTCCCGCGCGCCGATCTCGAGCACCCGTTTCCCTTTCGGGGTCAGCGACATCAGGTCTGCGATGCGGAGTTGTTCGCGGACCGTGCCGCGTTGCCTGGCTATATCGAACATAGAGCGTCAGATTTCGAATGTGAAGATGCGCATCGTGCGTCCGTCGATCGTCAGCAGCCGTCCGGCCAGTCCGTCGCCGATACCCGCGAGCAGCTTGATCGTTTCGAGCGCTTGCAGCGAGCCGATGACTCCGACGATCGGCGAAAGTACTCCGACGATCGGCTGTTGTACCGGCTGTTCCGGATAAAGAGAACGGTACGATCCGGCCCCCGCCGTGTTGAAGACCGAAACCTGTCCGCCGATCTGCTCGGCAGTACCGTATACCATCGGTATCCGCCGGGCCGAACAGAAATCGTCGATCGCATAACGGGTGGCGTAGTTGTCGGTGCAGTCCACGACGACGTCGCAATCCGACAGGATTTCGTCCGCATTGCCGCCGTCGAGCCGGTCGGTGCGGATTTCGATCCGGCAGGCCGGATTCAGCCGCGACAGCCGTGCCGCGGCGACTTCCGCTTTCGGAGCGTCCAGGTCGGCGGTCGTGTAGAGAATCTGGCGTTGCAGGTTGCTCAGCGATACGGTGTCGTTTTCGACGATCCGCAGGCGGCCGACTCCCGCCGCTGCCAGGTAGTTCAGCGTCGCCGAGCCGAGTCCTCCGGCTCCGACCACCGTTACGCGACTTTCCGAGAGCCGTTGCTGCCCGGTTGCCGAAAACCCTTCGACCAGCAGGTTGCGTTGATAGCGTTCCGTTTCTCGTTCGGTCATGCGGGTTTATTTTTGTTTTTTGTTATAGAGGAACCGTTTGATCTTGTGGGTCGGCGTTTTTTCGAATTCGTCTTTCTGTTCGATGACGGTCGATATTTTCGAGAAGCGGTACACGTACACCCGCAATCTTTTTCACGCCAAGATGAACATCATTCACCTTTATCAATGAAGCGTCAAACTCATTCCAAAGGGCGAACATGGCTTCATAGGCTTGAATTTGTTGTTCGAGCCTATCCTCCAAATCGGCAGCTTCCGTTTTACAGCGCTTCACTTCCATGCGGAGGGCACTTTCCTTATTCTTGATGATAGGAAGCGTACGCACCCGCACTTTCAGTTGCTTTTCGAGCTGCTGAAGAGAGGTTTTGTTATATTGAAACTTTATAGCCACGTTGTTTTTGCTAATTATTGGTTATAAATTTAGTTGCTGATTATTCTCCTTTCGGCCAGTACTGGTCAACAAGTTCCTTCTTGATATTTACTTCTTCCGGACGGAAGTATTCGCCGAACAAGCCCCAGGCCACATCCAGCATTTCAGTAGTATCAAGGTTGACATCAATAGCCAGCAACTGGTTAGAATAGTCCTTCGCAAAAGCCAACGTACGTTCGTCGTAATTTGTCAGGTCGAAACCGTTTTCCATCTTAGTCTTCGCATTTGCAGCATCGGCATACAGACGTACAGCGGCATTCATCACCTGCGGATGGTCTTTACGTGTCTTCTTACCGGTTACCAACTGTTTCAGACGGGACAATGAACGGAACGGGTCAACAATAACCTTACCGATATCACTGTCACGACGCAAGAACAACTGTCCTTCCGTAATATAACCCGTGTTATCAGGCACAGCGTGCGTGATATCTCCACCGGACAACGTTGTCACTGCAATAATCGTGATAGAACCACCGGAAGGGAACTGGACCGCCTTTTCGTAAATCTTCGCCAAATCCGAATAGAGCGAACCCGGCATAGAGTCTTTGGACGGAATCTGGTCCATACGGTTGGATACGATAGCCAACGCATCGGCGTAGCTGGTCATATCGGTCAGCAGTACCAATACTTTCTCGTTATTGTTTACAGCGAAGTATTCGGCAGCAGTCAGTGCCATATCCGGAATCAGCAGACGTTCTACCGGAGGATTTTCCGTCGTATTCATGAAGCTCACAATACGGTCGAGAGCACCGGCGTTGGAGAACACATTCTTAAAGTAAAGGTAGTCATCATTCGTCATACCCATACCGCCCAGAATGATCTTGTCTGTTTCAGCACGCAATGCCACGTTTGCCATCACCTGATTGAAAGGCTGGTCGGGGTCGGCGAAGAACGGAATCTTCTGACCGGACACCAGTGTGTTATTCAAGTCGATGCCGGCAATACCCGTTGCAATCAGTTCCGACGGCTGTTTACGGCGCACCGGATTCACTGACGGACCACCGATTTCCACTTCCTGTCCTTCAATTTCCGGACCTCCGTCAATCGGATCACCGAAAGCATTGAAGAAACGTCCTGCCAACTGCTCACTTACTTTCAACGTAGGCGATTTGCCGAGGAACACTACTTCGGCGTTGGTAGGAATACCTTCCGTACCTTCAAATACCTGCAGAGTGACATCGTCACCGGCAATCTTAACCACCTGTGCCAGTTTACCGTTCACAGTGGCAAGCTCGTCATACCCTACTCCTGTCGCTTTCAGCGAACAAGTAGCCTTGGTAATCTGAGTAATCTTGGTATATATCTTTTGAAAAGCTTTTGTTGCCATCTATATATTTACAATTTAGCTATTTACAATTTACTATTTAACGCTTCTTTCGGCAATCAGTTCTTTTAATTGCTGCTGGAATCCTTCGTACTGCTCAGATTTGAACTTCGAGTAGTTCATCTGCTTGCATACATTGATCATCTTCTTGAAGTAATCCATTACTTCATTGAAGTTATCAAATTCAAATTCTGTATGGCAGATGTCGATTATCATATTCAGAATAGCTTCCTGACGTTCCATCGGAGTCACCGAGTCAACCTCATCAAAGGCATCCTGCTGCAGGATTACGAAGTCGATCAATTCGGATTTCCAGAAGATTACGTGGTATTCTACAGGTACACCGTCATCACCCAGAATGTTAATCTGCTCGGCAATTTCCTTACCACGCTGCAAGCGGGTTTTAAGTTCATTCACCTTGCCGATCCATTCGTCATTGATATGATCCTTGATATATTCTTCAAATTCCGGATATTCGATATATTTGGAATAAGAGTCAATCGGGTTCACGGCCGGATAACGTTTCTTGTCGGCACGATCCTGTTCCAATGCGTAGAAACAGCGGGCTACCTTCTTCGTGTTTTCCGTTACAGGCTCTTTCAAGTTACCACCGGCAGGAGATACCGTACCGATAAAAGTAATTGAGCCGGTTTCGTCGTTACCCAGTTTCACATAACCTGCACGACCGTAGAAGTTAGAAATAATAGCAGAAATATCCATCGGGAACGCATCCGGTCCGGGCAATTCTTCCATACGATTGGACATTTCGCGCAACGCCTGCGCCCAACGGGAAGTAGAGTCAGCCATCAGCAATACCTTCAATCCCATCGAACGGTAATATTCAGCCAGAGACATTGCTGTATATACAGACGCTTCACGGGCGGCTACCGGCATGTTGGAAGTATTTGCAATAATGATGGTACGTTCCATCAATTTGCGTCCTGTATGCGGGTCCACCAATTCCGGGAATTCCGTAAAGATTTCCACTACCTCGTTGGCACGTTCACCACAAGCTGCGATAATTACGATATCCGCTTCCGCCTGTTTGGAGATCGCGTGCTGAAGCACCGTCTTACCTGTACCGAACGGGCCGGGGATAAATCCTGTACCACCTTCCACAATCGGGTTCAGCGTATCGATTACACGTACACCGGTTTCCAGCAATTTGAAAGGACGCGGTTTTTCTTTGTAATTCGTCATAGCCCGTTTCACCGGCCATTTCTGAATCATCGTTACCGGAATGTCATTTCCTTCCTCATCTGTCAGGATCGCAATGGTATCTTCTATCTTATAATCTCCTTCGGGCATGATTGTCTTTACAGTAGCCGTTCCGTTCATAGTGAATGGAGCCATAATTTTCAGCGGCTGAAAGTTTTCATCCACCTGTCCCAGCCATGCGGAAGCTACGACTTTATCGCCGGCTTTCACCATCGGAACAAAATGCCATATACGTTCTTTATCCAACGGATATGTATATTGTCCTCTTTTCAGGAAAACACCGTCCATCTTGTCAAGGTCGTTTTGCAGACCATCGTAGTTCTTCGATAACATACCCGGACCCAGGGTCACTTCAAGCATGTGTCCTGTAAATTCGGCTTCGGCACCCACTTTCAGTCCACGGGTGCTTTCGAACACCTGGACATATACGTTTGCACCTACCACCTTAATCACCTCCGCCATCAACTTATCGCCACCGGTAGAGATATAACAAATCTCATTCTGAGCTACCGGTCCGTCAACGACGAGGGTCACCATGTTGGCAATAACGCCACTAACAGTTCCTTTTGTTGCCATATATTTCTTAAAATTTATTATCTGAATTCTGCGGGAATTTGTACTTCATTCTTCAGCGATTCAATGATGCTTCGGAACAATTGATTTCCTCTTTCCTTATCCAATGAAATCCAACGCTCAATCATTTCCAGTTTCAGCAAGAAAGCGAAAATACGTTCAACGGTGAAATAGTCGAAGAAAATAGCCTCTTCCATCCAGTTCCACCGCAGAGCATCCAGTTTCTTCTCACGTTCCACCAGTTCCGTGATCTCACTGATCTTCACCAACGATTCAAAAACATCCACCTCACCGGACAATCCGAAATCGCGGGCGCTGGATGTACGCAAAGCTTCGCATACTTCCGTGTTTCCTACGATATGGGCAGCAATATCCCATTTGAATTTACGAGCGGTAAATGCAACAAGAATATTATTAATGTTCAGATTGAATTCAAACCAGGAAGAGACGAACTTATTTCCACATTTCATGGCATACTCATAATATAAAGCAGCCAGATGATCTTCCTGCAACACCATGCTTTCGGCAGGCGTATTCAGATAATCGGAAATAAAAACAGACAGATAAGAAGGAAATTCTTTGGGGCTGATTTCCCCGCCTTCTCTCAGAATAAAAATATATTCGGTGAGTTCCGCGGCAGAGTAGTTTCCACGTTTGTCTATTTCCGCCTCTTTGTCTTTGAGGAGTTTCAGCACGTTGGCATTATCAAACTTCAGATAGAACAAGTCGATCAACTTTTGGTCTGAAGCAGACAATCCGCTGTAGATTTCTGTTTTAAAATCGGCTACTGTATAGCTCAGTTTACTGTCCTCCAAAGTGAGTTCCGGCAAACCGGCTACCAAGTAATAGTATTTACTACTCATAGTCGCTCCTTTTAAAATAGCATTTCTACTAACTGAGGACGCAAGAACGCTTTGAAGTAATTCATGAATTCTTCTTCTCCGAAGTTCACCTTATACGAACCGTCCGCCGGAGAAACTGTGAATAAAGTTTTGATACCGTTCACTTGTTCGATCTTCACACCTTTATCCAACAGAGCTTTTGCATGGGCTGCAAAATACTTTTTCAGTGATTCTGCGTCGGCCGTAGAGATGACAATAGGTTCATCTACACTCCATTTGGATGCCAGCGCAACGATAAACGCATTCAGATAATCCTTATCCTGAGCGAAATCCTTCACAGAAGCGGTTATCAACTTGTCTGTGACCATCGTGGCAATCTCAGATTTGAGTGCGTTGACAGCCTGACCGGAAAATAGTTTTAACTCTGATTTTGTATTATCTGCCAGTTCATCAGCAGATTTACGAGAGGCAGCAACAATTGATTCCGCTTCTTTACGAGCATCCTCAATGATCTTCTTTGCTTCATCCTGAGCATTCGCGATAAGTCTCTGCGCTTCTTCGTTTCCTTTTTCCACGCCTTCACGATAAATCTTATCGGTCAACTCTTGAATTTTGTTTTCCATATTAACAGGAGTATTTAGTATTATTACTGTATTAATTATGTTCCTTCAATAGATTCTCGCCAAATTTACAAAAATCAATTAGATAAAAAAGAGAAAGATGCAAAGAAAACGACTCTCTTCTTATAAAATCACACTTTTACACCAATTTTATTCCGCTTTTCTCACGGTAATATTACTAAATGACACCTGTCTTAAAATATTAGAACAAATAAAGCGCCAACAATGAATTATTTTTGCCTTGATTTGATATATTCTTCTTCTTTTCCTGTAATCATACCAAGTCCGATACCTTTAATTACAGTTTTCCTCCGTTGATAGATACCCAGGTATCTGGATTCAACTTCATACGTAATTTGGGGATAAAAAACAAAGTCCCACAGCCTCTCCCTATAGATCGGTTTTATCGTGTCGGGCATATTCAAAGACTCTTTCCATTCCTTCAGTTGAGCCGGACTGCTTTCCGACGAACTACCGGCTGTACCCAATACCAGACAACCCAATAAATAAGTTTTTTCAATCGTTTCTTTATAATTATTCAATCTGTTTTCCGGTATAGTATCCAGCATATTATTACTTATCTCTACTTCCCGGAATCCGTCCAAGTCCGGCTTTGAGTTACAGCCGGACAAACCAACCAACAGACTTAAAACAGCAAAATACTTTATAGTTTTCATTTCCTTTCCGTTTATATTCAACGATTCAATATAATCTCACCCTTCTGTCTCAAAGTAAGCTCAAGTTCCGCATCTTTAGCTAAGGGATTCCAAAAGATACGCTTGCAGTTGATGCCTGTCCGATATCTATGCGAATCTTTTCCTGACAGATACAAATTATCAACATTGAATCCGAAAGTCTCACTACTCCTGATAGTCCCTAACTCTTCATAATAATCGGTTACTTTCACCTGATCAGCCTTCAAGCTCAATCTCTTTCCTCTGATATCTAAGGAACGGAAACGACAAGAATCCAATGAGATATCCTGCCATTCTTCATTAAAGAGGAATAAGGAGTCCAAGCATAGTTTCCTGATATTAATATCCACCCTGGCAGCACGATTCTCAATAGAAAGCAATGTAGAGTCTGCTTTTAATTCCAGATTCAACCCATCTAAAATTAATCTGTGTCCTTTATCCAGCGATCGTACTATCTGCGAGAGATCTTCATTATCCATATCTACTTCTATCAGCAAGCAATCTCCTTCTTGTATCACATTCAGATATTCGCTTTTCGGATACGCAAAGATGCTCTTACCCAAAGCGGGGGAAGCCTGCACATCCAGCTGACCTGCTATTCCTATATCATCTTTGTCAATCTTACCTAGCTTTTCAACGATCTTCACATGACGAATCCCGGCCATTTCTATTTCAGTACGTTCCCCTTCCATTGATAAACGACGAGCTGCTTTCTCGCCCGCAGGTGTTCTTAACAGGACAGGGATAAATAACAAGCCCAGTACAAAAAGTCCTATTATTATATATGTTGTACGCTTCATATCATATCTGTTTTTTATTGATTTTGTTTTTGTATAAATTCATAATACATCTTCTCTACTTCTTTGATAGAGATGCCGAGTGTATAAAGTTGTCGGAAAAAGCCATCAACCTCTTCTTTCAGGAACTGTTCCTTTCGCAACGAATGAATCAGTGCCTTTGCTCCGGAAGCTACAAAAAAGCCAATGCCCCGTTTATTGTAAATCACTTCCTGAGACTGAAGATACTCGTACGAGCGCATCACTGTATTTGCATTCACTTCTACAATAGATGCATATTCCCTGACTGAAGGAATACGCCCCTCTTCTTCATATTGTCCCAACAAGATGTCATCACAAATGCGATCGGCTATCTGTAAATATATTGCTCTGCTTTCTTTAAAATTCATACATACCCTCCTTTTTTACATCCGATGAATTACTTCTGACTCTTTTAAGCGGAAATAAGTCAAGACCCAATTTATAATAGTTAATATAGGGAATAGTATATGTCCCCATTTAAAGATAAATGAATTCAAATTTATAATATCACAATCTTTAAATACATGAACAGCAACTACTCCACTCCAATAATACACAAAGCCAATGACAACCAGACTTATAAGTGTTTTAATAAAAGCATTCTTAGACCAGAAAATACTACCCAACAAAAATAAAGATTGAATATACAGATTAAGCAAAATCAATAAAATCCCCTGGGACCAGTTGTGGCATAGTGAATACCCACCATCACCCTGATCTACAAAATATTTAAATTGTGTCGTTTCTATGGAAGGTATTTCCGAATATATCATTGAGCAAACAAATACACGGGTATAGTCTGCCAACACCATCGAAAAGTAAATAAGCAACGGAAGGATAAGCACATAGATCAGCCAACGAAAAAAGTATTTCTCAAAAGTAGTGGCAGGCACCATCAGATTGGTAATACGCCTTGTCTTAGACTTCATTGATTCAAAGGCAAAAGAAGTGCCGAGAGATATAAATCCCCACCAAGCCCACATCCAGGTAACCAAAGTAGTTACACGTACATTCAAGTCATCAAACGAAAAAAGCGGATTATAACTCTTATATTCAGAATAACCTGCCCATATCAATACGATTGCCAGGACTCCATACATCATCAACGTACGAAGAGCGTACAACTTCCAATTCTCTGAAATCTCCTTATAGAGTAATTTCCCGAAACGGGAAAAACTAAAAAATGTATCCTTTATCATATCTGTTCATCTTGAGCGTGAAACAATTTTGCGATTATTTGTGGCTGTGCCAGTGTTGCGTTAAACAGCAGTTCCAGATTGATATCTGAATCTTCACCATACTCATTCAGCAAAAGCAAACTATTCCCCTGCAGAGAAGGAACAGCATAAAGCGCTTGATCAATCAGGCTACGGTCATCACTTTCCTTGAAGCACAATTTCTCGCAAATGCGCATTACCGATTCATTCAGCAGTACCCGGCTTTCATCCATGATCATGACTGAATCCAGCATTTTGTCTATATCACGTATCTGATGAGTTGAAATTACAATCGTTTTGTCATCTGTCATACCCGATGCCATAAATTTACGGAACTGGCTCTTTCCCGGAATATCCAGTCCATTGGTCGGTTCGTCCATCAACAGAAGAGAAGTATTGGTAGCCAAAGCAAAACTCATAAACACTTTCTTTTTTTGTCCCATAGAGAGTGCTCCTAAATTCACATCCATATCCATTTCAAAACAATGAAGATACTTGTGCATATCCTCTTTGCTAAAGTTCGGATAAAAAGGGGCATTCAATTCAATATACTTCTTCAATGGAATAGAAGGCAATTCAAATTCCTCTGGAACCAAGAACATATCCTGCAACGTCATTGGCAGACGAGAACGGACATTTATATCATGGAACACTATTTTCCCTTTTTTCGGAGTCAATAGCCCGGCTATCAAATAAAGGAGAGTAGATTTCCCCGCCCCATTGCGTCCTAACAGTCCATAAACCCGACCAGCCTCTAAAGAGAAAGAAAAGTCGTGTAATACCATGCGCTTTGATTTGGGATAGATAAAAGACAAATTTTCAGCTTTAATCATAATATTAATTTTTAAGTTCTTATAGTTAATACACGACGTCTAGTGTATTAGTTTAATAGTACACTACAAAAATATATATTCATTCCGAAATAACAAAAGAAAAAGAATATAAATTTGGCTGAATCATAGAAAATAAGCAGGAGAACCCAAAAATCTGACAAGAAAGTGTATAAACAAGAAATCCCCGCCAATCAAAGATGACTGGCGGGGACTTTCTAAAAATGGCGGCTACCTACTCTCCCACTGTTACGCAGTACCATCGGCGTGACGAGGCTTAA
>ERZ857882.3381-NODE-3381-length-15135-cov-9.099801_pt1 | contig 15135 bp, 16 predicted proteins | sample MGYA00519697_ERZ857882 | MGnify/ENA primary metagenome ERZ857882 (study PRJEB31778, sample SAMEA3449373) | human gut metagenome | biome: human gut; feature: human-associated habitat; material: faeces | place: United Kingdom | collected 2010/2012 ...
GATTTTATTTATACTTTATGTAATTAAAATAGTTTTCTATTATGTAACTTTATATTTATTCAATAAAAGATATCAATTGAAAGCATATGTATTACTTTTCTTTTCATATAAACAACTTAATTATTACTGTGTTTATATACTTTCAATTGTTTTTATTTCAATAAAATAATATTCTATATTTATCTTAAACTTCTCTTTATTTTTAAGGATTAATTAAAATTATATAGTCCATAGAGTTATCTCCTAATATTATAGATTCCTTAATATTACCATTCTCTATATCTACTTGACCTAATGATGTTAAATCTTTATATGCTTCATTAACCTTTTGATTAATTTCATCAGCATTTTTAATTTCTGGTATTAAAATATTATGCAGTTTGTAAAACTCTGTATCTTCAAATTTGAATTCTTTACTTTTCATATCATCATCATTTACATTTAAAACCATTTTTGCTGATATATATAATATCTCTCCATTATCTTCAAAAGATAATCCATATCCCGCTACAGGAAATTCCCCTATATTTTCTACATCGTTATCCTCAAACCTAATTGACACTTTACCGTCGTATTTTTTATTTTTTTTAATACTCACTTCTTGAAAATTTATATTATTTTCTTTAAATAGCTTTTCTACTTCTTCTAATTTAGAGTATATAAATCATACATTTCATCACTACTTCTTTTCTTTTGTTCATTAGATTTTTCCTGTGTTACCACTTCACTATTATTTGTAGTATTTTCCTCTTTATCAGACTTACAACCTACTACTCCAAAACTTAAGCTAAAAATTATTAATGCTATTAATATTTTTCTCATCCTGCTTCTCCCTTTATCTATCCCCTATAAATTTGAATTTTTAAGATCTATTTTACATTGCTGAAAATTATTTTAATTACACAAATTGATTTTATTTATACTTTATGTAATTAAAATAGTTTTCTATTATGTAACTTTATATATATTCAATAAAAGATTACAATTGAAAGCATATGTATTACTTTTCTTTTCATATAAATAACTTAATTATTACTGTTTTTATATGCTTTCAATTGTTTGTATTTTAATTTACTTAACTCTATTTATACTTATCTTATAATTTATTTTTATTATGTTATGGATTAATTATTATAGTATAAACTAATCTATTTTCTCCTAGTAATATACGCTCTTCAATGTTTTCATTTTCAAAATCTATTCCTTTTGAGGATGTTAAATTTTTATAACCTTCAGTAATCTTCTTATTAATTTCATCAATATTATTTACTTCTGGTATTAAAATATTTTTTAATTTATAAAATTCTGTTTCCTCAAACTTAAATTCTTTTGTTTTCATCTCATCATCATTTACAATTAAAGACATTCTAGATGATATATATCTTATATTACTATCTTTATCAAATGATATCCCATATCCTGCTATAACGAATTCACCTACAGTATTGTTATCACTATTTTCATAAGTAATACTTGTTGTTCCATCATACTTAGTATTTTTATAATTATCTTTTTGCTCAAAATCAATATTATTTTCTTCAAAGAATTTTTTTATCTCTTCCAGCTTAGATGTATATAATTCATACATCTCATCATCACTTCTTTTATCATTTTCTTTAGATTCTTCTTGAGTTACGACTTCACTATTACTTGTTGTTTCTTCCTTATCAGACGTGCACCCTACTACTCCTAAACTTAAAGTTAATATTATTAATGCAATTAATGTTTTTTTCATATTTTTTCCTCCTTAATTATATCCTTTTTTAAAAGTAAAACTATTGAATTTATGACCTTCTCTTGATGAAAATACATCAGTATTAAATAATATATTTAGTTTAGACTTTTCAACATTTACTTCTATATTACTTTTATAATTTGTATAACTTTCTCTTATTTTCTGATTTTCTATAATAAGATTTTGACTACCATCTATTATCTTATCTGACTTAGTAATTAATAATATAAATCTCATCATATCTGTATAATTTAATGATAAGTTATTCTCTTGATTATTATATGCCCCATTATTTTTAGTTGGTTCAGCATATCTATCTATTATATCTGTCCCATCCTCTGCATTATAAATATCATCTTCTGTAAATCCTAACTTAGTAACCCAATCATCAAATTCTGTTTTAAATATTGGAACAGAATAACCATTATAAATATCTATTACATCATAACCGCTTTCTATAGCAGCCCAACCTAAAGTTATTATAACTCTAGCTAATGAAGCAGGCACAGCTCCTACCGTTGCTCCTGATATTAAAAGTGAGATATCTCTTATAAATGTTTTTAACTGCTCTTGTTTAGTCATTAAGCTAACAGTATTTAATACCATTCTTATAGCAAAAATATCATTTTCTAATGTTGTATCATTTATTTCATCGTTATATTCTCCTGCTATAATTGCCTCTAATTCATATTTCAACGCATTTTCATCATTTACATTCAGCTCAGGTATTCTTTTGTATTCTGTATTACCAGAGTCTTGACTTTCAAATTCTGAACTTATATCTGTAAAATTAGTCATTACATATTCAATTAAGTATAATTTATCTATAAAACCTGCTCCTGAACTAATAATGGCTGTAGATAAATCTAAATTATACTCAGAATCTACTTTGTCTAATTTATCTGATAACTTATTAGAATTGCTACCATCATCTTCTCCTGCTTCTCTATTAATTGGATTTACTGGTTCAAAATTTTTATCTGATTGTCCATCAAATCTTTCACTTCCGTTATTTTGTTCTCTTTTATCCTCTTCTTCCTCTTTTATCTGTTTAAACATTTTATAGAAATCTTTAAAGCTTTGAGCATTATCTTGAGGTTTTTCCATTATTGTAGCATTACTTACTTCTGCAATTCCTCCAATTGTATCTATTTGCATTTCAGAAATTTCATTTTCTATTATTATATTATCTAAATACTCATTTCCACATATAGATCCTATGAAATTCTCTATGCTCGGTGGATATCTAAAGTTTGGCCCTATCAAATCACCCATTACTTCAAATGCATAATCGTCTATATTATTACTTACCCAGTCTCTAATTCCTAAATTAGAATAATCAGTATTAATATTATTTATTTCATTTATTACAGAATTTAACTTACGTTTAATGTTATTAAAATCCTCTTTTACTTCCCCTAAATTTTCTAAAGAAAGTAATTCACTATATTCCTTATAGCTCTGTTCTGCAATGTCCTTAACATCTTGATTTTCAGAACTCTCCATAGTATTTTTATACTTATCTATTGCAGGCTGTATTATTTCAGCGTGCTTACTAATTAAAGTATCTACCGCTGATATTCCTGAATTTAAATTTTGTATATATGCATCTAGTTTTTGACTAAGCTTACTTTTTTCTTCTGTAATTTTATTATCTAAAGTTCTTATTAATTCATTTATTACATTTATGGTGTTACTTCCCACTGGTACACTAGTCCCTGTTGCTGGTGCTGTTTGCTGTTGTTGTACTGTAATTTCTAAGTACTCCTTATACATTAATAAGACTAGCTTTGTATAAGCATATGAATATATTTTGGGTAAATAAACTATCCCATTATAGCTTGCTACGGAATCAATGGCAGCTAATACACTATTGTTTCCTTGATAGTACCCTCTCAACTCTTCAGCAGAAATGCTCTCTATATATCCAATTCCTCTGTTACGTCCAAGATACTCATACTTATTATTTTTTGCTAATTCAACTAATGCTTCTAATGCTTGATATTTATTTTCTTGCATGCTTGTTATTTCTTCATCTAACTTATCTATATTTTTGTCAATTTCTTGAACTTCTTCAACTTCTTTAATTATATCTTTACTATTTACAAATTTCTTTATCTTATCAAAAGCATATAAGAATAAGTTTTCTGTTCCTTGATACTTCATTGCATATATCATTTGCTTTTTCATTAATTGATTATCTTCAAATATATTTCCACCAGTTACTGCTGATATCTTATTCTCACTTCCATCATAGTTAAACATTCCATTTAAGCCTGCATTACCATTTAAGTTTTCCATAAATATCTTATTTAACTCAGTTATCATATCAGCATTTTCTTCAAAGGAAAGTAATCCATAATCTTGAAATAAGTCTCTATCATATCCTGCTAAAGCAGATGTTATAGCAGCATCACTTGCAATAATCATTTGATTTTTCGCTGAATTTACCATTGTTACATTAACTAGGTTAATTAAAAATGTAAGTAACAGTCCAAATACTAAGGCTAAGAATACAGTAATTACACCTTTTTCATTTTTATCCCTCACTGCTATCTTCACCTCCATTTCCAGCTGCTTTATTAAGGAAGTTTATTACTTCATCTAACTTACCATTAATTTCACTCTTAATTTTAGAATTACCATAAAGTTGAGCTACTTTATCACTTAAATATGCTATTAACCTCATATTTTCTTCTGTACTTGAGAATTTTATCTCCTTACTAAATTTATCTTTTAATTTACCATCTTCTGTTAATCCTAATAAATCAAATAATCCTCCTAAAGGTAATTCATAAGTACATTCAACCTTTATCAGTAGTTTGTTATATATTAAATAGCTTTTTGCCTCTACTGTAACATCTTTACTTACAATATTCATAGGCGCGGTATCTATTCGCTTCTCTATCTTCTTTTTTAAATTCTCTATTTTTACTTGTTTAGATCCTATTGTTCCTAATGCATTTGCAATTACACTATTATAATTATTCTCTACAGTGTATAATTCACTATTGCTATCATACCAGTAAGCTGTTGCAATTGATGCTGCATGATTTACACTAATAGCTATATATAGTCTTGTATAAATAAACAAAGATAGAAATATCATTAAAAACATAGTCCATATAACAATCGGCAATACTAATGCTGCTTCTAGTGTTAATACACCTCTTGATTTTCTCATAATATTCTCCATTTTTATTAATATTTTTGAGAGCTGTCGCAAAAATTAAATATATATTCTATTTATAAATTTAAAATTATACGACAGCTACAAATTAAATATTAATTACCTTCGATTGGTTCTAATATCTTGTTACCATCTCCACTTATTTTGGCTATTATATTCTTGAAGAATTGTACTATCCAATCCTTGAATAATATTATTAACCCTAGTAGTATTACAGCAATTAAAACTACCTCTAGAGTTGCAATCCCTTCTTCTTCCTTGAAAAAATTTTTAATTAAGTTCATTATTAAATACCTCCTAAAAATTAATTTATATTTTTAAATTGCAGATAACATCTGCATCATTGCTGGCACTAATACTATTGCTAAAACTGTAACTAGCATAAGCATCATTGGAAATAATAATTTTGATGATGCTTCCTCTCCTTTTTGTTTAGCACTTAACTTTCTTTCTAACCAACATTCATCAGAAAGTTGTTTTAACATAAAAACCATATCACTTGAGCCCTTGCTCATATTCTGTAACACTATAGATGTAAATTTACTAATTTCTTGAACCTTACATCTTCTTGATAATTTATTTAAACTTTCAGTTTTATTATTGCTATTCTTAAGATCCTTATATGTTTTCTCCATTTCAAGAAATAATGGTGAGCCTAATTGCTCTTTAGAAGTATCTTCTAAAATCTTTCCCCAAGCTCTTTCTAAAGTTAAGCCTGCATTTAATAATAAAACTAACTTTGTTAAAAATTCAGGGAAATCATATTTTATTTGCTTAGTCCTCTTTTTAAACTGTTCTTCTTGTAAGGAATCTGCTAAAAAATATGTAACAACAGCTGCTACTGGACCAACTAATATCATAAATAAACTTAAACTTCCATTTGCCAATACCACAAAGTATATTGCATTTATAGCAAGTATGGATAAGACAAACTTATTAGCAATATGAAGTCTAAAATTTGCTGCTACTTCTAATCCATATATAGCCAACATCTTTTGATATAAAGCTTGGCTTTTTTCTCTTAACTTATCAACTCCAATTTTATCTGTAATTAGAAGACCAATTATCATAATATCTTTAAAAGGATATTGTTGCTTGCTTAATCCCTTTACTTCTTCTACATATTCTGAATTTTTTTTACTATATAAAAGTAATATTAACGTTATAATAACTGTAATAATAAACGGTATTCCTGCCATTATGTTACACCTCAATATTCATAATTTTTCTGCCCCACAATATTGATATTGCAATTACTAACAATGCTCCAGTAGATAATAATCTACCTGGCAAAGTATATAGTGAGCTTAAAAAAGTTGGTGCTGATATTTTTATAAATAAAACTATTCCAAAAGGTATTACCCCTAATATATTAGCTTCAAACTTTTTACCAGATATTAATGTTTCAATATCTTGTTTTATAGTGATTTTTTCTCCAATTGTTCTAGAAGTCATTTCTATAACACTAATTAAGTTACCACCTGTTAATTTACAAGTGTTAAATACATTTGCGAAAGTTTTTATATCTTCAAGACCACTTCTTTCTGCAAAATCCTCTAATGCTTCTTCAATAGTTTGATTCATTTGTAGTCTTCTATTTATATAAGTCAGCTCATCTATAATGTAACTTTCTTCTCCAAAATCAAATACAGTTTCTAAATCTATCTTTGCATCAGAAAAAGCATTTTCTATGGACTTACCAGCACTTAGTGATGTTGAAATAACGTATAAAGCCTCTTTAAACTGCATTAATAGCTTCTTTTTTCTTTTATTAATAATGTCCTTTACTTTTACTTTAGGAAACATTAAACCTATTAAAGAAAATACTAATGCCCATATTATATCTTGATAAAAAATGTATGCTGCTACAAATAATACTGCCATTCCAACTAATGCCCATTGTATCTTTTCTTTTTTATTCATACTGTAGCAATTATAATTTACTAACCCGTTTTTATTTACTGCTTCAATTTTTTTATCTTTCTTTTTCTTCTTTGTTTTATTAGTTTTACTAGCTTTTATATCTACTTTTTCTTCATTTAATGTTTCATTAATCTCTTCATCAACTACAATGTAAGATTTTCTATTTCTAAGTAATATAAATGTTACTACTATAGCAGTAATTATAATAATAACTAGCATTATTATGATTATTAACTTTGTATTCATTTTGCTCTCCTATTCCCCATTATAGATACCCTTCATTTTTAACTTATCAATACTATGAAACTTATTTTCTGTTCTCTTTAATGAAGCAATAACCTTCTTATCTGTTGATCCTTCTTCTTCTACTAATTGATACAATGGATTAAGTACTATTTCACCATTTTCTATTCCTAATACTTCATTTATTTCTAATACTTTTCTGCTTTTATCTCTTAATCTTCCAATTTGAACTATTATATCTATTGCAGATGCTATTTGTTTTCTTATTGCTGATATTGGAAAATCAACACCTGTTAGTACCATGGTTTCTAATCTAGATAACATATCTATAGCTGAGTTAGCATGTCCAGTAGATAAGGAGCCATCATGTCCTGTATTCATAGCTTGAAGCATGTCTAAAGCTTCTGCTCCTCTTACTTCCCCTACAACTATTCTATCTGGTCTCATTCTTAGGGAACTTTTTATTAAATCCCTTATTGTTATTTCCCCAGTGCCTTCTGTATTTTTATTTCTTGTTTCTAATCTAACTATATTTTCTACATTCTTAATTTGTAATTCTGCTGAATCTTCTATGGTTATAATTCTTTCATCCTTTGGTATATAATTTGATAAAGCATTAAGAAATGTAGTTTTACCTGAACCTGTTCCACCACTTATAAAAATATTGTATTTAGAAATTACAAGCTTATGTAGAAAGTCTGCTACTTCTTGTGTAATACTTCCTATTTCTATCATTTTTTCAATTGTAAATGGAGTATCTGGGAATTTTCTTATAGTTATTATTGGACCATTTAATGCTATAGGTGGTAATACCACATTAACTCTGGATCCATCTTTTAATCTTGCATCTACAATTGGTGTTTTTTCATTTACTTCTCTATTTACTGTGGATACAATTTTTTGAACTATATTTTCTAGTATTTGTTTGTTTTCAAATTTAACATCTAACCTTATAACTTTACCATTCTTTTCAATAAATACATCATCACAACCATTAATCATTATTTCTGATATTTCTTTGTTTTCTATTAATGGTTGAAGTATATCTAGTCTCTTAACAGAGTTAAAGACCTTATCTAATATATTCTTTTTTTGACCTACACTTATTCTTAAAGATTTTTCATTAATACATGCTGATAGCTTTTCTTTTATTACTTCTTTTATTTCATCATCACTTAAGTCCTTCTGAACATAATTATCACTTTGAAGTATTTTTTTAAGGCTATCAATAATTTCCTGTTCTACTCCCTGATCCAATATCACTTCCTCCTTATAATCCTAATTTATTTATGATTATATTTATAGCTTCTCTAAAGCTTGGAACATTAATAGCATCTATGCCATAGCCCATTCTCATTCTCTTATCTTCCTTAATTACTAGGCTTATTTCTGAATTTAATAAAGTTAAACACTCAAGATTACTACATTCACTGAAATTATCTACATTGTTATAAATAAAGAAATACTTTTCTAAGTTATTAATATCTGAAACATACTTTTCTAACTTAATTCTTGATATTTCATTATTTAATAATGGTGTAATTATATAGTTAGAAGAATTTAAAACTAAGTTATAAAGGGAGTTAAATTTTGATCCCATATCAATAATTATATAGTGATATTTTTCTGTCTTAACTATACCTTCTAGTAGCCATCTTATGTCTTCTTCATTCATATCTTCTATATCTAAAATATTCTCTGTTGGATTTAAAAATGACACTTCTGTCTCTTCATCAATTCCTATCCCTGCTACTAGCTTTTGTACATAATTATCTGCCCTATCTTTTATTTCAAATATTACATCTGACAAACTTGTAAATTGTCTAGATTCGAAATAAAGGCTTGTACTTTGTATATCTTCTAAATTCAGATAAAAAACTTCTTTACCTAATTCAGATAATGCTATACTAATACCTGCTGCTAAAGAACTTTTTCCACTTCCTCCAACAGGAGAATATATTGAAACTATTCTTGTTTCTGCATTATTTGAATTTATTCTTACTAAATCTTCTGAATTACTTTCTTTATATAAATTTATAATTTTTTCATTTATATTATTAATATCTTTATACTTATGAATTAATTTGCTTTCATTAGTAGTATCAATATCTTCTTCAACTAATTGCAAAATAACTTTTATACCTAAAGATTCTAAGGATTCATCATAGAATTCTTCATTTACTATTAATATATCTTTATTTCTTAAATCTTTAATTTGATCTAGTAAAATATCTTTACTAGTAAAACAACTAATTTCAAATCTTCCCTTATACATATTTGAAATATAATCATTTAATCTGCTTAAATACGCATCATCATAATCTAATAACATAAGAGTAAGTCTTTTCATTAAATTGAGTCCCCCTATTCTTAAATTATAAATGTTATAGTTAAACTTGGTATTTCTATAACATCACCATCATTTAATGGAACATCTTGATTTCCAACTAATTTGATTCCATTTACCTTTGTACCATTTTTAGAATTTAAATCTCTTATTATATAATTGCTTCCCCTATTAATTATTGCTGCATGCTCTCTACTTACTCCACTACCTGATATCCAAGTTCTTAGTCCTGCATTTCTGCCTATTATATAATTATCTGAAGTTATCTCTTCTCTTCCTGCTCTACTTCCATTATTTATTTCTAAATACGGTTGTGTTGATATAAGAGTTGTTTCTTCTTCAAATACTTGTGGTGTGTCTATCATTGTTGTTTCTTCTTCAAATACAATTGGTTGTCTTTCTACTATTTGATTTTCTACTACTGTATTTTTATTGTTTGATTTAATATTACTTCCTGTATCAGTTTTATTACCTTCAGCATTTTTTCCTTTTTCATATTTTTTATTAGATTTTTGAGCTACTGTAACTTTAACTTTTTCCTTTTTGCTTGGATCTAATAAACTTTTTACAATAATTCCATCTAAGGCTAATATTAATAAGCCTCCTCCCATAACTTGTACAACTCCAACTCCATCTATTAAAAATAATGCTAATACTAATCCAATAAATATAGGCTGTAAAACAATGGTAGTCAATATTCTTGATGTTTTATATCTTAATATTTCTTTAACTTCAGGCTCTTCTGGCTGAATATTTTTCCCTCTATTTCTCTTTGTATTACTTCTAGTGTTTTGTGCACTCAATGTTTCTGTTTCTTTTGGATTAATGCTATTAGCACTTATATATGAATTTTGTGCTTTGTCTGGATTCATAGTTGAAACAGGTTTTTCTTTTAATACATTTTGCTGCACTGGTTTAGAATAACTTTGTCCAAATGCTGTAGCAGAATTATTATTTGTATTCGCCATTTGTCTTGCATTTTGATTATTAATTTGAGTATTTAAAACCTTTATTTCAGATTGCTTTTTTGCATATTCAATAAAATCAGCAATAGTAACTTCATCTTCTTGAGTCTTTTTATTTATTGCTATTACAAAATCTGCACTACCTTCTTTTATATTACCCTCATCTAAAATCTTACTTATTACATCTGCTACCATAACTTTAAAGTCTTTACTAATATTTGTTGTGTATTCACTTATTGTTGGTAAATATATAAGATTTACTTTTAAGCTTTCAGGATTAATAAAAATCATATCACTTTCAACAATAAATTTATTACTTGTTAAAAAACTTGATTTAGATATAACTTCAGATATTGATGTAAAAATCTTAACCATATTTTCCTTAGTATTTTCTATATTTTTGAAGTATTGCTCAATAGTAATTAATCCTGTAATACAATACTTTAAATTTACTATGTTATCGAATATTGTTTTTTCAACACCTATTAATCCATCTTCATCAACACTATTAAGAAATCCAATTTCAAAATCTTGAATTTTTTCATTTTGTAAAGTTAGTTGAATAAACCTATCACTACCATTATTTATTATTTTTTTTTCTAAATTATTACTTATTGACACTTCCTTGCTCCCCCTTGCATTTTAGTAGTACATTAGATAGTTACATTAGAATGTATAACTAATATACTTTTCTCAATCTTAAAGTTGTCACATAAATTATCCTTTGAAATTTCCTCAGTAATATCTTCTAGCCTACAACTTTTTTCATTAATTGGTTTAGTAGCACAATTATCATTTATGTATAAATTTTTCTTATTTTGTATTTTTGCATTTTTACTTTTTATTCTTGATAAAATAAACAATCTTAAAATTTGTATAATAAATAAATATATTATAGTCATGTATATTATTTCTTCTATATGAACATTTAACATTTTATCACCTCATATTTTATTGGTAGTGAAAATTACTTTATCTTTATAGCTATAACTGATATATTATCTTTTTCATTTCTTCCTTTAACTAATTCAGTTAGTTTTTTCAAAGTATTACTCATATCATCTTCACTTTCCATATTACTTGGACTAAATTCTGTTAAAAACTCTGCTTCTTTTATCTTGCTATAAAATCCATCCGATGAAATGATAAAAACATCATCTTTTTTTACTTCTCCTTCATAAACTAATATATTTATGCTAGGTGTTACACCAACACATTCTATTAGCATATGCTTTTTAGGATGAACTTTTGCTTCTTCTTCACTCATTCTTCCTAATTTCATTTCTCTATTAACAAAGGTTTGATCTTCAGTCATTTGCTTTACTTCAGTATTAATTTTATAAATCCTACTATCACCTACATGGAAAATATAATATTTTTCTCCAATAATAAGTAAAGCACAAATGGTTGTTCCAATTTTAAGTCCATTTTCTTTTCCATAGACTTCAAGGCTTTTATTAGCATCAATAATTTCTTTCTTAAAACTCTCCTTTATTTTATTATCTCTATCATTTAACAATAAAATTTCAGGTAACTTTTTTTCAAACCAAGTTGATATCCTAACAATTAAAGAAGAACTTGCTAATTCACCTAAAGAAAGTCCTCCCATACCATCACAAACTACAAACATTCCAACATTACCAGTTGTGGATTGTGCAGTTTTTATTAATAATCCATCTTGATTATTTTTTTTTCTTACTCCAACATCTGTATTCCATGCAGTTAAAAAGCACATTTTAACCTCTCCATTTACTTATATAAAATGTATTTTTTATAATAATTATGGTTGTCAACTATATAGAATATATTGTATGCGCATTTTACATTGAAAATTTATACATAAATATTCAAATTTCATAATTTATTTATAATTATTACTTATTTATTAAAAAAATAAATATAATATCTTTTATATATTTTAACATAACTTAAATACATTTTTTGTCGTTTTATGAAACTAATTACAAAAAAATTTCAATGTAGAATTATATATATTTACATGAATTAAATATTATTTATATAATCTAGTTACTTTTTATTTCTAAATTAAATATAATTTTAAATTTAGTATAAATTACACTACTATTTAAAAATTTTTTAAGCTAAATTATATATAGATCTTAATTTTCTTGTCTATATAAAGGCATTTCATATTGATACTTCATAATAATCATATGATCTATTAATTCATTTTTTTACTTCCTCTGCTCTACCTAATTGCTCAAGAATTGATGCTCTTAAAGTATGACTTTCTGCTACATTTAAATTAATAACACTTTTTGCAAAGCCCTGATAAGCATCAACTATGTTACTGATTAACTCTTCTATAAATATTTTATCATCTCTTAATTGTTTTTTTTGTCGTTTTATGAAGTCTCCACTAAAGTTTTTTGTATATAATAAATGCACTTTTATACATAACTGTAAAAAAATCGACACGTTTCAATTAGAAATTTAAGATAAACATCAAAAAATCAATAGATATCATTAAAAATTTAAAATAATAAAATAAACTCTAAGTAGGGGCGGTAATGCTTTCTAATTGGAGTAAAAATTTAATATAATTATTTAGTTTTTGATGCTCTTAATTATGGTGGAAGCTTCTTTGATTATAATATTTAATATTACTTCTTTATTATCAATCTTTAAAGATCCATGAAGTAAAATAGTTCTCACATTTCATAGTAGAATAGATATATTCTAGTAAATTAGCTACCTCAATTTTTCTTTTATGATAATAAAATTGTGTCTTCCTTATATTATTTTCTTCACAAAAAGTAGTTACAATTCCTTTTTATGAAGAAAATAAATTTATAAATTCATTCCATTTTTCGTTGCTAAGCTTTCTGAGTATAAAATAAAACCTCCCCCCAAATTATTAATACAATTTTAGCAAGGAGGTTATTCATTAACTAGATATCAAATTTTTGACGCTTATAAATTTTTATAGATTAATTATATAAACATTTTACAACATATTATTTAATTAAAGTAACTTATACTTCTGGACAATCTATTACTTCTAGTTCTACTCCACTTTTTTCTACAAGTGTTTTTACAAATTCATCACTATTTTCATAATATAAATAAAATGTCATACCCATTTTTTCATAGCTTGAATAATCAAGGTCTTTCTTTTCATAATTAAAATATCTTATATCCTTTATATTTCCCCAAACTCTCAATCTATTGTGGTATTTATTTAAAAGTAATCTATCTATATCTTTATATTTAACTCTCATAATATCTCTAGTCTCATCAAATCCTTCTCCATCTGGTTTATAACTATTCTCAAAATAATTATCAGTTACTATCAGCGTTTCATTAATTTTAAAGCTTACTGAATCATCACAGGTAAATCTTAAAATTCTAATATATCCAATTTTAGTCATTATAATTATGAAAATTACAGTTAATGCTGTTATTATAGAATCAAATAAATCCCAATAAACATTAATAAACCTTATATAGTAATTTGCAATTATTATTATGGGTGATATTATTGCTATAACATCAAAAGTTTTTAAAACCCAAACATTCTTTTTCCATTTAGGATGTTTTTTATATTGAGTATTTTCTATTTCTCTTTTTTTATTTTCATCTATTTTGTATTCCTTAATCATATAAACTCCTCTTTTCTTATATTTAAAAGCTTATATATTTATCTGAATTTTTATATTTTAGATAGGGCTTTAAATCTTAAGTTAATTAAGTATTTAATTATTTGTATGATTATTCCTCATTTAAGTCCTTTTATTCTTGAGGATAATTTACTGTTTCCAACTTAACATTACTTTTTTCTACAAGTGTATTTATTAATTCTTCATTATTATCATAATATAAAAATAATCTTAATTTATTATTTTTATCTCTAATACCTCTTTCTGTGCCAACAATATTATTAAAATAATCTATATACCATGTAACTTTATAATATCCATATATGTCTAAAAATTCATGGTATTCATTATATACAAGTCTTTGTATTTTAGTATATTTAAAAACATCCTTTTCATAATCACAGTGTCGTTTTGCATTAATGGGTAAATAAGTATTTATAAATTCAGAGTCTGTTAATATTAGTGTCTCCTTTGTTTTATAATCAACATCACTTCTACAGGTTTGCCTTAATGCAAAATAATATATAATATAAGGAACTATTGTAATTAGCCCCATACCAGTAAATCCTAGAATAAACATTGAAATACCTCGATTACTATTCTGCATATATCCTACAATACCAATCCATGTTGAAGATATTAAGAAAAATACTAAAAGCATTCTTCTGACCCAAGCTCTTTTCTTCCATTTTGGATGCTTTTTATGTTGTGTTAACATAAACTTTAATCTTTTTTTCTCATCTACTTCAAATTGTTTCATATGTTCTTCCTTTAACCTAATTTTTTATTGTTGAACTCAATATGCTTCTTGCTCTATTCTTTTCTTCTAAACCTCCTTTAAAGGCATTTTTTAAAAGATCTTTTCCTTGTAATATAGTCATCTTTTTATATTTAACTTTATCTACTATCTCTTCTCCAAATAACTTTATACACTTTCCAACTTCACTTCTATAAGAAGAATCAGTCGATATTGTTTTAATACCATTTTTTAAACTATTAAAAGTAAATTTTCTTGATGTACCTATTTTTTCTGTAAATTTAGTACCTAATATTCCTACACTTATATTAATCTATATTAATAAATATTATATAAATCTATAATTTACTATTAA
>ERZ857882.3383-NODE-3383-length-15129-cov-12.557981_pt1 | contig 15129 bp, 16 predicted proteins | sample MGYA00519697_ERZ857882 | MGnify/ENA primary metagenome ERZ857882 (study PRJEB31778, sample SAMEA3449373) | human gut metagenome | biome: human gut; feature: human-associated habitat; material: faeces | place: United Kingdom | collected 2010/2012 ...
ACGCTGCCGTGGCCCTCCGTTTTCGAGATTTGCTTCACCACAAAATCTCGAAAAACGGAGGACAGAAAATGTCGTATCACAATGACCCATATCGGGTTGATTATTTGAAGATATATCCCTGCTTAAAAGAGCGCCCGGATGTGTTGGAAGTCTTAAAGAAAAGCGACCGCAAGATGAAATACATGGAGGTGGATCTGAAAAGCGAACAGCGCAGGAAAAATGCCGAGAATGGTGCGGAGAGTTATGTTCCCAGTAAAGAGGATTCGCTGGAGCGACTTGTATATTCTGCAAAGTGCCAGTTTGCGGACGATGCTGAAGGCGTCGAGGATGCCGTGATCAAGAAAGACGATTTATGCCGTTTGCGGGCCGCACTGGATCAGTTGAGCGAAGAAGAACGGGCTCTGATCCATGCGCTGTTTTTCGACGAGTGCTCAGAGCGTGAGCTTGAAGAAATGATGGGTATCCATCGAATGACGATCCATAATCGAAAGATCCGTATTTTGCAGAAAATGAAAAAGATGCTGAGATGACAAAAAAGTTTGGTGCAAACGGTGTTTTCAACGGCTAATAGAGTGAGAGGGCTTTGAAACCTCATTCCGCTGCTGATAAATCAGCGGCTTTGTTCCTTGAAAAACACCGCCCAAGCGGTCATATCCGGCAACTTGAATACATTAGCTGACGGAGCCAGCGTCAGACCGAGTGCGCGATGACCACCTGTGCGGAGAAACTCCGCATCAAAGGACGGCCAGGTAAGGTGCAGAGCGATACCCACTCAGGCCAAGGCAGCCTTGGCAAGCTGTTCCCGCCATGATCCCGTCAGCCCACAATGATACTCCTGTACGCAGCTCCGGGCGTTCCCCGGAGGGGTGAGAGTCCCGTGATGTGCGCCAGCACAGTTCAAGTTGCCGCCCCGCCTGGGGAAGTAGTGTCAAGTACAGGCAAAGGAAAATATATACCGCGCAGACCAAAGCTGTGTGCTATGGCCTGCGCGGATTCCTTTACTTAGTTTGTAGCAGGAGAAAAACGGAAGCTACTATGGATAATGACAACATCCACTCCGCATACCGCGGAGACATATTCTATGCGGATCTTGAACCGGTGCGCGGTTCCGAGCAAGGAGGCATCCGACCGGTGCTGATTATTCAGAACGACATAGGTAATCGCCATAGTCCCACTGTCATCGTGGCAGCGATCACCAGCCGCATAAAGCATCACCGACTGCCGACCCATGTGAACCTGAACGGAATGCAATGTGGATTGCACAACGAATCAACGATCATGCTGGAACAGCTCCGAACATTAGATAAGCAGCGTTTGCTTGGTTATGCGGGAACTGTAGGAAAAAGCAAGATGCGGGAAGTGAATACCGCCTTGGAGATCAGCATTGGGATCAAGAATCTACTCCCTGACAATAAAAGAAAGCGAGGAAGCAACTATGGTAAATCAGAGCACAGAGAAGAAAAACACCAGGCAGATCCAGATGACCATTGAGGGTCATAAGGTAACAGTCAGTTTTGCTCAGGAGGCCAATCCGACCCTCTCTGCTCTGGTACGCAACACCCTGCTGGACGCATATATCCGAAAAAACGGGCTGTGTAGCGAGGAACAGCCTGCATAAAAGAGCTGTGCGGAAATGCTTCTCTTCATTGTAAAAACGCTTATCATGTGTTATACTATGCAAAAGGGGCGTGATGACCAGTGACTTTTGCAGACTCTATTGTTCAGCTTCGCAGTGAACTGCGCATTTCGCAGAAGGAACTTGCAGAACAGCTGAATATAAGTGTTGCGACCGTCAATCGCTGGGAGAACGGAAGAACCGAGCCGAATAAAATGACACTGTTTGTGATTCGGGACTTCTGCAAATCCAAGAATATCGCTTTTGCATTTGACACATCGAAAAGTGTTGAGAGGGGTGAGCAAAATTGAATCTCGGACATGAAACCGAAACCTTAGAATTTAAAAAGACTACCGGAGAACTGAAGGAAGGCGTCGTATCAATTGCTGCCATCCTGAACAAACATCAGAAAGGCGAACTCTATTTCGGGATAAAACCAGATGGGACGCCTATTGGACAGCAAATTTCCGAAAAGACCCTACGGGATATCAGTCAGGAGATTGCAAACCATATCGAGCCGAGAATTTACCCGGAAATTGCAGTAGTCCATATTGATGATAAGGATTGTATCCATGTCAGCTTTGAAGGGCACAACACACCGTACTTTGCCTATAATGTGGCCAGAATCCGTGTCGCGGATGAAGATAAGGTAATGTCCCAGCAGGAATTGACCGACTACATTATGGAGCGGCAAAGCAGCGAAGGTGTATGGGAACGCAAAGTTTCCGGATGCTTGACAAGCTCGGTGGACGAGAACTCTCTCAAAGAGTATATCCACCGCGGTCAGGAGTTCGGCAGAATCAGCTTTGATTATTCCGACAGGGATACGGTGCTGGGTAAGTTGAGTTTGACTGCGGGAAGCTACCTGCTGAACGCAGGCATGGTCCTGTTCGGTGAGACACCTTACAATGACCTGCAAATGGCGGTATTCGCCGGAACGGAGCGGCTCACATTTTTGGATATTCAGCGTGAGCATGGAACGATCTTCGAACTTGTGGATCGCGCTGAAAAATATATCTTTAAGAACATTCGTTGGCGTGTTGAGTTTGGTTCCTTGCAGCGTAAGGAAATTCCGGAAATCCCTGTGGATGCCGTCCGTGAAGCGCTGATCAATTCGTTTTGCCACAAGGAATACGGAACCGGACAGAACAACGAGGTTTCCATATACAAGGATCGTGTTGAGATATATAACCCCGGTACTTTCCCGGCAGGCTATGAGCCGGAGGATTTCATCTCTGGCCGGGAGCGTCCTATCCGCAGGAACCCGCTGATTGCACAGACACTTTATTACTCCAAGAATGTCGAGAGCTTTGGTACCGGGCTGAAGCGTATTGCTGACGCCTGTGACGCTGCTGGATGCAAATATAAATTTGAGGTTTTGAAGTCCGGATTCGTAGTCGTATTCTATCGGTCCGACGAGAATTTTGACACGACTGGAACGGATACCACTCCAGTTACCATACCAGTCAACACTCCAGATAAAGATATTCGGAGTAAGATTGTTTCTCTGTGCCTCAATGCCCCTCAGACGCGCGAACAATTGATGCAAGCCTGTGGGATGAAAAACAAAGCACATTTTCTGAAAGCATATCTGAAGCCGATGTTGGAGACAGGAGAACTCCAGTTGACAATTCCTGATAAGCCCAATAGCCGGAATCAGAAATATATTGCAGTCCGTCATACCACAGGAGAAGCACGATGAGCAAGGAAATCTACACCTGTGACGCTTGCCACTATATCTTCGAAGCGGAAACTGGATGTGACCAATGCCCGGATTGCGGCAAAAAGCGAGTGCGGCCTGCCGATGAGCAAGAGTCGAGGGAATATCTGGAGCGTCAGAAGCACACCGAGAAGTGGAATTGAGAAACTGCGGAGGAAAAACAAAATGGTTACCAGAGATGATTTGGAGCAGTTGGTAAAGAATAAAGGCCAAGAAGCTGTTGGCGCAGCTGTCGTCAAAATCCCTGACGAGGATGTGCGTCCGGCTCTGATGCTCATGGTTATGATATATCAGAAATCGGACGAAATAAATCGTGAGATATTTCGTCGAGATCAGAAGCGCATTGCTGAATTGGAAGAAGAACTTGAAAAAGCCCGCGCAGAACTTCATCGGTTAGAGCAGGAAAAATAAAATTCTTTTGTATTACGAGCAGGCCGCAGTTTAAAGCTGCGGCCTGCTTTCTGCTCTCGGCAAGCTGGCGCTTGGGCAAAAAGTCTTTTACTCAAGCGCGATTTTACCGGATCGGAGGCCGTTTCTTTGTTGCTTATATTTCGAGGTTTTGATAGCTATTCAACCTGAAATGTGAGATAATCAAGGTGGCAAAATGCCGTGTACTTTGAAAAGTGAATACATGAAAAGGTGTATCTGAACCTCTCGCATTTCTAAATCATTCATTGAGAGGAAGGATACATTATGGCTGAAAGAGTTTGTTGTTCTTATCAAAATGCACTCAGCATCCAGAACAGAGTATGCTGCCTGTACCGCGTCTCCACCACCAAGCAGGTCGACCACGATGACCAGAATCAAGCTGACATCCCCGTGCAGAGAAAAGCCTGCCGTGAATTCGCAGAGCGGATGGGCTGGACCATCGTGTACGAGGAACAGGAAAACGGCGTGTCAGGCTTCAAGGTCAGCGCCAATGACCGTGACAAGATCCAGCTCATCAAGGAATATGCCGAACAGGGCAAGTTCGATATTCTGCTGGTGTTCATGTTCGACCGCATTGGCAGACGAGCTGAAGAAACGCCCTTCGTAGTCGAGTGGCTCATCAGTCACGGCATTCAGGTATGGAGTGTCAACGAGGGTGAACAGCGGATCGACACGCATGTCGACCGTCTCACCAACTACATCCGCTTCTGGCAGGCAGACGGTGAGAGTCAGAAAACCTCCATGCGTACCAAGGCCGCCCTCGGGCAGATGGTACAGGAAGGCCGCTTCCGTGGCGGTTCCGCCCCTTACGGCTATGACCTGGTACCCAGCGGCACATACAACAAGCGCAAGCATGAGGTCTTCAAGCTGGAGATCAATCCTGATGAGGCAAAGGTCGTGCGCATGATGTTCGACCTGTGTGTCGGCTCCGGCTACGGCAGATTCAAAATCGCCAACTTCTTGTCTGAGATGGGCATCAAGACCCGTGACGGAAAGAACTGGCACGAAGCTACCGTTGGTCACATTCTGCATAACATCATGTACACCGGCGTGCTTCGGAGCGGCAGTACACAGTCTAAAGCATTCCCTGATTTGCAGATCATCTCACCGGAGAACTTCGAGCTGGCGCAGAAGCTCATGGCCGAACGAGCCAATGAGTGCAATGCGCTGCGAACCATGCCCCGCAACACCAGGGGGCAATCCCTGCTATCCGGCAATGTGTTCTGCGGACACTGCGGTGGGCGTCTGACGCTGACCACCAATGGGACGACTCGAATCAACGCTGCCGGCGAAAAGGTTGGCCGTAAGCGCATCCGCTATGTATGCTACAACAAGACCCGCAAGCGCAGTAACTGCGATGGGCAAACCGGCTACACCATGCACATTCTGGACAAGATGGTTACCGACATTCTCCATCAGGTATTCGACCGGATGCGGTCTGTAGAGGAGAACGAAATCATCTCCCGCACCCACCGCAGCGCCATGGTCAGTCTCAAGAAGCGCCTTGCGGACGCCAAAGCAGAGTCCGCCAAGGCTACCAAGGAATATGAATCCCTGAAGCTGGAGATCATCAAAGCCGTGCAGGGCGAGAGCGCGTTCCCGATGGACATCCTGTCGGAGCTGGTCAACAATGCCCGCACCAGGATGCTGGATGCCAATGCCCAACTGACGGAACTCAATGAGGAAGTTGAGAAAAGCAATCAGCGCATCGAAGCCATCAAGGCGGATTACCGCCGCATCATGGAATGGTCCGAGATGTTCGATGGCAGCGACATGGATGTGAAGAAGATGATCGCAGGATACATCATCAAGAGAGTGGATGTGTACTCCGATTATCGCCTGCACATCGAGTTCAACATGAGCTTCGCACAGTTCGAACTCGGATTGGAAACGGAAGTTGAGTATGCAGCACAGGACATTGTTTCATGAAAAAAGCACTGCCTGACAGTGCGCTCATTCAGCCTCTCTAATTGACAACAGTTCCAAAACACGCTAAAATAATCGCAGAAATGCGTGTGGGTGGATTCTGATGGAGATATGGCCCCAGATGCCTGTGGGGGTGCTTAACCGATCACTCGGGAGAGCGCTTGAATGGCATTCAAGAGGTCAGCGGTTCGATCCCGCTTATCTCCACCAGAAGATCCTGAAACCTTTGGTTTCAGGATCTTTTCTTTTTGCCCGGACGCAAATATATCGCTTCCCTTTTAACATTTTCCAATCATACGATCATATTGACGTACCTCATCGTACCACGCCGTCCGCGTCAGGCCGGGTGCAGACGACTCTATCGCATTGCGGGGAGCGGGACAAAAGTCCCGCTCCCCGCTTGTCTATCTCAGGTGCGGTAGATTTTCGCAGAATCAACAAAATGTACGAAGAAAACGGGAATCATTCGTTGCAAAGTGCCGGATTTTGTGATAAAATAGCAGTAGCGTATTGGCAATATTGCACACAAATGTTTCGTATTGTGCAATAACTGACGATCCGCGCAAAAATGGCTGCGCACATACCGGACAGAATCCCCTATGCTGCCTGACCGGTTCGAGGCCGAAAGGATGTGATCCCCTCATTGAATCGAGACACCAAGATCATCGCCGTCGCCGGTAAGGGCGGCGTGGGAAAGACCTCCATCTCCGCCGCCTTTGTGCGGCTGCTGGCGGAGACCTATCCCGACAAGCGCATCCTCGCCATCGACGCCGACCCGGCCGTGGGCCTGTCCACCGCGCTGGGCGTGGAGGTACGCGAAACGCTGGACGACATTCGCAAGGGCATTGTTGCCTCCGTGGAGGACGGTGCGCCCCGCGAGGCCATCGAGCTTTTGAGCGAGGCGCGCTATCGCATCTTCGACACCATGGTGGAGAGCCGCGCCTTCTCCTTTCTCGCCATCGGGCGGCCGGAGACGGCGGGCTGCTACTGCAAGGTCAACGCCTATCTGAAAGAGGTCATTCACCTGCTTGCCAATGACTTCGACTATGTGGTCATTGACGGTGAGGCGGGGATCGAGCAGATCAACCGCCGCGTCATGGAAAAGGTCACCCATCTGGTACTCATCACCGACCCCAGCCGAAAGGGTACGCAGGTCATCCAGACCATCCGGCGCGTGGCGGACGATCTGGTGATGTACGACCGCTGCGGCGCCATCATCAACCGCGTCACCGACCCCGCCATGATCCCCTACATCCATATTGAAGGCACTGAGCTCCTCGCCTGTATTGGCAGCGATTCCCTGCACGCCGCCAACGACATCCGCGGCCTGAGTGTTTTTGATCTGCCTGCTGACGCACCTGTGCTGGCAGGCGCCCGCGAGGCCCTCACAAAACTTGCTATCCTGTAAAAAACACATTTGGAAAGAGGTGTGACCCTTGAGAGATCTGAAGCATCTGATCTACTTTGAGAATCTGCTGGAAAACGCCGACAACGAGCTGGTGAAGCAGGCGCAGGCAGATGGCGGGCTGGCCATCGGCTACACCTGCTACCATATGCCTGAGCCGCTGCTCAACCTCGGCAACTGCTTTTCCGTGCGCCTGCGCGCACCGCGGACAGGCTCGCTGGACATCGCCACCTATTATATGTCCAACTATACCTGCGAGTATGCCCGTGCGCTGGTGGAGCGCGGTATGGAGGGCGGCTACCAGTTTCTGGACGCGCTGGCCGGCGTGGACGCCTGCTCCATGATGAACCGCGCCATGGAGCATTTCGAGATCCTGCAGATGAACGACAAGCCCAACTTCTTTGTCTCCCACTGCGACATCCCTTACAAAGTGACGGACTACACGCTGGATTCCTACGTCAGGCAGATGCGCCGCCGTGTGCTGGAGCCGCTGGCGGAGAAGTACGGCGTGGATACCTCCGACGCCGCCATCCGCAAGGCGGTGGCAGAGCATAACGAGGTCTGCGCCATCATCAGCGAGATCGGTGAGATGCGCAAGGCCGATAACCCCGTTATCACCGGCTATGAGTTCCATGTGCTGAATCTGGTTAGCTTCACCTGCCCCAAACAGCTGATCCTCCCCTACCTGCGGGAGACGCTGGAGGAGCTGAAGACCCGCAAGCCCGACGCCAAGCCCGCCTTCCGCGCCAGAGTCGCCATCGTGGGCAGCGAGATCGACGACCCCAACCTGACCAAGCTCATCGAGAGCTGCGGCGCGCTGGTGGTGTCCGACCGCTACTGCTTCGGCTCCACCCCCGGACGGGAGATCATCCACCTCCGGGACGACGAGGACGCCCTGCCCCAGATCTGCCTGCACATCATGGAGCATTCCGAGTGCGCCCGCTACATCTCCGATGAGAAGGTGCAGCAGCGCCGGGACACCGCAGACCGTCTGGCCCGGGCGTTCCATGCCGACGGCATCATCTACGAGCAGATGAAATACTGCGACTACTGGGGCTTCGAGCGTGCGCTGGTGAGCCACATCATGCACGAGGAGTATAATTGGCCCGTGCTGAGTATCGACCGCCTGTACAACAACGGCAATTCCGGCCAGCTCCGCACCCGCGTGCAGGCCTTTGTGGAATCGTTGGAGATCAAAAAGCTCCACAAGAACGGAGGTGCCAACTGATGGCTGAGAAGAAGAAATTCCCCAACCCCCAGTTCTTCCGCGCACGAAACAACATGGACTGGAAAAAGCAGGCCGAGAATCTGAAGGAGTTTGGCTCCATCGCCCTCGACCTGCTGAAGGAGACGGACTGGAAGGCATTTGCCGCTAAGCAGAAGGATCACCTGCTGGACAACGTGGCCCGTGTGACCCGCGAGGCCAAGACCATTGCCGCCATGACCGGTGCGGAGCGCATGGATCTGCTGAAAAACGGCGAAAAGCATCTGGGTACCCTGTACCGTAAGGGCGACATGGCCACCGTCCGCCGTGAGTGGCGCGGCGTGGAGAGCACCCTCATCGACTTCTCCGGCTGGCTGAAGGTCTGGGGTATGCTGCTGGCAACCTTCTCCAAGGACTTGGTACCCGCCCTGAACACCACGTTCTGGTATCGCTGGATGATCTCCTATATGTGCTGCGTGGGCTTCATGGATAAGAACACCATGGGACAGCGGGGCAACGCCCTGAAAATGAGCCACCTGATGACCTACGACATTTTCCGCTATGTGGCGGAAAATCTGGTGTTCCTCGCCAAGTGCGACGAGAAGAACGGCAACAGCCGCGAGCTGAATAAGAAGGTCGTGCTGTTCGACGAGATGACCATGGGGCAGCTGATGGCCGGCTTCCCCGACCTGCTGGGTATCCCCTATCAGCTGATGCCGGTGTTCCTGGTGTCCGAGATCGACCAGCTCACCTGCGTCCCCTACATCGACGCGGTGGAGTCCTTCGGCCTGCCCGCCGACTGCTGCCCCGTGCCGTCCTCTGAGTGCGGCGCGCTGGTCATCGATGCCCTGCCCCACATGGGCAAGTGCTTCATCTCCTCCTCCATGCCCTGCGACGGCTCTACCATGGCCTCCAGCTATATGTCCCGCCGCTTCCCCGACCTGCCGGTGTTCCACCTGTGCTTCCCCGTCCGCTATGAGGATGAGGAGACGGTGCAGATGGGTGCGGAGGATATCCGGGCGTGCATCAAGTTCATTGAGGAGCAGACCGGCGCCAAGTGGAGCTGGGATGCCTACTTCGCCAGCATGAAGCGCTTCAATGAGGAAACGCGGTACGAGCTGGAGAAGTGGGAGGTCAACAAGACCCCCTATCCCCAGATCATCGGCCCCACCTACGAGCTGTTCCGCAAGTGGAACTATGAGATGGACGGCGGCATCGATCCCCGCATCATGAAGAGCTGCCGGAAGGTCAACAAGCTGCTGATGGAGTCCTACGAGCGCCGCGAGGAGGCGTGGGTCGGCAAGATGCGCTACCGCGGCATTGTCTGGTCCTGCCCCGCCCACTACTACGCCAACTTCTCCAACTGGCTGGCCAACTGCTGGGGCATCAACATCCTTGTGGAGATGGAGTCCCTGAACTTCACCAAGCCTCTGGAGACGGAGGACAAGGAGGAGGCGCTGCGGGATCTGGCCCGTCTGTACGAGCGCATGGTCATGCGCCGCCACACCAACGGCGGCTACCAGCATGTGGTGGACGAGCTGTGGCGTCAGTGCGAGGCGTGGAACGCCAACTTCATCATCATGTACCAGAACGTGGCGTGCAAGAACATGGCCACCGTACAGGGCATTCTGGACGAGCAGGGCCGCGAGCGCGGCTACCACATGATCTGGATCGAGCACGACCTGATGGACCCGCGCACCGTGTCCCGCAAGACCATGCGCGAAAAGGTCAACGAGTATATGCGTACCGTCATGCGCGCGGAGCCCCTCGACCCCACGCTGTGCGACTTCGACGATGAGAACTGTATGTGACCCTCTTTATCAACATCTATAAAAGGAGTATGTGCTATGAAATATTACGGCGGTTGTGACGTAGGCTCCACCTACACGAAAGCGGTCATTCTGGACGAGAACGGAAAGATCTGTGCCGATACCACCATCCGCAGCAAGATCAACTCCGAGGTCAGCGCCAAGCTGGCCATGGAAGAGGTGCTGAACAAGGTGGGTCTGACATCCTCCGAGGAGCTGGGCTACCTGATCGGCACGGGCTACGGCCGGAACAAGGTTCCCTTTGCGGACGAGAACATCTCCGAGATCTCCTGCCACGCCATGGGCGTCCATGTCACCGATCCCACGGTCAAGGCCATCATTGATATCGGCGGTCAGGACGTGAAGGGCATCTCCATCGACACCGACGGTACGGTGAAGAACTTCGCCATGAACGATAAGTGTGCGGCGGGTACGGGCCGTTTCTACGAGGCCATGGCCCGCAGCTTTGAGATGAGCCTGCCGGAGTTCTCCAACCTGAGCCTGACGGCGAAGAACGTCATCCCCATCACGGCGCAGTGTACCGTGTTTGCCGAGAGCGAGGTCATCACGCTGGTGGGCGAGGGCAAGCCCATGGACGAGATCGCAGCCGGCATCCAGATGGCAGTGGCCAAGCGCTGCTTCGTCATGAGCAAGAAGGCGGGCGCCACGGACGCCATCACCCTCACCGGCGGCTGCGCCAAGAACGCCGGTCTTAAAAAGGCCATTGAGCACGTTTTGAAGCTGAAGGTCATCGACCTGACCACCGACCCGCAGCTCATGGGTGCGCTGGGCGCCGCCGAGTACGCCCGTCAGAAGGGCATGGCCCGCGCCTGATACCTCTGGACATAACAAGGAGGCACGATTATGTGTAAATTCTGCAAGGCTGTCATGAAGGTCGTGAGCATCCTCGCCGCCATCGTCGGCGCTCTGTTCGTGGTCTATTTCTGGAATCTGGATCAGAAGCTGCTGGGATGGGCCTACATTCAGGTCAACAAGATCTTCGACCGCAAGAAAGTGGATATCAAATTCTAATGGAACTCTACAACGCCATGATCCGCGGTGTGGAGGGGCTGGCCGGCTCCTCCACACCCCGGCGCTTTGACTATGACCCGGCCAACGCATGGGAGGATACCGGTGCCTTTGAGCTGGTGATGCTGCGGGACGCCGCCTTTGAGCTGGGCGGCGGCGATAAGCCCGCCGTCAACTTCACCTGCGTCACCACCTCCCCTACCCTGATCCCCAAGGACGAGATTCTGGTCTTCGGCCCCGATCTGGGTGAGTTGAAGGGCGACTGCGCCTACGCCCGCGTCGCGCTGCTGCGGGTGGGCGATATCGAGTCCGACGATGAGGAGGACACGGAGCAGGCGTTCCGTGCCATTCAGGACATGGACTTCGTCAAGTACCGTGTCTTTCCCAAGGGCTACATGATCCGCACCAGCTCTGAGAGCAGCCGCGAGCAGGTACGCATCAGCAAGGAGGCGCTGCAAAAGGGCGTCAGCTTTCAGCGTATCGGCAACGACTTTATTCAGCAGTACAAAAAGAATCCCTCCATTCTGGCGGTAAAGATGCTGTTCATCACCGCCCCGGATGCGGATTACGCCGCGCTGGTCAAGGAGGCCAAGACCGCCAAGGACATCACCCTGAGCCTGACAAAAATTCTGGAGGGTATGCCCACCGACTGCGGCTCCTGCAGCCTGAAATCCATCTGCGACGAGGTGGAGGGTATGCGTGAGCTTCACTTCGGCAAGGAGCATCACACCACAGAATGACACCCCCCTGTCAGGCAAAAAAGATACCCGCCTCGCGGCGGGGATCTTTTTGCTTTTTCAGATGCGGCGGTCACGCCGCTGGCTGTTGTAGTGCTTCTGCAAAAACGGGTAGATCACCTTGTAGATCAGCTTGTTCTCCAGATTGAACATATAGATGATGAACGTACTCACAAACAGGGCAAGGGCCGTCAGCACCACCGTTTTCAGGAGCTTCCCGATAAATTTCATATATTCGCCCTCCTTACCACGCCAGACTGTCGTCGAAGTCCACCAGCGTCTCATCCAGCGGCTTTTCGTTCAGCACCACGGTCATGTAATTGTTGATGATGTTGCGCATATCCCGGCGGGAGATGGTGCGGCAGTCCTCCAGATCGTGCTCCAGGAAGATGAAGTGGAATCCGAGGTCGCGGGCCTGCTCCTCCATCAGCGCATGGACACCGTTCATGCCCTTGCAGGACACGTTGTCGTTGAAGATGACCATGTCGCAGTTGAACTTTTTGGCCCACTCCCACAGAGCGTTCACGTTCTCCCAGCCGCCCACGGCGTGGTGCCGCATAACACCTTTCTCGGAGAACAGCGCCAGATCCTGAATGGCCTGCTCCGGGTCGGTGGTGGAGATCATATTGTGTCCCATGGTGGAGTCCATGTTCAGCACGATATTGATGCCCCAGCAGTTCTGCGCCCATGTGGGGAAGTCGGTGTAGTACACCGCCGACGGCCCCCACAGGAACGCCCGATGCCGCGTGGTGCCGCCGAAGGGCTCGTGCCGCCGCTGGTAGGCGTCCAGCATGATCTTCAGCACCTTGCGGTCGTTGTAGGTGAACTGATCCTCCTGCCCGTTCACCGATGCCCAGCCATACAGCCGGTACAGGCTCTCGGCAATGCCGCACAGGGCGGAATAGGGCGTCTTGAACAGCTCCCACTTCTCCAACTCGATGCGGTTCTGCTCGTTCATATGTTCCGCCCGGTCGAACAGCGCGTTCCAGTCGTACTTTTCGCCGTACTGCTCCTCGATAAAGGCGATGGCGTCCTTCAGCACCTGCGTGGAGTAGGGGTGCGCCCCCGGCTCGTTGTGGATCATGGCCATGGTCACCGGGAAATCCGGCAGGCCGAACCGCCGCCGCTGGAACATGGAGGTGGCCTCACTGGCGTTGCAGGGCATATTGGTGGTCAGCACCGCCTTGCCCACGATGGGGAAATCGTCGTCGATGGCCACGCCCGTCTCCGCCGAGCAGCGGGAGCAGACGTCCGCCGCCAGACCGAAGGACTCCGCCACGTCGATGTAGTGGGGCTCCAGATGCTGGTCGATGTCGCAGATAATGAACTCCGGCAGCGTCTGGATGGGAATGGGAATCAGGTTTTTGAAGCCGCTCATGAACAGCGGCGGCATCACCTCGTCCATGGGTACGATGTTGTCCGACAGCTTACCGCCTCCCAGCCGCCGGTCGTTTGCCAGCACCAGCGCGATCTTCTTGGTCAAGCTGTTGACGATGCAGTGCATGTTCATGTGGGCGATCTTCAGTTCCTCGTCCCGGTAGCCCTCAAACAGCCGGTCGATGAACGCGAACGTGCCCAGATAGGAGCCCATCCAGCGGTACTCCCAAAAGCCCTTCAGAATGGGGACGGGCGCGGAGGCCACCATCTTCCCCATGGCCAGCAGATTGTTGAGCCACGCGGCGTAGTCCACCAGCGTGTCCCGGACGCCGCGCCACTCACGATAGCGGGCGATGCCGGTCTTGTCCTCGTAGCGGCTGCGGAGGCCGCCTTTGCCGTGGGCCGCCTGCCACTTGGGGTCAAACCGCTCCAGCTTTTTGTCTATCCCTGCAACAACAGCGTTTGTAAAGTCTTTCAGCTTCACAGCTTACCCTCCTTCTCCGCGCCGATCTTCTTGATCTCCAGACTCTCCACAAAGGCCTGAAAGCGGGTGCGCAGCTGGCCCACGGAGCCGAGATTGTACTCTTTTTCAATGGTACAGCACGGGATGCCCATTTCCTGCTGGAGAACGTGGCTGGCCAGCACCTTCTCATAGCTCCAGAACTCGCAGAACTTCATGCTCTCGTAGATCACGCCGTCTGCGCGGTATTCCCGCACCAGCCGCCGCAGCTCCTGATGGCGCTGGTCGATCTTGCCGCCGTCCATGAACCGGACGCATTGGTTCCAGTGGAGGTAGTGCCGGCAGATGGCGTCGAAAGCCGTCTCCCCCTCCCGTACGACGATCTCCTCCCGGCCGGGGAAGCCGCCGAAGCAGTAGCGATCCGCCACTACCATAGCGCCGCACATCTCGATCAGCTTGGTGAACTCCGGATCGTCGATCTCGCTGCCCGCCAGCGCCACCCGGGCGCGGAACGGGAACACCGGCTCCGGCTGCCGCGTCTGCAGCTCCGCCAGCGTATCCTCCAGATACGGCAGGATCAGGTCATGGGGACAGACCTGACTCACCAGCATCATCACATGGTACTCGTAGCCGGTGATGGGCGGATTCTCCAGCTTGCGGAAGTCACCGATGGCGGTGACGACCCGGCACAGGCGGTTGTGCCGCGCCACTGCCTCCTGCAGCGCCTCGTCGGACACGTCTACGCCGTAGTGCTCGTGAAGCGCGTCCAGCACCTTCAGCTGCAGCTGGGCCTTGTAGTAGTCCAGACTGGTCTTGTCCCCCTTCATGGGCGGGTCGATGATGGTGGTGAAGAACCGGTCGTTCTGCACCGGATGCAGCAGGGCGAAATGCTCCTCCATCCGTTCCATGGCGGCGCAGCCCTCCGCGCCGAACAGCGCGTTCAGGTAGTTGAAGCCGCCCTCGATGGCCCGCTCCAGAATACACCGCACATAGGGACAGTTGCGGTTGGTCATGTAGTACGATGCGATCTCCGCCGTGCCGCTGTTGGGTGCCCGCAGCCGCGTGGAAAAGCAGCCCTTCAGGTTCAGCAGCACCTCCGGGATGTAGTAGCAGTTGTATCCCAGCGCCAGCTGCCCCTCGTCGGTGGCCTGCTGTACCAGTGCGTTGTGGGACTGCTGCAGCAGATCCTCGAAAAAGATCATGTGCTTCAGGTCTTTCATGGGCAAAACTCCTTTTTACAGGGACGCTCCCTGAATTTTGGGGTCTGTCTTTGCGCGGCGCGCCGCAGGCACGCTTATAGTCGTATTTTATCATTTTTTCTCAAATACCGCAAGAACAGAACGGGTAATTTTGTTGATTTTTGCAATAAATATCCCCCGGCGAAGCCGGGGGTATTTATTTTGCGGGCGAAGCCCTATG
>ERZ857882.3390-NODE-3390-length-15104-cov-4.979733_pt1 | contig 15104 bp, 10 predicted proteins | sample MGYA00519697_ERZ857882 | MGnify/ENA primary metagenome ERZ857882 (study PRJEB31778, sample SAMEA3449373) | human gut metagenome | biome: human gut; feature: human-associated habitat; material: faeces | place: United Kingdom | collected 2010/2012 ...
TCCGCCGGGCGCTGCGCGGTTTTGTCCCCGCGCGCCGCAGGCGGAGGCGGGCGGAGATTGTGCTTGCTTTTCCTGCGCGCCGCATATATAATGGAAAGCAAATGAGGGAGTAGTTGGCGCGGTCCCCCGCCGCGTTTCAAGTCAACATTCATGGTGAATCCCAGTTCATCTGGCTTGGATTAAATAACCAGACTCATGCGCACAACTTAGGCTTTTCGCGCATGCTTATCTGCCCACACGCAGGCGCGTATCGCACACAGGCACTATCAGGAAAGGAAAGTGGAGGTATGCTGAAACACTATCTGGAAACGGCAGAAGACGTCCTGCGCGAGGCGCAAAGCAGCGAGCAGGGCCTTTCTGCTCAGGAGGCTGCTGACCGGCTCAGGAAAAATGGGCCCAACAAACTTGCCGAGCCTGAGAAAACGCCGCTGATCATCCGCTTCTTCCAGCAGATGAAGGATCCCATGATCCTCATCCTGCTCGTTGCGGCAGCGGTCTCCGGTGTGCTCTCGATCATCGAGGGCGAGAGCTTTGCGGACGTGATCATCATCCTGGCGGTCGTCATCATCAACGCCATCCTCGGCGTCTACCAGGAGAACAAGGCGGAGAAGGCGATCGAGGCGCTGCAGGAGATGGCCGCGGCGACCTCGCGCGTGCTGCGCGACGGCAAGGTCGTCTCCGTGCGCAGCGAGGAGCTGGTCGTCGGCGACATCGTGCTGCTTGAAGCGGGCGACGCCGTGCCGGCCGACGGCCGCCTGATCGAGAACGCCAGCCTCAAGATCGAGGAGGCGGCGCTCACGGGCGAATCCGTGCCGGTGACGAAGTTCATCGACATCATCCACCTCAAGGGCGAGGCGGCCGACGTGCCGCTGGGCGACCGCAAGAACATGGTCTACATGGGCAGCACCGTCGTCTATGGCCGCGGCAGGGCGGTCATCACGGCCACGGGGATGCAGACCGAAATGGGCAAGATCGCCGACGCGCTGGCGCAGGCCGAGGAGGGGCAGACGCCGCTGCAGATCAAGCTCTCGCAGCTCTCGCGCATCCTCACGTGGCTGGTGCTGGGCATCTGCGTGGTCATCTTCGCCGTGCAGCTGCTGCGCGCGGACAGCTTCAACATCGACCTGATCGTCGATTCGTTCATGATCGCCGTATCGCTGGCGGTGGCCGCCATTCCGGAGGGCCTGGCCGCGGTGGTGACGATCGTGCTGTCCATCGGCGTGACGAACATGTCCCGCCGCAACGCCATCATCCGCCGCCTGACCGCGGTGGAGACGCTCGGCTGCGCGCAGATCATCTGCTCGGATAAGACCGGCACGCTGACGCAGAACCGCATGACCGTGGTCGACTCCTTCGGCCCGGACGACGACCTGCTCGCCACCGCCATGGCGCTGTGCTCCGATGCGGAGATCGACGAGGCGGACAACGTCACCGGCGAGCCGACGGAGGCCGCGCTGGTGGCCTGGGCCGCCGCGCGCAAGCTGAACAAGAACGAGATGAAGCAGCGCCTGCCGCGCGTGGGCGAGGCGCCGTTCGACAGCGGCCGCAAGATGATGAGCACGCTGCACAGGCAGCAGGACGGCGCCATCCGGCAGTTCACCAAGGGCGCGCCGGACGAGGTGCTCAAAAAGTGCACGCACTACCTCAACGAAAACGGCCACATCGTCCCCATGACGGACGAATACCGCGAGACCATCCTCGAGGCCAACCGCAACATGGCCGGGCGCGCGCTGCGCGTGCTGGCCGCCGCGCTGCGCGACTGGAGCGCGATGCCCGAGGAGGAGACGCCGGAGCTGCTGGAGCACGACCTCTGCTTCATCGGCCTGACGGGCATGATCGACCCGGTGCGTCCGGAGGTCAAGGACGCCATCATCGAATGCCGCAGCGCCGGCATCCGGCCGATCATGATCACGGGCGACCACATCGACACCGCCCGCGCCATCGCCAACGAACTGGGCATCCTCGACGGCGGCCTGCGCGCCATCACCGGCGCGGAGCTCGACCAGATGGACGACGAGACGTTCATGCGGGAGCTCGAGCACATCGCCGTGTACGCCCGCGTACAGCCGGAGCACAAGACGCGCATCGTCAACGCCTGGCGGCGCGCCGGCTACGTGACGGCCATGACCGGCGACGGCGTGAACGACGCGCCCTCGATCAAGAGCGCGGACATCGGCGTGGGCATGGGCATCACCGGCACGGACGTGACGAAAAACGTGGCCGATATGGTGCTGGCGGACGACAACTTTGCAACCATTGTCGGCGCGGTCGAGGAGGGACGGCGCATCTATGACAACATCCGAAAGGCTATTCAGTTCCTGCTCGGCTCGAACATGAGCGAGGTCATCAGCATCTTCATCGCGACCATCATGGGCTTTACGATTCTGAAGCCGGTTCATCTGCTCTGGATCAACCTGGTCACGGACAGCTTTCCGGCGTTGGCTCTGGGTATGGAGCGCGGAGAAGCCGATATTATGCGCCGCCAGCCGCGCTCCGCAAAGGCAAGTATTTTTGCCGACGGCATGGGCTTTGATATCGCCTATCAGGGTCTGCTCGTTTCTGTTCTCGCGCTTGCCTCCTACTTCATCGGTCATTTTCTGGAGTCCGGCGCATGGGAGATCGTCAACAGTCCGGACGGCATGACCATGGCCTTCCTGACCATGAGCATGGCGGAAATCTTCCACAGCTTCAACATGCGTTCCCAGCGCAAGAGCCTGTTTGCCGTCAAGGGCATGAACAAAGCCCTGAATTGGGCCGCGCTGGGCAGTCTCGTTGCTACGACGGCCGTGTGCGAAATTCCGTTCCTCGCGAACGCTTTTGGCTTTGAGACGGTGGAATTCGCCGAGTATGCCATTGCGGTTCTGATTGCGGCGCTGGTCATCCCGATTGTGGAGACGGTCAAATTTTTCCAGCGGCGCGCCCACCGCAACGGCTAACGGTCCAAACCGGTATGCAGCGGTGCGCAGCCTTGAAAAAGGCTGCGCACCGTTTTACCGTCCAAACCCGGTTTGTTAAGATTCCGCTAAGAAATTCTTTACTTTTGCACGATCCGCTGATATACTGATGGTAAGCAGTGGGATGCTTGTATGAGTACGGAGGTTCGCCTCTCTTCGGAGGGCGTTCGTCCGTACTCGTCCATTTGGGGTAAAAATGCCCGCGTTGGTCGTTCGGCATGGTTCTATGCTGTCCTGATCGCTCACACCAGACCGATTCCCGGCGCGTCTGCGTTCAATTTTCCGGGTGATTACTTTTTCTTTCCCCTTTTCCGGACTTGCAAAACCGACCGCATACGGCCAATAGGATCCCCGACGCCAACACGACGATGCAGAGCACAAACAGCCATTCCAGAGCATTGGCTTTCAAAAAGCCCAGCAGCCCCATATAGCTGTGCTCCCAGTCGGCACCGGCCGCGGCTAGTGTATAGACCGCAGGGAAAACGGATCTTAATATGCCGATGAGCAGCAGTGCAAGCGCGGAGACGCCCGTCATACAAAGGCCGACGATCATGGATACTCGCTTTTTGTGCGTATGTTTGGCCACATTCCGATCCGTTTGACCGTAGCGGAAGTAGCTCTCGTCCGAATACGCATCGTTCAGCAGATAATCGAGCGACACATCAAAAATTCTGCTGATCTGCAGCACATTCTCCGTATCGGGTATGGCCGTTCCAAGCTCCCATTTTGAAAGCGCCTGCCTCGAGACGGTGATCTGAGAGGCGAGCTCTTCCTGAGAAAGCCCGTGCACCTTGCGCAGCTTCTGTAATTTTTCACCAAAAGTCATGTTATTCTCTCCTTGGTCAATGATCTGAAAACCCCGGACCGGCGAACGATCCGCCCCGCTGTTCTTGAATCAAGCATAATAAAAGGCGGTGCTTTTGTCCACCGTTTCTGCGTTGCATTCGCGCAACCGGACTTTACAACACCGCCATATTCGCTTTGAACCCTACCCGCCGCAGTCTGTACCGCCAAGCCGGCAGAACATTCCAAGTACAGTTAAGACAAACCGTCCTCCGGCGCCGCCGCGGCGACCAGCGCTTCGTTGAGATCGTGCATGGCCTGCACATCCATCTTCACCACCGCCCGGTCATACGTCATCAGACCGTTCAGTTCGTCCTCGACGTCCGAGAGCTGCGTATAGACCGCAGCGGACAGTCCGCGCGCCGCCGCAGGAATGATCTGCCGGATGTATAGATCCTGCACGGCAAAGCACAGCGCCTCCGGCGTTTTGTACCGGCGATAGCCAAAATCCTTTTTACTATAGGTATGTCCGTTCACCCGGTGATTGTAGCCGCCAAACTCGGAGAGCACCACGGCGCGCGGCCCCGGATACTGCTTATAACGGTACGCACGGAAGTACACATGCAGGCTCTTTACGTCGCCTGCGCCCTGATCGTGCCAGCCGCTGGCATGGTCGACGGTACGCGTTGGATCGAGCGCACGGATGCGCTCTGCCGTCTCCCGCGCGTCGAACTGACCCCACCCCTCGTTGAAGGGCACCCACATGGCGATGCAGGGGCAGTTGTACAGGTGCTCGATCATTCCCTCCAGTTCCTGCAAAAACTCCCTGCGTCCGGCGGCGTCCTCCCTTGCAAACCGGACGTAATCGTGATCGTCACGGTGACGGCCGGTGATGAGCGGCGCGCTGATGGTCAGCGGCAGATAGTCGCCGCCTCCGTTTGGCATATCCTGCCAGACGAGCATTCCCAGACGGTCGCAATGGTAATACCAGCGGAGCGGCTCGATTTTGATGTGCTTTCTGAGCATATTGAAGCCCATGCGCTTCATTTGCTCGATGTCGTTCACCATGGCTGCGTCCGACGGCGCGGTATACAGCCCGTCGGGCCAATAGCCCTGATCCAGGACGCCGGTGTGAAAATACGGCCTGCCGTTGAGAAACAGCCGCATAAGCCCGTCGCCGTCCTGCCGAACCGCAAAGCTGCGCATGGCAAAGTAGCTTTCCACGCGATCCTCCCCTGCCTCCAGCGAAAGATCATACAGATACGGGTCCTCCGGGGACCAAGCATGAAACGCCGGCATGGGAACGCGAATGGACGTGCCGCTGCAAAAGGTGACCGTGCGGCCATCCAGCCGCGCAACACAGGCGCACGGCAGGCTGGTCTGCACGCGCAGCTCCACCGCCTCCTCATCAAACAGCGGCGTGATCCGAAGCGAGCGGATGTGCGTCTTTGGCACGCTTTCAAGCCAAACCGTCTGCCAGATGCCGCTCTGAGGCGTGTACCAGATGCCGCCGCGCGCCGTTTTCTGCTTGCCGCGCGTGTGATAGAATTCCTCCGTTACATCGCGCACGCAGACAACAACGGTCAGTTCACGCCCGCCATGCAGCGCGTCCGTCACGTCGCATGAAAACGGCAGATAGCCGCCGATATGGTGCGCCAGTTGTTCGCCGTTGACAAAAACCGCCGCCTCCTGATCGACCGCGCCGAAATGCAGCAGGGTTTTCGCCTTTACGAACCCTTCGGGCAGCGTGACGCGCCTTCGATACCAAAGAAACTGCCGGGGCCGGAGCTTTCGGCCAACGCCGGAGAGCGGCGCTTCGGGCGAAAACGGAACGATGATCGTGCCGTCAAACGTCTCTGGCTGCACATCGGACTCGGTGATGGCATACTCCCAGACGCCGTTGAGATTCCAATAGCTGTCCCGCCGAAACTGCGGACGCGGATACTCGGGGAGAATCGCTTCCGGTTGGAGCTGTTTACCCCAGATGGTCTTTAACATAGTCTGTCTCCTTCTTTTTGAGCAGCAGCACGAGTACGATCACCACGACCAGTACAGCGGCGGCGGCCAGGAAGATCGCCGGAGTCGGAACGCTTTTGACAACGCCGAGCTCCTCATATGTTCCGGCGCCGCCACGAATGACCGCCGCGCCGATGAACGGGCCGATCACCATCGGCAGCAGCACGGCAAAGATCATGCGGATGCCCTGAAACCCGCCGATCTGCTCCTTCGGCGTATAATCGCGCACAACGGCCGAAAGCACCGCCGTAACGAGCATATAGCCCGACATCATGATTGCGCCCGCGGCAAAGACGAACGCCATGGAGCGTGCAAAAAACATCAGCACAAGGCCGGCAAACATCACGGCAAGCGCCGGCAGCACGCACCGGAGCTTGCCGATGCGGTCCAGCCAGCGGCCAAACACGACCGAAACAACCGAAGCGACGATGAGCACGCCGCCGAGCACGATCGCGTAGTTCTCAAATTGCAGATAGGTTTGCAGATAGATGATCAGATACGGGAAAAAGACCTGCACCGCGACGGAAAACAGCCCGAGCGCGGCAAGCGCCAGATACAGCCGGACATTCGTGCGGACGACCGACGGCCGGAAACCATACAGCAGGCTGGGCAGATAGGCGCCTTCCTGACGGGTAATCGCTCCGTCGCGAAGCAGGAACAGCGATGCAGCGCCCGCCAGCAGCACAATGCTGCCGAAGATGACAAAGAATTCGCGCCAGCGCCCCTGCCGCGTCATGCCGTCGAACAGGCCGAAGATTACCAGCATCGAAATGAGCGGCAGTATGGCGAGCACGGATTCCACGCGTCCGCGGTTTTCCGGCCCGGTCACATCCGTAATATGCGCGTTGAAGGCCGCATCGTTGGCCGTAGAGCCGAAGAAGGTCATCACACAATCCATTACAACGACCAGCGCCGCGGCAACCGCCACCGCATTGGCCGCCGGGAACCATCTGCCCGCGTTTTCCACGGTGATGAACCCGAAGGACATGGTCGACAGGCCCCAGAGAATATATCCGCCGACGATCAGGGGCTTGCGCTTTCCGATGCGGTCGGACAGCGCCCCCATCAGCAGTGTTGTCAACGTTGCGATCACCGCGCTCGCCGCCACCATCACGGCGATATGGTTTGGGTTGGTGGAGATCGTGTTGTACAGATAGACGTTGAAATACATGTTTTCAATCGTCCATGCAAACTGACCGGTCAAGCCGATGAGCAGAAACGATATCCATGTGCGGGCGCCGATGCTTCTCATAGCTTCCTTTCCCGTGATCCTCAGACCACGAATGCCTTGTCGATCTCGACGACGGCAAAATAGTTTCCATCGTCCAACGCACGGATGCGCTCTTCAAACGCCTTGCGCACCGCCTCGTCCGACAGGCGGCACCGATACGGCACCACGGCGTCAAAGATCAGGTTCGTATGCGTCGGGCCGGCGACCATGCGAAAATCATGAATGGTGATGGTCGGGTCGATCTCCGTTGCAATGCCGCGCACGGTTTCACACAGCGCGTTGAGCGCCGCATCGTCGGTTATGACCGGATCCATATGGATCACCGCTTCACAGCCCATCCGCTCACGCAGGCCATGCTCGATGTTATCGATCAAATCGTGCAGCTCGAGAATATCGCCGCCGGCCGGCACCTCCGCGTGCAGCGAGATCATCGTGCGGCCCGGGCCATAGCTGTGAACGACCAGATCGTGAATACCGATGACCGCTTCATGCGAGAGAACATACTGCTCAATCTGCTCCGCAAACTCCTTCGAAGGCGGTTCGCCGAGCAGCGGGCCGATCGTCTCTTTTGCGGCGTTGAGCCCCGCATAGAGAATGAACAGCGCAACGAGCAGGCCGCACCAGCCGTCGATCATCAGGTTCGTCCAATGGCCGATCAGCATCGCCGCGAGCACAACGGTGGTCGCAATGCAGTCGCTGAGGCTGTCCATGGCCGTGGCCCGCATAGCGGCGGAATCGATCCGCTTGCCGATCTGCCGGTTATAAAAGCACATGTACAGCTTGACCAGAATGGAAACGACCAGTATGGCCGCCGTCAATCCGCTGAACGCGACCGGTTCGGGCGACGCAATCTTCTCGATCGAGCTGGTCAGCAGCTCAAAGCCCATCAGCAAAATGGCGATTGCGACAATGAAGCCGGAGATATACTCAATGCGGCCATGGCCGAACGGATGCTCCGGGTCCGGCTTCTGGCCGGCCATGCGAAAACCGATCAGCGTGATGACCGAGGAACCGGCGTCCGACAGGTTGTTGAACGCGTCCGCCATGATGGCAATCGAGCCGGACAGGCTTCCTGCAAACAGTTTGCCCAGAAAGAGCAGAATGTTGAGCGCGACGCCCACCGCGCCGCAGAGAACACCGTATGCCCGCCGGACGGACTGCGAATTGTCCGCGCCCTCCGGCGTACCGGTGCGTATCAACCATTTTGCAAGCAACGTAACCATATCATCCATCCCTCTACCGTTTCTGCCTTTGCTGACAGGGGTGCGCCCGCCTCCGGCCGCCGTGCTTTCCGCCTCTCGGCGGCTGCCGTTCACGCTGTGCCGGCAGCGAATCCATCCCGGGGTGAAACCGATGCTCTCTCACGCGGTGCGGCAGCGCGGACAAAACCGGCGGTCAATGGGTGGGTCGGGCCATAGCGAGTGCCGCATGCCCATCCATTACAGATGCGTGTCTCCTTGTCAGCAGATAGCAATATTATAACATTGAACTGGAAAAACGCCAACCGGTGTTATATAATGAAGCAAATGATGCTCCGGAGGTGCGTGAAATGGAAAAACAGCAAGCATTCGTCGAAGATCCGATTCTCTGGCATGACCGCAAACGCATTCTTGGTATGCCGATCAGCTTTACCCGCTACAGCGTGGATCAATCCCGCCTGTACCGCAAGGCCGGTCTGTTTACCACAACGACCGACGAACTGATGCTCTATCGGATTCTTGACATCAAGCTCACGCAGACGCTGGGCCAGAAGATTCTCGGCGTTGGCACGGTCACGCTGTACACCGCCGACCAGAGCAACCACCAACAGGACCTGGTCAATATCAAAAAGCCGGACGCTGTGCGCAAGTTCCTGAGCAAGCTGATCGAGCACGAGCGGATGGAGAAGCACATCACCGGCCGCGAAATGTACGGCAGCGCCGGCATCGGTCAAAACCACGAGGGCTGCGATTCCGATGAAATGTTCACGGATTTCGACGGAGACGGCATCCCGGGTTAAACCATCCGCTCCTACCTCAGCGCACAAACGCGATTTTGCACAAGATGCAAAACCGCGTTTTTTACTCGTTCCCGCCGCTGTTTCAAAGAGCGCATCCCTTACGACAGCTTCTTCTGCACGCGCCAGAGCTGCGATTCGTCGAGCAGCGCCGTGACGTGCGCCCCGTCCCCCTCATGCGTCTCCGACTGCACCGCGCCGAGCGAATACAACAGCTGCATCACGTCATACCGATCATACGGCACCACGAGTTCAACGCGCACCTGCGCGCTGGAGAGCGCTTGCTCGATCCCGCTCAGCAGGGCGTCGATTCCCTCGCCGCTGCGCGCGCTGATGGCAAAAGCATTTCCGCGCAGCGCCGGTGGCGCAGGCAGGGCGTCCACCTTGTTGTAAACGTTGATACGCGGCGTATCCGACGCGCCGAGGCTCGCGATCACTTCCTCGACCACGCGCATCTGTACATCATAATACGGACTGGTCGCATCGATGACATGGAGAATGAGCGACGCCTCCCGCACCTCTTCGAGCGTGGAGTGGAACGCACGCACCAGATCGTGCGGCAGCTTGTTGATGAAGCCGACCGTATCCGAGAGCAGGCACTCGCCGCCGGACGGCAGCGGGATCTGCCGCACAACGGGGTCGAGCGTGGCAAACAGCTTGTCCTCCGCCAAAACGCTGCTCTCGGAGAGGCGGTTGAGCAGCGTGGACTTTCCGGCGTTGGTATAGCCCACGAGCGCGACGGTCGGCACGGCGTTCTTTGCGCGCCGCTCGCGCCGCAAGCCCCGCTGTTTTTCAATCTCCAGCAGCTCCTGTTCCAGTTCAAACACGCGGCGGCGAATGCGGCGGCGGTCAATCTCCAGCTTCTTTTCGCCGGGACCGCGCATGCCCACGCCGGACGCGCCCTGACGCGACAGCACCCGACCCATACCCAACAGCCGCGGCAAACGGTACTGGAGCTGCGCCAGTTCCACCTGCAGCTTGCCCTCGCGCGACTGTGCGCGCACGGCAAAGATATCGAGGATCAGCATCGTACGGTCGATGATCGGCACGCCGAGCTTCTCCTCCAGATTTCGCATCTGGATGGCCGAGAGTTCATCATCAAATATCACGATATCGGCCTCCAACGCGCTGACGGCAAGCGATAATTCATCCGCTTTGCCGGTGCCGATATACGTCGCGTTGTCCACCGAGCGCCGCCGCTGCAGTTCCCGGCCGACCACCTGCACGCCGGCCGTTTCCGCAAGCGCCGCCAGTTCATCGAGCGTATCATATCCCTCGTTATTCTCAATGCCGACGAGGATCGCCCGATCCGGGCGCGCGGCCGTCACATCGTAGGCGCCGGTCTGAAAATGCGCGTCCGCCTCATAGATCGCCTCCATGAGCTGCTTTTGCGGCAAATGATGCGCGCGCATGGGGCCATAGAGCACCGTTTGCCGGCGGTCGCCCTGCATCTGGCCGAGATAGGCGGCGTAGACGCTCGTTGGGCGACCGTCTGCCGTAACGCCGATGGCCGCCATTGCATCGAGCCGCAGTGCGCCGAGTGAGCCCATATCCACATCCGAAAGCAGCCCGCTGCCGTTCGGGTGCGTATGGATGCACCGTACGCCGCACAACCGGTCGATATTGCGCACCAAGCGCAGTTCCGGCATGGCGACGGTATGGTCGTCGCCGATGCGAACCTCTTCGATACTGCCGCTGCGGCTGATATAGACCAGTATTTCCCTTCCGATCAGCCCCGTGTAGCGTGCAAGCGCATCGCACAGCTCGGCCGACAGGAACATATCCTGTCCCTGCTGCAGTTCATAAAGCGTTTCCATCTCCCGCAGCAGCACTTCACGCACGCCGCCGGTATTTCCGTTGATCGTCTTCTTCATATCTGGTATTCTACCACGTTCACAGGCTTTTCACAATTCCCACATTGACAGGCAATGAAAGCGCTGTTAAAATGAGAACCGTTTAATTGTTAAGCGGTTATCTATTTAGAAAGAAGGAGGATTTTTGTTTGCGGGATCGTGAAATTATCGCAAGGCTGATGCTGCTCAATCTGCTGCGCTGCCGCAGGCTCAGGGAAAAGACAGCCGGCGGCGGTCTGTACGACGGCCAACTTCCGGTTTTGGAATGTCTCATTGCCTGCCCCGGCAGCACGCAAATCCAGTTGGCGGAACGGCTGGTCGTCACACCGGCCTCCATTGCGCAATCCACAAAGCGGCTCCAGCGCGCCGGTCTGATCGAAAAGCGGGTGGATGAAAGCAACCTGCGCTGCAACCGGCTGTATGCTACCGAGAGCGGCGTTGCCGTAGCAAAATCCTATCGGCAGGAGTTCGATCTGCTCGACGCGGAGACGCTCAGCGGTCTGACCGCACAGGACAAAAAAACACTGGCCGACCTGCTGGAACGCATGATTGCCAACCTGAATTATGAAAAGCTCGACTATCTACGCCCTTGGAAGGAGACAAACGCATGATCAAAGAATTGCTCCGATATGTGCGCGGCTACGTGATTCCCTCGGTCCTCACCCCGCTGACGGTGGTGTGTGAGGTTGTGCTGGAGGTGTTCATTCCGCTGCTCATGGCGGATATCATCAACATCGGTATCCCGAACCAGGATCTCCCCTATGTGCTGCGCACCGGCGGATGGATGGTGCTCATGGCGCTCGGCGCGCTGCTGTTTGGTTCGCTTGGCGCTCGGTTTGCCGTTCTCGCAAGCAATGGCGCGGCCAAAAACCTGCGCCTGGCTCTGTTTGAGCGGGTGGAAGCATTTTCTGCAAAGAACACGGATAAGTTCTCCACCGCCTCGCTTGTCACACGTCTCACGAACGATATTACGAACGTGCAGCAAGCCTACCAGATGATGATCCGACTGATGGCGCGCGCGCCGCTCATGCTCATCTTGGCGACGGTGATGGCCTTCCGCATCAGCAATTCACTCTCGATGATCATGTTTGCCGCCATTCCGTTCCTCGGCATTGCGATGGCCATAATCTCCAAGCTGGCCTTTCCGCGATTCAACGCCATGCTCAAAAAATACGACGGTATGAACGCGCAGGCGCAGGAAAACCTGATCGCGATTCGCGTGGTCAAAGCGTTTGTGCGGGAAAAGTATGAGATCAAAAAATTTGAGGACAGCGCTGCCGCAGTCCGGGAGACGCAGAAAAAGGCGGAAAAGCTGCTGATCGCCGCCTCTCCGCTGATGCAGCTCACCATGTACGCCTGCATCATCGCCGTGATCTGGCTCGGCGGCGGCCATGTGATCGACGGGCGGTTGGCCGCCGGCGATCTGATGAGCTTTATCACCTATATCTCCCAGATCCTCATGTCGCTGATGATGATCACCATGGCCTTCGTAACCTTTGTCCTCTCCTCCGCCTCCGCAAAACGAATCTGCGAGGTGCTCGACGAAATCCCGGCCATTGCCGACGGGCCGGCCGACGCGGACGTCGTTCCGGCGGACGGAAGCATTGACTTCCGCCACGTGGATTTCTCCTATTCGGACGATCCGAACAACCTGACGCTCGAGGACGTCAACCTCACCGTTCGCTCCGGCGCGGTCGTCGGCATCATCGGCAGCTCCGGCTCCTCCAAGACAACGCTGGTCCAGTTGATTCCGCGGCTGTACGACGTGCTGCACGGCTCCGTTGTCGTCGGCGGGCACGATGTGCGGGAGTATCGGATCCAGGCGCTGCGCGGCGCCATCGGCATGGTGCTGCAAAAGAACGTGCTCTTCTCCGGTACCATACGCGACAACCTCCGGTGGGGCAATCCGGACGCTACGGACGAGCAGATTGAAGCGGCCTGCCGCGCTGCCGCCGCGCATGATTTCATCATGGGCTTCCCCAACGGTTATGATACCGTGCTCGGGCAGGGCGGCGTGAACGTCTCCGGCGGGCAGAAGCAGCGGCTCTGCATTGCGCGCGCGCTGCTCAAGTCGCCAAAAATCCTGATTCTGGACGACTCGACCTCCGCCGTTGACACCGCGACCGACGCGGCGATTCGCCATGCATTCCGCACGCAGTTGCCCGACACGACCAAGCTCATCATCGCGCAGCGCATCACCTCCATCATGGAGGCGGATATGATCGTTGTCATGAACGACGGCAAGATCGACGCCGTTGGCACGCACGACGAGCTGCTTGCCGGCAACCAGATCTATCAGGAGGTCTATTACTCGCAACAGAAGGGGGTGGCCTGATCATGCCCGGCCCGAACAACAGGAAAGGCTTTGCAAAGCCCAAGAACGCTAAAAGAACCTTTGCGCGCCTGATGCGCTACCTGAACCGTTACCGCGGCATGCTGGCCATCATTCTCGTCTGTCTGATCGTATCATCCAGCGCGGGCGTCATCGGCACCTACCTGCTCAAGCCGCTGTTCAACCAGATCATCGAGCTGTTTACAGCGGGCTGCGACTCCATGGCGCCGGTGCTCGGCACCGTTGCGGCGCTCGCAGCCATCTATGCGCTCGGCGCGCTCGGCACGTTTGTCGGCAATCGTCTGCTCCTGAACATTTCAACGGGCATACTGGAAGCCGTGCGCTGTGAGATGTTTGAAAAGCTGCAATCACTGCCGCTTCGGTATTTTGATTCCCGCACGCACGGCGAAATCATGAGCCGGTTTACCAACGATACCGACGCCATGCGCGAAATGCTCAGCCAGGGTCTGCCGCAGCTCATCGTCTGCTCGATCTCCGTTGTTGGCGTGCTGACCATGATGCTCGTGCTCTCGCCGCTGCTGACGCTCATCGTGATGGTGATGTTTGTGCTGATGCTGTTTGTCGTCAAGTTCATCGGCAAGCGCTCTGCGCACTTCTTTGCCCGCCGTCAGGCTGCGCTCGCCGCGGCCAACGGCTATATCGAGGAGTTGATCGAGGGACAGCGCGAGGTCAAGGTGTTCTGTCATGAGGAGCGCGTGCAGGCGGATTTTTCGGTATTGGCGGAGGGTCTGCGCCGGGACTCGACCGCAGCGATGACCTTTGCCATGATTCTCATGCCGATCATGGGAAACCTCAGCTATGTGCTGTATGCCGTTTCGGCAGCCGCCGGCGCCGGGCTTGCCATTGCGGGCATCCTCGATATCGGCACCATCGCCGCATTTTTGCAATACACGCGGCAGTTCACAAACCCGCTGACACAGATTTCCCAGCAGTTCACCAGCATACTCAACGCGCTTGCCGGTGCGGAGCGGATTTTTGATCTCATCGACAGTGAGCCGGAGGTGGACGATGGCGATGTGACCATGGTATACGCCGCGGCGGACGCGGACGGCGCTCTGCGGGAAACCGATCGCTACACCGGCCGCTGGGCGTGGAAATGTCCGGATCCGGAAGCGGAAAGCGGCTGCCGGCTCGTGGAACTGCGCGGCGACGTGCGCTTTGAGCATGTCACATTCGCATACGAGGAGGGGCATACCGTGCTGCACGATGTGTCGCTCTATGCAAAGCCCGGTCAGAAGATCGCGTTCGTCGGCTCCACCGGCGCCGGCAAGACCACGATCACCAACCTCATCAACCGGTTTTACGACGTGCAGCAGGGCTCGATCACCTACGATGGCATCGATATTAAAGAAATCCGCAAGGACGATCTTCGCCGCTCCCTGTCGATGGTTTTGCAGGACACACACCTGTTTACCGGCACCGTGCGGGAAAACATCCGCTACGGCAATCTGCATGCAACGAATGAACAGGTGGAAAGCGCCGCCAAGTTGGCCAACGCGCACCACTTCATCTCGCACCTGCCGCAGGGCTACGATACGGTGCTCACGGCGGATGGCGTCAATCTCTCGCAGGGGCAGCGCCAGCTCATCGCCATCGCCCGCGCGGCGGTGGCCAATGCGCCGGTGCTCATACTGGATGAGGCCACCAGCTCCATCGACACGCGGACTGAGCGACTGATTGAGAAGGGCATGGATCGGCTAATGGCCGGACGCACGGTGTTTGTGATTGCGCACCGGCTGTCCACCGTCCGCAATTCCGACGCGATCATGGTGCTTGAGCACGGACAGATCGTGGAGCGCGGCGACCACGATGATCTGATTGCGCAGAAGGGAAAATACTACCAGCTCTACATGGGCATGTTTGAGCTGAGCTGACTTGGAAGAGCAAGCAGAAGCGCCCGCCGGCATTGCCGGCGGGC
>ERZ857882.3397-NODE-3397-length-15086-cov-2.668552_pt1 | contig 15086 bp, 9 predicted proteins | sample MGYA00519697_ERZ857882 | MGnify/ENA primary metagenome ERZ857882 (study PRJEB31778, sample SAMEA3449373) | human gut metagenome | biome: human gut; feature: human-associated habitat; material: faeces | place: United Kingdom | collected 2010/2012 ...
AACTCATAACGAACCCTGGGTGGCGGGACCGTTTGTCACTAGTGGTTATGCGGGCAGTTGGCGCAGCAGCCGCTGGTGGCGGTGGTGCTGGAACCACCGCTGCGCTGGTCGGTGTTGTAGAAACCGCTGCCCTCAAACTTGATGCCGCTGGCCGAGAACGTCTTGGCCGCCGGAGCGCCGCAGCTCGGGCACACGACCTCGGGGGTCTCGGACATGGGATGCTCAACCTCAAACACGTTGCCGCAGCTCGAGCACTTGTAATCGTAGCGCGCCATAATACTTCCTTTTCAGCACAAAGCGGGCAGATTACTCTGCCCGCATAAATTCAAACGTCTGTAACTGTACCCTATATCGGGGGTTTTATCACGCTTCGCCCCAGAATCTATGGGTGCTGCGCAGGAGCTGTGCAGTTTTGCCCTCGGCGGCCGCAACGTCGGCCTCATCGGCCTTCCAGGTCCAGTTGCCCGTTGCCACGCCCGGCACGTTCATGCGCGCGTCGTCGCCAAGCCCCAGGACATCCTGCAGTGGCATCATCACCAGGGGAGCGTCGCTTGCCAGCGCGTCGCTCATCAGCTTGGCCGCCACCTCAACATCGCTCGGTTCATCGCCGCCCGCAAAGGTACGGGTGCACCAACCGGCCAGCGTCGACGTATCGTGCGTCGAGGTGTACAGAATCTTGCCCGGCGTGGGATACACGCCGTTACGGACGTCGTAATCGCTAAACTCCAGCACGTCCATGCCGGGGAAACCGCAGGTCGATGCCATGGCACGAACACCGGGCGTCAGATAGCCCAAGTCCTCAGCGATAAAGTTGAGCGGACCCAGTTCGTCATAGGCGGTCTGGAACAGGTCCTTGCCCGGGCCCGCCAGCCAGCGGCCGTCGGCGCATGCCTTGCCCGCGGGAATGCTGTAATAGCTGTGGAATCCCAGGAAGTGATCCAGACGCACGCGGTCGTAGAGCGAGAACGCGCGACGCAGGCGGTCCATCCACCAGCGGTAGCCGTTCTCCTTCATGTGATCCCAACGGAAGGTGGGGTTGCCCCATACCTGGCCCTCGGGCGCAAAATTGTCGGGCGGCGCGCCGGAAATCTCAATCGCCTTGCCGGTATCGGACAGCCAGAAGTTCTCGGGTTCGCTCCACGCGTCTGCCGAATCGTCGGACACGTACATAGGAATATCGCCGATGACCTCGATGCCCTTCTTGTGCGCATAGTTCATCAGCTCGCACCAGGCCAGGTCAAAGCGATACTGCATGTACGCCTGCAGTTCAGCCTCGTCGTGGAAACGCTTGTCATCGATCAGGTGCTCGTTGTAGCGCGCGACATCTGCCGGCCAATCGTGACGCGATTCGCCCTCAAAGTACTTCTTAACGGCCATGTAGACGCAGTACTTCTCGAGCCAATCGGCATTGCGATGTTTAAACGCGGTGTACAGCGGATCGGCATCCTCGCCTCCGCGGGCCTTCCAGGTCTCAAAGTCGGCTGCCAGCTCCTCGTGGCTTTCGGGCAGCAGGTCGATATTGCCTGCAAAGGCCGAAGGACCGGCGTAAGGGGAGCGGAAGAAGTCCGTGGGGTTGACGGGGAGAACCTGCCAGTAGCGCATGCCCATGGCGGCCAGATGGTCGATAAAACGACGCGTGGGCGCGCCGATCGTACCGGGCTTGCCGTCGTCGGTCGGCACCGATGTGATATGGCACACAACACCCGCACCGTGATCGAGCGGCTCCTGCAGGCGCTGCTCGGCGTGGTGATAGATGATCGACGAACCGAGCGGGTACAGGTCGAGCGTGACCGTGCCGTTGTGGATCTCGCACTCATGACCGCTGATCACGTCACTTGCACATTCGTCGAGCGCCGGAATCGTCACACGATGCGAGTTGCGCAGGCTGCGGTTGATGATGACGGTCGCGGACTCGCCGTCTTTACCGGTACGGTTGTAGGCCAGCACCTCGTCATTGAGCGCAAAGGCCTTGATTTCACCGTCGATCATAAACGGCAGCGCGCGGCGCACAGCAGATGCGTTCTTGACGATTGCGAACGTATCGAAGTCGTGCAGGTCTTCCTTGGTCGGCAAGGTGCGGCGATTACCCGGATCGGTGAGTCCCTCCAAGCCGTACTCGTCACCGTAATAGATTGAGGGAACGCCCGGGAACGTCATCTGCATGAGCGTCGCCAGCCAAAAGCGGCTCTTGGCCAGGCGCATGGAGTTCTCGTCCAGGCGCCATTTGCTGCGCTCACTCTCGGGCAGCTGCGACTCGTCGGGGCCACCGCCGAGCACCGAGATAATGCGCGGGCGGTCGTGGCTCGACAGCAGATTGAGCGCGCAGGATAATGCCTCGCGCGGGTAGTTCTCGCGCAGGGTCTCGATATCCTCGGCTGCTTGGTAGGCGTTTTTGTAGCCCATCAAAAAGCCGATGACCATGTCGCGGAAGGGGTAATCCATGGCCGAGTCGAGCTCGGAGCCTTGTAGATAGCGACGCAGATGGCCGTAGCTGATCTTGTTGGAGGCATCTTCCCAGACTTCGCCGAGCAACAGTGCGTCAGGCTTTTCGGCAAGTACTGCCTTCTTAATCTCGGTCAGGAAGTCATCGGAAAGCTCGTCGGCCACATCCAGGCGCCAGCCATGAGCGCCGGCACGTAGCCATTTACGAATCACGCCGTCCTTGCCCAGGAGCCGCTCGCGTACCAGTTCGGAGCTCTCATTGATGGCGGGCATATTGCCCACGCCCCACCAACAGTCGTACGAGCCGTCCTCGTGGAAATAAAACGCATCGCGCCACGGCGAATTTTCGCTTTGCCATGCGCCCACTCCGGGGTAGTTACCGTAGCGGTTGAAGTAGATCGAGTCGTCGCCCGTGTGGTTAAAGACGCCGTCCAGAATGATGGAAATGCCCAGCTTCTCGGCCGCCTCGCACAGCTCAGTAAAGTCCTGCTCGGTGCCTAGAATCGGATCGATCTTGGTGTAATCGGCGGTGTCGTAGCGGTGGTTGCTCGCGGCTTCAAAAATGGGGTTGAGGTAGATGGCTGTAAAGCCCAGCTCGGCGATGCGAGGCAGGTCATTCTGGATACCCTTGAGCGAGCCGCCGTAAAAATCCCAGGTCTTGATGGAGCCGTCTTCGGCACGCTCGTACTCGGGCGGTTCGTTCCAGTCCTCGACCATGCGGCGCTGGATTCCGTTGCGCGGTTTTTCAACTTCGGCCAGCGTTCGCTCGCGCCAGTTTTCGTCGCGGGCATAGCGGTCGGGGAAGATCTGGTAGACCATGCCCCGCTCGTACCAGGTGGGACGGTTCTCGCGATGCTTGTAGACGGTAATCTGGAACGACGGGACCTCGGCGTAATCGTAGGTCACACCCTCGCCACCGGTGCGACCCTGCGGTGCACCCAAGCGGACCTCGGGCTGGCCCTCGATATTGCAGATAAAGCTGTACCAGATGAGACAGGGCTCGGTGCACTCAAGCTCTACGGTAAATATGCCGTCGCCCTCGTGCGTCATGGGATACAGAGACTCACCGATTTCATCGACCCAGGTACGCAGGGTAAGCGTTGCCTGGTTGGGGTCGGCATCCTCCAAAATCACCGAGAGCGAAACGGAAGTTCCAGTGGTCACAGCGCCAAACGGAATGCGAAACTGCGGCAGACGGCTGTTGTGTATCAATCTCATAGTACGGTCCAGTTCAATAGAATCATGGCCTGCTGGCCATGGGCTTTACGCACAAGATGTAAGTATATCTGTTGTACACAGGCTGTATAAACAACATCCGTTTACCATCGGCGAACGGTTGTCCTAGAAAATCGTTTTCCACTCCCTACAGAGAAGGGGCGCCCGGTTGGAGCGCCCCTTGCTTAGGGTTTGATTAGGTTTTGGATCGTCTGTGTGCTAGCGGCGCTTGCGGGTGGCCGTTGCCTTGCGGACGGACGTCTTTTTGGTCGGAGCCTTTTCCTCGGCCGCGGCGGCGGGGGAGACCGGGGTCTCCTTGGCGGGCTCGGGCTTGGCCTCTGCCTTCGGGGCGGCCTTGACCTCAGCGGTCTTCTGCGCCGGCTTGGCCTTTACCTCGGCCTTGGGCTCCACTTTGGCAGCAGCGGGCTTAGCCTCTGCCTTGGGAGCAGCAGCCTTGGTCGTGGTCTTCTTGGCCGTCGTCGTGGCACGCTTGCGCGTGGTGGTCTTGGCGGCCGGCTTGGCTTCGACGGATGCCTCGGCCTTGGTCTCGGCTGGCGTCTCCTCGACTTTGGCGGCCGGCTTTGCGGCTGCCTTGGTCGTGGCGGCCTTCGTGGTCGTTGACTTCTTTGCCGTGGTCTTCTTGGCGATCGCAGCCGTCTTCTTGGCAGTGGTCTTGGCCGGTGCCTTGACGGCGGCCTCGGCCTTTACCTCGGAAACGGCCTCGGCCTCGGCGGCCTTCTTGGCAGCTGCGGTTGTGCGCTTGCGCGTGGTCGTTGTCTTGGCAGCGGTGGTCTTGCTCGCAGTGGCCTTCTTAGCCGTCGTCTTACGAGTCGTGGTCTTCTTTGCCGCAGGCTTCGCAGCAGGCTTCACCTCAGGCTCAGGCTCGGGAGCAGCCTCGACCTTCACCTGAGGCTCACCCTTTGCGGGCTCAGCCTCAACCGGCTTCTCCTCGACCTTGGGCTCCTCTGCGGCCACCGGCTCTGCAACAGCCTCAGGCTCGTCAACGACCGCCGCCGGGCGCTCAATCTCCGGATGCATAAAGAAGTACAGGTCCAGATACTTATCGGCCGAGCGCGTCCAGCTAAAGTCCTGGCTCATGGCCTGTGTGACCAGCTGGTTCCAGGCCTCGCGGTTGTCCCAGAACAGACGCGCCGCGCGGAACACCGCGTCGCCCATCTCGTCGCCGTTAAAGTTACTAAACGAGAAGCCCGTGCCCTCGCCGGTAAACTCATTGTACGGGATCACGGTGTCCTTTAGGCCGCCGGTCTCGCGCACGATGGGCAGGGTGCCGTAGCGCATGGCGATGATCTGCGACAGGCCGCAGGGCTCAAACTTCGAAGGCATCAGGAACATATCGGCGGCAGCATACATGCGCTGCGAAAGCGCCGGATCGAACTCGATGCGCGCGGCCATGGTGCCGGGGTACTTGTCCTGGAAGTAGCGCAGGCCATCCTCGTAGTCGCGGTCGCCGGTGCCCAGCACCGCCACCTGCACGCCGCCGGCCAGGATGCGGTCGAGCGCGTACATGACCAGGTCCATGCCCTTCTGGCGCGTCAGACGCGTGACCATGACCATAAGCGGACGGTCGTCGCGAACCTCGAGCCCTAGCTCTTCCTGCAGCTTGGCCTTGCACACGGCCTTGCCGGAACGGTCCTCGACGGTGTAGTTGGCGGCAATGCGCTTGTCGGTCGCCGGGTCAAAGCCCGCGACGTCGATGCCATTCAAAATGCCCTGCAGCGCGTACGAACGCTCGCGCAGAACGCCGTCCAGGCCCTCGCCAAATTCGGGCGTCTGGATCTCGTTGGCATAGGTGGGGCTTACCGTAGTGATGGCGTCGGCATAGCGCAGGGCGCCCAGCATGTAGTTGATGCTGCAGGCGTCGCAACGCAGCTGCGAGGCGGCCGCCGGAATATGCGCCACGCCCAGGATGTCCTCCATCACGGTGTCGCTAAACTGGCCCTGGAACGCCACGTTGTGGATCGAGAACACGGTCTTGACGCGGTCATACAGCGGCAGGCCCTGGTAGAACTCGCGCAAAAACACGGGCGCCAGCGCCGTCTGCCAGTCGTTGCAGTGCAGGATGTCGCACTCAAAGCCGGCCGGCAGGTGCTGCAGGCTCTCGGTGATGGCCTTGGAGAAGAACGCAAAACGCTCGCCGTCGTCAAAGAAGCCGTACGGATAGTCGCGCGCAAAGTAGCGCTCGTTGTCGATAAACATATAGGTGACGCCGTCGTGCTCGAGCTTCTCGAGCCCGCAGTACTCGTTGCGCCAACCCAGGCTCACGTAAAAGTCGGAGAAGTGCTCCATCTGCGCCTTGTACTCGTCCTTGATGGTGGCGTACTTGGGCACCATCACGATGACTTCGGCGCCGGCGCGCACAAGCGCCGCGGGCAGCGAGCCCGCCACGTCACCCAGGCCACCGGTCTTAACAAACGGTGCGCACTCGGCCGAGGCAAACACGATCTGCATCTTTTTGCTGGAATCAGCCATATTGTCTCCCATGTTGCAATTCGAGAATAGCCGCCTGGCGCTAACCGGGCGGCTATTCTACATGTTACGAGCGATGTTGCGGTGCCAACGTTAACGTACGATGGTGGTATCGGAAGTTAACGGAGCCTTGCCCAGCACCAGGATGTTCTCGGGCGTGCCGCGAAGCTCGGTGTTGGTGGGAACCACGTTGTTCTTGTCCAGGATGGCATTCTCAACACGGGCGCCACTCTTGATGATGCAGCTCTGGTTGATGATCGAGTTGGTCACCGAGGCCCCTTCCTCGACCACAACGCCGCGCGACAGGATCGAGTTGCGCATGGTGCCCTTGATGATGCAGCCGGCCGAGATGATCGAGTTGCACGCGTGGCTGCCGGTCGCATAGCGCGAAGGCGGCACGTCGTGAGCCTTGGTCAGGATCGGGCGCTCGGGATCGAAGAGCTGGTCGGCCACGGTCTGGTCGAGCAGGTCCATGCTGCGGCGATACAGCGACTTCTCGCTAAACACGCCCACGACCTCGCCCTTGTACTCGTAGCTGCACACATCGATGTTGCCAAAGTCGCCCTGGAGTGCCTCGAGCAGGTCCAGATAGTCGGCGGCCTGGTAGTGGTCGATGATCTCGAGCAGCGTCTCGCGGTTGACGATGCAGCAGTCCATGGAGGCGTTGTCGCCGTACACGACGCCGGCGCTCACGCCCGTCAGGCGGCCGTTCTCGTTAATTTCGAGTTTGGTCTCGTCATCGACGTTGCGCGTGGCCTTGCAGTACACCACGGTCATCTGGGCACCGGAGTTCTCGTGCGCGTCGATAATGGTGTTGAGGTCCATATTAAAGATGATGTTGGTGCCCATCATCACAACATAGGGCTTGTCCGAGCGCTGGAACAGCGTCTTGTTGGAGATGATGTCGCGCAGCAAGAAGCGCATGCCGCCCTTGGTGGTGCCATACGCGTTGCCGGGGACCATGAACAGGCCGCCCTTCTTGCGGTCCAGGCCCCAGTCCTTGCCCGAGCCCACGTGGTCGATCAGCGAGCGGTAGTTGCCCGGCATGACGACGCCGACGGTCTTGATGCCGGCATTCATCATGTTGGACAGCGGGAAGTCGATCAGGCGGTAGCGGCCCAAAAACGGAACGGACGCGATGGGGCGGTCCTTGAGCAGCACGCTGCCGTAGGTCGAAGAGTAGTTAGCGGTGATATAACCGATGGCCTTGCGATTGATCATCGGATCATTCCCCCTTCCCGATAACGACGTCATTTCCAACGACGGCCGTATCCTTGGTGGTATCGACAGAGCCGAGCTTCACGCCCTCTTCGACCGTGGAGTTCTCGCCCAAAATAGCGCGGCAGATGTGCGCGCCGCTCTTAACGTGCGCACCCGGCAGCAACACGGAGTCCTCGACCACGGCGCGCTCCTCGATGATGACATCGGTCGAAAGGATTGAGTGACGAGCGGTGCCGTAGATCTTGCAGCCGTTGGAGACCAGGCAGTCGTCCAGGCGACCATCCGGGCCAATGTAGTGCGGCGGACGCGTGGTGATGTTGGACATGATGGGGAAGTGCTTGTCAAACAGATCGAACTCGGGGTTGTTGCCCAGCAGGTCCATCGAGGTCTCGTGGAAGCTGGCGATGGTGCCGACGTCCTTCCAAAAGCCGTGGAACTCGTAGCTGTACAGGCGCTTGCCCTCGCCGAGCAGCTTGGGGATGATGTCCTTGCCAAAGTCGTGGCTCGAGCGCTGGTCCAGAGCGTCCTCCTCGAGCGCCTCGATCAGCACGTCGGCCGAGAAGATGTAGATGCCCATGGACGCGAGGTTCGAATCGGGCTTATCGGGCTTCTCGGTGAACTTGGTGATGCGGCCGTCCTCGGGGTCGGTGGTCAGGATGCCAAAGCGGCTAGCCTCCTCCCAAGGCACGGGCATAACGCTCACCGTGAGGTCGGCGTTGTTCTCAATGTGCGTCTTGAGCATCTTGCGGTAGTCCATGCGATACAGGTGATCGCCCGAAAGAATCAGGACGTACTTGGGGTCGTTGGCCTTGATGTAGTCGAGGTTCTGCGTAATGGCGTCTGCCGTGCCCGCATACCAGGCGCCACCGGTCTGCGTCTCGTACGGCGGCAGGATCGACACGCCGCCGTCGCGGCTGTCCAGATCCCACGCCTCGCCGGAGCCCACATAGGCATGCAGCAGGTAGGGGCGATACTGCGTCAGAACGCCCACCGTGTCGATGCCTGAGTTGGAGCAGTTGGAGAGCGAAAAGTCGATAATGCGGAACTTGCCACCAAAGCTAACCGCCGGCTTGGCGATCTTTTGGGTGAGTGCCCCCAATCGGCTGCCCTGTCCTCCTGCGAGGAGCATCGCGATGCATTCTTTCTTACTCATCGATTTCTCCTTCTGTCATCGATGTTCCTAAACCCATTAGCGACGGGCGCGGCACTCGGTCGCGCCCGTCGAGTAATGCCGTGCTGGCATAAGGGAACTCGCGCGCCTTTAAGCGTGCCAGATCTCGTCGCGGTACTCGCGAATGGTGCGGTCGCTCGAGAACCAGCCCGAGGAGGCGGTGTTGAGCAGCGCCTTGCGGTTCCAGGTCTCCTGGTCGCCGTAGCTGTTCGTGAGCTTCTCCCATGCATCCACGTAGCTGCGGAAGTCTGCCATGACCAGGTCGGGGTCGTTGTTGTTCATGAGCTCGTTGTAGATACTCTCGAAGTTGCCCGAAAGACCCGCGAAGGTGTCGTCCTTGAGCTCGTCCATCACTCGGCCCAGACGCTCGCGGTCGCCGTTGAGGGTATCCCACGCAAAGTAGCTGTTGGATGCCCAGAGCTGCTCGACCTCGGGAGCGGTCAGGCCAAAGATGGCCTCGTTCTCGCGGCCGGCCAGGTCGGCGATCTCGATGTTGGCGCCGTCGAGGGTGCCCAGCGTAATGGCGCCGTTCATCATGAGCTTCATGTTGGACGTGCCCGAGGCCTCCTTGCCGGCCGTGGAGATCTGCTCCGAGATCTCGGCGGCGGGGTAGATGAGCTGGGCGTTGCTCACGCGGAAGTTGGGGATAAAGCAGACCTTCATGACCTCGTTGACGCGCGGGTCGTTGTTGATGACGTCGGCCACGGAGTTAATGAGGCGGATGGTCTCCTTAGCGAAGGTGTAGCTCGAGGCAGCCTTGCCGCTAAAGATGAAGGTCGTCGGCGTCACGTGGAAGTTGGGATCGGCGATGCGACGGTTGTAGATGTCCATCACCTTCATGATGTTCATGAGCTGGCGCTTGTAGGCATGGAAGCGCTTCACCTGAACATCGAAGACGGTGTTGGGGTCGATAACCAGACCGGTCTCGGCCTTAACGTAGGCGGCCAGGCGTTCCTTGTTGGCGCGCTTGGAGGCACCTACGGCCTTCAGGAACTCGGTGTCGTTCTGGAACTCTTTGAGCTTCTCAAGCTCAAAGGCGTCCTTGAGCCAGCCATCGCCAATGGCATCGGTGACGAGCTTGGCGTAGGTGGGGTTGGCCTCGGCAAAGAAGCGACGGTGCGAGATGCCGTTGGTCTTGTTGTTGAACTTCTCGGGCGTCAGGGCATAGAAGTCCTTGAGCACGATGTTCTTGATGATGTCGGAGTGGATCTTGGCCACGCCGTTGACGCTGTGGCTGCAGATCACGGACAGGTTGGCCATGCGAATCTCGCCGTCCCACAGGATGGCGGTCTGACGCAGGCGCTCCTGCCAGCCCTCCTGCGTGGTGTCGAACGACTCGTGCCAACGACGGCTGATCTCGTCGATGATCTGGTACACGCGGGGGAGGAGCTTGGAGAACGTGCCGATGGGCCACTTCTCCAGAGCCTCGGGCAGGATGGTGTGGTTGGTGTAGCTCACGACCTGCGTCACGATATTCCAGGCGTCATCCCACTCGAGTTTCTTCTCGTCGATGAGGATGCGCATGAGCTCGGGGCCGCACATAGCGGGGTGGGTGTCGTTGGTGTGGATGGCCACAAACTGCGGCAGCAGCTCCCAGTTCTCGCCGTGCTCCTTCTCAAAGGTGTCGAGCAGGCTGTAGATGCCGGCCGAGACAAACAGGTATTCCTGCTTCAGGCGCAGCAGGCGGCCATGCTCGCCGGCGTCGTTGGGGTAGAGGATGGCGCTGATGGCCTCGGCCTCGGCGCGCTCGGCATCGGCCAGGGCGTAATCGCCGCGGTTGAAGGCCTCAAGGTCAAAGTGCTCCTCGACCGGCTCGGCGGCCCAGACGCGCAGCTTGTTGACGGTCTCGCCGGCATAGCCCACGACGGGGATGTCATAGGGGACGGCCAGGATGTCCTGCGTGTCCACCGTGCGGTAGAACGTGCGGCCGTTCTCCTCAAAGCCCTCCACGTGGCCACCAAACTTGATGGTCACGGCCTTGTCCTGACGGCGAACCTCCCAGGGATAGCCGTGGGTGAGCCACTCGTCGGTGGCCTCGACCTGGCTGCCGTTGACGATCTCCTGCTTAAACAGGCCGTAGCGGTAGCGCATGCCGTTGCCGTAGCCGGCAATGCCCTCGGCTGCCATGGAATCTAGGAAGCATGCTGCCAGACGGCCCAGACCGCCGTTGCCCAGAGCCGGATCGGGCTCCTGGTTCTCGATGACGGACAGATCGAAGCCCATGTCGTCGAGCGCCTCGGCGACCATGTCGCGCACGCCAAAGTTGAGCAGGTAGTTGTCGAGCAGGCGGCCGATCAAAAACTCGATCGAGAAGTAGTACACGCGCTTTTTGCCCTCGGCGGTGGCGCGGGCGTCGCTCTTGGTGGCAACGGTGCGTGCCTTCTCGGCCACGAGCTTGGCCAGGGCGTTAAAGCGGTCGAGGTCGCTGGCGGCCTCGACGCTCTTGCCGCTGATGCTCATAACGGCATCGCGATAGAGCTCGGTAAACTCCTGCTTGTTGTCGAAGATCTTATTCATACGTTCCTTTCCCCCGGGGATGTTTCTCCCGGAACGGTTATGACTTGTATCCTACGCCCCGTCGGGGCGGGTAATTACAGCTGTAACGGCTTTGTTACGCATCCTTGGCAGACGACTTAACAGAAGCAGACTTTGCCTTGGTAGCGCCCTTTTTGGCAGCCGGCTTCTTGGCTGCGGCCTTAGCAGCGGGCTTTGCGGCGGTCTTGGCCTTGGTGACCGTAGCCTTGGCCTTGGTAGGAGCCTTCTTGGCGGCCGCAGGCTTGGGCTTCACCGAAGACGCACGCTTGCGCGTCGTCTTCTTGGTCTCCTCGACCACGGGCGGCTTGTAGCTGCTGGGGCCGCGGCGCTTGAGTACCACGCCTGCCAGGCCGGGCACCTTCATCTCAATGGAGTCCATCTGCCCGTTCCAGGGATAGGGCTCGCTCGAGCAAGTGTAGGGCTCCTCACCGGCGTATCCGCTGCCGCCGAACTCGGGACGGTCGGAATCGAAGATGACCTCCCAGTCACCCTCGCGCGGCACGCCCACACGGAAGCTCTCGTAGCTTGCCGGGTCAAAGTTGATCAGGATCACCAAGTCGTCATCGACGTCCTCGCCCTGACGCACAAAGCTCACGATGGACTGCTTGGAGTTATCCGCGTCGATCCAGGTGAAGCCGTCGTCGGTGTAGCCGCGCTCGTACAGGGCGGGCTCAGCGGTGTACAGGTGGTTGAGCGCCTTGATAAACGCCTGATGATGACGGTGGGTCTCGTACTCCTCGGTCAAGAACCACTGGATGGACTCGTAGTAGCGCCACTCAATAAACTGGCCGATCTCGTTGCCCATAAAGTTGAGCTTGGCACCGGGGTGCGTCATTTGGTAGAAAGCCAGCGTGCGCAGGCCGGCAAACTGACGCCACCAGTCGCCCGGCATGCGGCCGATGAGCGAGCACTTGCCGTGAACAACCTCGTCATGGCTGAGCGGGCAGATGAAGTTCTCGGTAAAGGCGTACATGATGGAGAACGTGAGCAGGCCGTGGTTGCCGGGGCGCCACGGAAAATCGGTCTGCATGTAGTGCAGGGTGTCGTTCATCCAGCCCATGTCCCACTTGTAGTGGAAGCCCAGGCCGCCGTCCTGTGGCGGATAGGTCACGAGCGGCCACGCGGTGGACTCCTCGGCCATCATCATCACGTCGGGGTAGTGCGCCTCCACGGCGCAGTTGACCTGACGGATAAATGCGCTGGCGTCCAGATCCTCCTCTGTGCCGTATTTGTTGAACTTCTTTTGGCCGGGATCGTCGATGCCAAAGTTGAGGTACAGCATGCTGGACACGCCGTCCATGCGAATGCCATCAACGTGGAAGTTTTCGAGCCAATACAGCACGTTGGAGACCAGGAAGGAGCGGACCTCGCCGCGGGCGAAGTCAAACTTGTGCGTGCCCCAGTTGGGGTGAATTTCGTGCTCAAACAGCATGTGGCCGTTAAAGGTGGCAAGTCCGTGGGAGTCGGCGCAAAAACCGCCGGGTACCCAGTCCATGATCACGCCGATGCCCGACTCGTGGCACGCATCGATAAAGTGCATGAGCTGTTGCGGGTTGCCGTAACGCGACGTGGCGGCATAGTAGCCGGTCGTCTGGTAGCCCCAGGAGCCATCGAAGGGATGCTCCATAAGCGGCATGACCTCGATATGCGTATAGCCCATGTCGCGCACGTAGTCCACGAGCTCCACCGACAGGTCGTCGTAGGTGTAAAACTCGCCGCGCTGCGCGGGGAAGGGATCCATGGGACCGGGGTAGTTGCCGTACTCGTCCGGCTCGCCCTGCGGCGCGTCGCCGTGGCGCTTCCACGATCCAATATGTACCTCGTAGATGTTAAGGGGCTGCGACATATGGTTGTGGCTGGCGCGTCGCTTAAGCCATGCGGCGTCGTTCCACTGGTAGCCATCGAGGGTCCACAGCACGCTGGCGGTACCCGGAGGGCACTCGGCCTTAAAGGCATACGGATCGGCCTTGTAGAGCTTTTCGCCCTCGTTGGTCTCGATAAGGTACTTATAGAGCTGACCCTGCTCGGCGCCAGGAATAAAGCCTTCCCAAATAGCGCTCGTATGCATGGGCACCAGCGGGTTGGCTTCCTCATCCCAGTCGTTAAATTCGCCAATGACATGGACGCTTTTTACATCGGGCGCCCAAACGCAAAAGCGCCAGCCGCGCGTACGGTTCTGCGTGTCGGGGTGAGCGCCCATCTTTTCCCAGCTGCGCTCCCACATGCCAATGCCAAACAGGTAGACATCGTCCTTGGAGAGCTCCGGTGCGTGCGGGGCGGCTTTGCGGGTAGCAGGCTTTTTGGTTGCTGGCTTTAGCTTTGTATCGCTCACGTTTGATCCCATCATGACGCGGCAGCGTGTTGCCTTGGTGACTAGATGCGAAAGGTCCAAGGCTGCACGAATCGAAGGGACGGCGATAGTTCTATGATTCGTTCCACCTCGCGTGCTCGGTGGAACTTTCGGCAGAAACTACGATAACACCTGTGCGTTAGTTTTATGGTCGAAAGCGGATTTGCGGGGGCGTTTAATCGGTAAGCGACATGTTTATACCACTGGCAGAATTGCCGTGGTAAAACTCTTGACAGTTTTACCAATTTGGGGTTCAAAATTGTCTGGCTGACGTTTGGTAAAACGTTTTTAGCAGGTTGTTTACCATTTGACATCGAAAGGTTCGTATATGTCCCATACCGCCGCTCCCAAGGTTGCTTTTATTTTCGATTGCGACGGCACGCTGGTTAATAGCACCCCCGTTTGGGCTTATGCTCAGCCCGAGCTATTGCACCGCCACGGGATTGACGTGACCGTGGATGACTTTGCCCAATTTGAGCACCTGTCACTGGAGGACGAGTGCCAGGCCTACCACGACACGTGGGGCATTGGCACGAATGGCGAGGAAGTTTATCGCGAGCTGGGCGAGATTTTGATTGATGGGTACTCCAAGGTGCCGCCGCGCGAGGGGCTCCTGGCATTTTTGGAGCAGGCGAAGGCGGCGGACATCGCCATGTGCGTTGCCACGTCCACGCCGGTCGAGCTGGCGCAGCCCGCGCTCGCCGGTGCCGGGCTCGACGCGTACATGGAGTTTGTTACCACGACGGACGAGGCGGGACGCTCCAAGCAGTTCCCCGATGTGTACGAGCTGGCGTTGCGTCGCCTGGAAGAACGCCACGGGCACAAGTTTAATCGCAGCTGGGTGTTTGAGGATGCCGTCTTTGGACTTAAGAGCTCTGGCACTGCAGGCTTTAAACGCGTGGGCATCTATGATCCGCACGGCCGTATGGAGCGGGACGAGGTTTGCGATAACTGCGATATCTTTATCGACAGCTATGAGGACCTGGACCTGGCCCGTGTGCTTTCGTTTGAGGGCTAGGCGAGGGCCGTGGCTTGTAAAGTATTAGTGGTTTGCGGCTCGCCGGTGGTGGCGAGCGCCGAGTTGCTTTGCCACCTGGCAGGGGAGTGCGACCACATTGTAGCCGTAGACCGCGGTCTGGACGCTCTGTTGGGCGCTGGCCTGAGCTGCGACGTCTACGTGGGCGACGCCGACACCGTTAGTGATGAGGGGCGCGCTCTGGTCGATGCCGCTTCCGATTTTGAAGTGGAGCGCCACGATCCCTACAAGGACTATGGCACTGGCGCTCGATTCGGTCCGCCGTCGGTGGCCGGGTGCCGAAGTGGTAGCAACCTGTGCCACCGGCGGCCGCCCGGACATGGCCCTGTCTGTGCTAGGGCTCCTGGCAAGCTATGCGGACGCCCCCGTCTGGATCGAAGAAGACGAAGTAACGGCCAGAATCTTGCACCAGGACGAGACATGGACCATCGAGGGCGCCGAGAGCAAAAACTTCTCCATCATCGCCATCGCTCCCAACACCAAGGTAAGCGAACACGGTCTAGAGTGGGAGCTAGATCACAGCCCCCTAGGCCTCTTGGCCGATACGGGCATCTCTAATGTCGTCCGGAAAACGGCCAAGATCCAAGTCCACCAAGGCGTCGCGATCGCCTACCTCTACAAGTAAGGCA
>ERZ857882.3401-NODE-3401-length-15077-cov-4.524497_pt1 | contig 15077 bp, 10 predicted proteins | sample MGYA00519697_ERZ857882 | MGnify/ENA primary metagenome ERZ857882 (study PRJEB31778, sample SAMEA3449373) | human gut metagenome | biome: human gut; feature: human-associated habitat; material: faeces | place: United Kingdom | collected 2010/2012 ...
GTGCTCAAGACCTGCATCGAATCCGCCTTTGACGGCCTTGTGCGGTTTGATGCCCTGCCCCTGAACAACGTGACCGAGTTCCTCAACGTACAGAACAACACCAACAACGGTTCCGAGCACAACACCGACATGGGCGGTCTGGGCTGCATCGGTTCCGACCACGGCGATCCCATCTGCTATCTGGATGGCCTCCTGCCCTACGGCGACGGCAGGCTGACCCAGAAGCTGGGGCTGTGGTAAGAAACAGCGCAGGCTTTTGGCGCTAAAAGCTAAAGCAGTTTTCATGCTCACCGGGGAGCCATCCCCGGTGGGCTGAAATAGAGAAAAAGAAAGGGACTCACACATGAAGGTAAGATGGACCAAGGGAATCGTGGCGCTGCTGCTGGCAGTGATGATGATTCTCGGAACTGCAGCTTGCTCCAAGGGCGCAGAAAACACTGCGGCCAACGGAACCAGCGAAAACGACAAGACCCCCGCAACCGGAACCGACACTCCCGCCACCGCGGATGAGCCCGCCGGAACCGACACCCCCGCCGAGGAAGAGAAGACCTTTGCCGTTTATGACAACGACGAGGATATCTATATGGCCAACCTGGGCGAGTTCTACGCCGATTATCAGAAGGCTACCGAAGCTTCCAGCGTTTCCGAGCGCTATGCGCTGCTGGCAGTAGCAGAAGCTAAGGTACTGGAGAGCGGCGTTGCCACCCCCATGTATGGCGGCATTGCAGGCTATCAGATGAGCCGTATCGTATACTGCTCCGGCGGTTACGCTCCCTGGCGCGGCGATATGAGCGATATGTCTCAGATGATCATCACCAACGAGATCATTCTCGGTGAGGATCAGAATCACCTCCGTGATCTGAGAAATGAGCTCATGGGCACCGGCACCTACATCCAGAAGGCCGTGGAGTATCTCACCGAGAAGGGTTACACTTTCCAGGATACCTACACCTCTACCTTCGTGGATAACCCCACTACCTGGGATATCTTTGCTGCATCCACCAACACCGATGCCGGCATTATCGGGCCCACCTTCGACTACCTCTTTGCTTATGATGCAGAGGGCGTCATGCAGCCCCGTATGGCCGAAAGCTATGAGATCTCCGAGGATGGCACCGTTTACACCATCAAGATCCGCCCCGGCCAGATCTGGGTCGATTCTCAGGGCCGCAAGATAGCGGATGTCACCGCCGATGACTGGGTGGCTGCCGCACAGCATCAGGCCGACCTGCAGGATTGCTACGACCTGAACAATTACATCGAAGGGATGACCGCCTATGTTACCGGCGAGACCACCGATTTCTCCACCGTAGGCGTAAAGGCGCTGGATGATCTGACTCTCCAGTACACCCTGAAGGAGCCTGCCACCTACTTTATCAGCCTGCTCCAGAAGCATGCATTCCTGCCTTTGTGCCGGAGCTACTTCCTCTCCCAGGGCGGCGCATTCGGCCAGGCCGAGTTTGCTGAGGCTCAGGCCCAGCCCACCTATCTCTACGGTACCGATCAGAACCATATTGCCATCAGCGGCCAGTTCCTCTGCACCAACATGACGGAGAAGAACTCCATCACCTACGTGCTCAACGAAAATTACTGGAACGCTGCCAACGCTACTCTCAAGGGCGTTAAGTATGTTTTCAGCGACAGCAGCGACGTGAGCCGTACCTATGATGACTTCATCAACGGCGTCACCATGACACTGGGTCTGAACACCCAGCGTTTGGAGCTGGCCAAGCAGAAGGGTGACTTTGACAAGTACGCTTATGTTGGCGACGTAGGCCGGATTACATTCCTGTTCTGGTTCAACCTGCATCGCCAGACCTACGCCAACATGGCGGATGGCGCTGCTCCCTCTCAGAAGACTGACGCCGAAAAGGCCGTCAGCTGCGCTGCTCTGCAGAATGCACATTTTCGCCGTGCTATCGGCCATGCCATCAGCCGCGGCGCTTACCTGGCCCAGAACGTGGGCGAGGATCTGGCCATGATGAGTGTGCGTAACACCCTCACCCCCGGCACCTATGTAAAGCTGGATGAGGATGTGACCATCGACATCAACGGCACTGCCACCACCTTCCCTGCCGGCACCTGGTACGGCGCTATCGTACAGGCTCAGCTGGACGCCGACAACGTAGGCGTTAAGGTATGGGATGAGAAGAACCTGTCCACCGATGGCTGGGATGCCTGGTACAATGTGGATATGGCCAAGGCTGAACTGCAGCTGGCCATTGAGGAGCTCAAGACCCTGGGTATCGAGGTCTCCAAGGAGAACCCCATCGTCATGGACTACCCCTATCCCGCCTACAATGAAGTGGGCCAGAACCAGGCTTACGTGCTCAAGACCTGCATCGAATCCGCTTTCGACGGCCTTGTGCGCTTTGATACGCTGGTGCTCAACAACGTTACCGAGTTCCAGAATGTGTTCAATAACACCAACAACGGTTCCGAGCACAATGCCGATATGGGCGGTTTGGGCTGCATCGGTTCCGATCACGGCGATCCCATCTGCTACCTCAACGGCATCCAGCCTTACGGCGATGGTTGGCTGACTCCCCGGATGGGTCTTTGGTAAGAATTACCGGTCTCCAGCTTACGGCAACGTAAGCCGCACAAGCCGAATGGAGGGAGCGCTCCCTCCATTCGGTCATACAAAAAGGGGTTCGCGCTATGAAGTATTTTTTCAAACGACTGCTCCGGGGCCTGTTCTCGGTAGTAGTCGCCATGTGTATCATCATCATCCTGCTGTTCTTCGTGCTGGATAAGACCCTTATCTTTGCCGAGGACGAGCAGTATGTAAAGCTCTCCAACAACCAGAAGATCACCTACATGTATACCATGTGGGAGAAGTACGGGTATCTGACCCGCGTGACCTACAATGACTATCTCAACGGTCTGGTAGATGCAGGAGAGATTACTGAGGAGGAGAAATCCGCCGTGGCCACCATCGGAAGAACCGCTGAGAAGGATTCCGATGAGGTCCGCAAGTATGTGGATCAGTTCACCAAGCTCTACGAATCCAAGGGATATACCATCTGCCGGCTGGATGCGGTCATGGCCAACAAGAGCCGAATCGCTACCGGCGGCGGACAGACACTTTTTGCTTATTTGAATACTCCCGTTCTTAAAAGGCTGGGAAGCTTCTTCTCCGGTCTGCTCACCTTTGACAATATTCACTATGTACAGGAGGATATTGGGGAGCGGAAGCTGACCTTCACCTTCTATGACCCGGTTTACGGCGGTGAAAAATTCTCCCCCGCCATCATCGGAAACGGTACATATCATAAATACCTGCTGTACTGCAACGATCAGTTCCCGTATATACACCAGAACTTCGTTAAGCTCCGCCTGGGGACATCCTTCACGGTAAACAAGGGCATCGATGCCTTTGAAACCATGACCCAGTCCCAGGGCACCTATGTGGTACACACCAACTATTATCCCACCGGGTTGGTGGCGGAAAGCGCAGACGATCTGCACACCGCTACCTATATGGCCGGATCCAGAGAACTGAACCTGGTGTATGCCGATCAGTTTGACGACGATTACACCAATACCAATCTGGTCAAGGACAGCAGATCCAAGATCTACTACTCCTTTATCATCAGCATTCTGGGATCTTTGTTCACCTACCTGATCGGTCTTCCTCTGGGCATTCTCATGGCCAAAAAGAAGGATACCTGGGTGGATAATCTGGGCAACGCATATGTGATCTTCATGATCGCAGTGCCGTCTTTGGCCTATTACTTCATGTTCAAGGCCTTTGCCATCAATATCGGCCTGCCGGTCATCTTCTCTCTGGATAACCCGTCGGCACTTATGTATGTTACGCCGGTACTGGCCAGCCTGGCCGCTTCCGTAGCAGGTACCATGAAGTGGATGCGCCGATACATGGTGGATCAGATGAACTCCGACTATGTTAAGTTCGCCCGTGCAGGCGGTCTTACGGAGGGAGAGATCTTCACCAAGCATATCTTCAAGAATGCCGCCATCCCCACGGTTCATGGTATTCCCAATACCATCATCATGGCCCTGTCCGGTTCCATCATGATGGAGCGTATTTACGCTATCCCCGGCGTGGGCGGCCTGCTCATCCAGGCCATCGGCGCCTATGACAATGCCGTTATTCTGGGCGTAGCGTTCTTCTATGGCACGCTGTCCATTATCGGCTCGATCCTGGGCGATATCCTGATGTCCGTTATCGACCCCCGTATCTCCTATACATCCAAAGCGAGGTAAGCGCATATGATCGACACCAAAGAAAAACTGATCGACCTGAGCGACACGGGTCTTTCGGACGCAGAGCTCTTTGCCAGCTGTCCTCAGGATGCTTCCGCTGTGGAAAAGATCACCGCACCCAGGTATTCCTACTGGAAATCTGTGGGTCGGGTATTCTTCCATAAAAAGTCCAACATCGTGGTACTGCTGATGCTGGCTATCATCCTGGTGTTCACCTTTATCTATCCTTCTTTTGCAGGATTCGATAAATATGCCAACATCATGGATCCTTCGGCCAAGCATCTGACACCCGGTCAGGCCTTCCAGAAGTTCGGCTTCAGCATCCATTGGCTGTTTGGTACCGGCGAATCCGGCCAGTCCACCTTTGACGGCCTGTGGTACGGCGCCCGGATCTCTATTTCCATTGCACTGATCTGCGCCCTGATCAACTTTACCATAGGTATTCTGCTGGGCGCCGTGTGGGGCTTTTCCAAGAAAGTGGATATGGTGCTCAACGAGATCCGCAACGTTATCGTGGTGGTGCCCGGCACCTTCGTCACCTCCGTGCTGATGATGGTGTTCTCTCCCAGCTTCTGGACTTTGATCTTCTCCATGTGCATCACCGGCTGGATCGGTATTGCCTATTCCATTCGTACCCAGGTCATTATCATTCGGGACCGTGACTACAACCTGGCTTCCAAGTGCCTGGGTTCCTCTACACTGCGGATCGCTACCAAGAACATCCTGCCGTTCATGATCTCCTTCATCGTGACCATGGCGGCCACTTCTCTGCCGGGTTACATCGGCTCTGAAGCCTTCCTGAGCTACATCGGCTTGGGTATTTCCGAGATGACCCTTGGTAAGATCCTCTTCAACTCTCAGGCAGCCATGGTCACCCCCGGCTGGGGCTGGGAATTCTGGTGCCCGGTCATGCTGTCCGCCTTCATTTCCATCGTTCTGTTTCTGGTGGGGCAGAGCCTGGGCGATGCGGCGGATCCCCGGACCCACATGCTGTAAGGAGAACCGGCTATGGAAGAAAAAAATGTTCTGTTGTCCATTAAGGACCTGTCCGTAAAGTTCCGGGTGCGCGGCCGTATCCTCACGGCTATCCGCAACGTATCCCTGGATATCTATGAAAATGAAACCATCGCCATCGTAGGCGAATCCGGCTGCGGCAAATCCGTGTTGACCAAGACCTTTGCGGGTATGCTGGACGGCAACGGCTTTATCGATAAGGGCGAGATTGTATTTAATGACGATTCCCTCACCAACATCTGTGCCCCCATGAACAAGGCGGCGGAGGTGATCATCCGTCAGGCTCGCAGAAAGCTGGATGAGTACTCCAAACTGGAGCTGGGCGCACCGATGTACCGGGCAATGCGCCAGCTGGAGAAGGAGCGGCAGGATCGCCTGACGCTCAGCGAAGAAGAGTCTGCGGCCTTTGAACTGCAGCGGCGGGAGCTGGTGTTCAACCGTACCGAAGCCCACAATCTGAAGCTGACACTGGACAGCAGCAGGGAGCGGGCGGAAATCCGGGAACTGAACAAGAAAATCGATGCGCTGGATAAGCAGATCAAGGCTCTGGACGAAAAGAAAAAGGCCACCATTGAGAATCACCGGAAAAAGACCACTCACGATGAAGCCTATAACCGCGGCTACAACGAGAGGATGCAGGGACTTAAGGCCCGGTACGAAAAGGACTGCGCAGGGGAGATCTCTCAGCAGACCAAGGAAAGAAACAAGCGCCTGGCTAAAGAGGTGTATCTTTCCATCAACCGCTATCCGGCTCACAAGCGGCCTCAGCTGCTGAATAAGCTCTATAAGTCCCTGAAGAAGGCCATGGAGATCGGCGCTGACCTGAACAATGATGTGCAGCTGAATCAGATCTTTGAAAATGCCATCTTCCGGGTCAAGTATCTGGAAGAGGACGGGAAGTATATTCGCGGCACGGCCAACCTGAACCTGGCCAAGAATAACTGCGTGTGCAACTGGACAAATATCCGCGGCGAACGTATCGCCACCATTTTCCAGGATCCCATGACCTCCCTGAACCCGATTTTGACCATCGGCAACCAGATCACCTCCGTTATCATCAAGCACCAGCACGTTTCCGAATCGGAAGCCCGGCGTAGGGCTATCGTGCTGATGAAGAAGGTAGGTATTCCCAATGCCGAAAACCGGTTTGACGATTATCCCTTCCAGTATTCCGGCGGTATGCGGCAGCGCATCGTTATTGCCATCGCATGGTCCTGCCAGCCCAAGATCCTCATCTGCGATGAGCCTACGACAGCGCTGGACGTGACCATTCAGGCACAGATCCTGCAGCTGATTAAGGATCTGCAGAAGGAATTCCACTACACCACCGTGTTCATTACGCACGATTTAGGTGTGGTGGCCAACGTGGCAGACCGGGTGGCCGTGCTGTATGCCGGGCAGATCGTAGAGATCGGCACCGTGGAGGAGATATTCTATGATCCCCGCCATCCATACACCTGGGTGCTGCTTTCCTCTCTGCCGCAGCTCAGCGATCCTCAGGCAGAGCTGTATTCCATTGCCGGAACGCCGCCTTCCCTGTACAACAGGATCATCGGAGATGCCTTTGCACCCCGGAATCCGTACTGCCTGAAGATAGATACCCTCAAGGAGCCCCCCATGTTCAAGGTCACGGAGACCCATTACGCCAAGACCTGGCTGCTGGATCCCCGCGCCCCCAAGGTGGAGAAGCCGGAGATTATCTGCTGCATCAACGGAACCCTGAGAAAAGTATTCAACATATAAAGGACGAACCGCTATGGCTAACGAAAACAAGAAAAAAACTCATGCGCATAGCTTCCCCGAGCACGGTCCCATTGCCGAAAACGGCAAGGAGATCCTCCTTTCCGTCCAGCATGTGGATATCAACTTCGGTAAGGGCGACAACCTGGTTCGGGCAGCCAAAGATGTGACCTTTGATATTTACAAAGGGGAGACCTTCTCCTTTGTAGGGGAATCCGGCTCCGGTAAGACCACTGTTGGCCGGGCTGTGATCCGGGCCAACCCCTGTGCAAAGGGCGCTATCTACTATAAAGGCGTGCGCATCTCCGGCAAGATCCCCAAGGCTTTGGACCGGCAGGTCATCCGAAACATCCAGATGGTGTTCCAGGATCCCGCCACTTCCCTGAACGAGCGGGCCACCGTGGATCAGATCATCTCCGAGGGGCTGCACAACTTCCATCTGTATGAAAACGAAGCGGATCGTGTCCGCAAGGTGGAAGAGATCATTGAGGAGGTGGGTCTGCTTCCCGAGCATCTGACACGGTATCCTCATGAGTTCTCCGGCGGTCAGCGCCAGCGTGTAGGTCTGGCCCGTGCCATGGTCATGGAACCGGAGCTGGTCATAGCAGACGAGCCCATCTCCGCACTGGATGTATCCATCCGCGCTCAGATCCTCAATCTGCTGAACAAGTTCAAACGGGAAAGAAACACTACCTGCCTGTTCATTGCTCACGACCTTTCCATCGTTCGGTATATTTCCGACCGTATCGGCGTTATTTACAAGGGGCAGATCGTGGAGATCGCTACCAGCGAGGAACTGTTCAACTACCCGCTGCACCCCTATACCCGATCTCTGATCTCCGCCATTCCCCTGCCGGATCCCCGGTTGGAGCGGAACAAGGTGCTCAACACCTATGATCCCTCTCAGCACAATTATACGGAAGCGGATCCTCCCAAGCTCACCCTTATCGGTCACGACCATTATGTGTATGGCAATACCGAAGAGCTGGAGGCATACAAAGCCCTGCGGGAAAAGAACGTGCCCCTGCACACCCTGTTCATCGTGGGCGTGAATGCAGAAGCACCGGAAGAAGGCCCTACCGCAGACACCACTTCCAGAGAAGTTATTCTGGACAGGCCTGCTGGCGACAGAGGCAGCTTCTTCTACGGCTTGCTGAGCTTCCTGCTGCCCATTCCGGGTCTGCTGGCCGCTTATCTGTTCCGTAAGCATAACTATATGCGTAATTACAAGGTATGCAGAAAGGGAGCACTGGCTTCCCTCATATGTATAGGCGCATTGGGACTGCTGCTGGGGTTGCTGGTACTTATCGCACTCAAATAAGCAAAGAAAAGATACTGTGTGGGGGTATGTCCCCCACACAAACCCATTTCAAAAAAATTGTAAAAAAATAAGTAAAAAAGTTTTACAAACCAGTTGACGCTATACCCGTGCGGGGTATATAATCAAGATGCTCCTAGAGGGTATACAGGAAAAAATATTGGCATACGGTTCAAAACCGATGCCGGATTATGGAGGTATCATGAAGCAATACAACGTAACCGGAATGAGCTGCGCAGCATGCAGCGCCAGGGTTGAGAAGGCCGTCACCAAGGTGAAGGGCGTCACCGGCTGCTCCGTGAGCTTGCTCACCAACTCCATGGGTGTGGAAGGCACCGCCAACCCCGCCGACGTTATCGCCGCGGTCACCGCCGCCGGTTATGGCTGCACCGAAAAGGGCGCCGCCACGTCTCAGAGCAGCTCTCAGGCTGCTGCCGAAGAGGCCCTCAAAGATAAAGAAACGCCACTCCTTAAGAAGCGCCTCATCTGGTCCGTCATCTTCCTGACCATCCTCATGTACTTCTCCATGGGCGTCAAGATGTGGAACTGGCCCTACCCCTCCTTCATGGCTGTCACCGCAGAGGATGGCGAGGTCATTTTCAACCCCATGATGGTCGCTCTCATTGAGATGCTGTTCACCATCATCGTCATGGTCATCAACAAGAAGTTCTTTATCAACGGCTTCAAGAGCCTCTGGCATCGTTCCCCCAACATGGATACCCTGATCGCTCTGGGTTCCACCGCCGCTTTTGTTTACAGCACCGAGCAGGTCTTTGAGATGACCATGGTTCTGGCAAAGGGCATGGTCCATCATGCACACATGATCGGTCACGGCCTGTACTTCGAGTCCGCCGCCATGATCCTGACCCTCATCACCGTAGGCAAGATGCTGGAAGCACGCTCCAAGGGCAAGACCACCGATGCTCTCAAGAGCCTGATGAAACTGGCCCCCAAGACCGCAGTGGTCATCCGCGACGGTCAGGAGCAGGAGATCTCCATTGATCAGGTGCAGAAGGGCGACATCTTTGTGGTTCGTCCCGGCGAGAATATCCCCGTAGACGGTATCGTTCTGGAAGGCCACAGCGCCGTAAACGAAGCCGCTCTTACCGGCGAAAGTATCCCTGTGGATAAGGCCGAAGGCGACACCGTTTCCGCCGCTACCCTGAACCAGTCCGGCTTCATTAAGTGCCAGGCCACCCGCGTCGGCGAGGATACCACCCTCTCCCAGATCATCCAGATGGTCAGCGACGCAGCCGCCACCAAAGCTCCTATCGCCAAGGTTGCCGATAAGGTTTCCGGCGTGTTCGTACCTGCCGTTATCAGCATCGCCATCGTCACCACCATCGTGTGGCTGATCATTGGTCACGAAGGCAAAATGGACGTTGGTTTCGCCCTGGCCCGCGGTATTTCCGTGCTGGTCATCAGCTGCCCCTGCGCACTGGGTCTTGCTACCCCCGTGGCCATCATGGTAGGCAACGGCATGGGCGCCAAGAAGGGCATCCTCTTCAAGACTGCCGTATCTCTGGAAGAAACCGGCAAGATGGATATCGTTGCACTGGATAAGACCGGTACCATCACCACCGGCGAACCCAAGGTCACCGATATTATCCCTGCTGCCGGCGTTTCCGAGAAGGATCTGCTGACCATGGCCTATGCTCTGGAAAGAAAGAGCGAGCATCCTCTGGCCCGTGCTATCCTGCAGAAGGCTGAAGAAGACAAGCTGGTTGCCGACGAAGTTTCCGACTTTGCGGCTCTCCCCGGCAACGGCCTGACCGCCACCTGGAAGGGCGCCAAGCTCACCGGCGGCAACTACAAGTTCATCAGCACCCAGAGCACTATTTCCAACACCCTGAAGGAGAAATCCGAGAAGCTGGCCGAACAGGGCAAGACCCCCTTGTTCTTTGCCAAGGACAATGACCTTATCGGTATCATCGCCGTTGCCGACGTTATCAAGAGCGACAGCGCCCAGGCCGTTAAGGAAATGCAGAATATGGGTATCCACGTTGTTATGCTCACCGGCGACAACGAGCGTACCGCCAAAGCCATCGGCGCCCAGGCCGGTGTGGACGAAGTCATCGCAGGCGTTCTGCCCGACGGTAAGGAAGCCGTTGTGCGTGAGCTGAAGAAGAAGGGCAAGGTTGCCATGGTAGGCGATGGTATCAACGATGCTCCCGCCCTGACCAGAGCCGACATCGGTATCGCCATCGGCGCCGGTACTGACGTAGCCATCGATGCCGCGGACGTTGTGCTCATGAAGAGCCGTCTCTCCGACGTACCCGCTGCCATCCGTTTGAGCCGCGCCACGCTGCGCAACATCCATGAGAACCTGTTCTGGGCCTTCTTCTACAACACCATCGGTATCCCCGTGGCCGCCGGATGCTTCATTTGGGCCGGCATCGAGCTGAACCCCATGCTGGGCGCTGCCGCCATGAGTCTGAGCAGCTTCTGCGTGGTTTCCAACGCTCTGCGTCTTAACTTCTTCAAGATGAATGACGCCAGCCACGACAAGAAGCGCAAGCACAAGGCTGTCAAGGCCGCTCCCGCTGGCCAGACCATCACCAAGACCATCAGCATCACCGGACTTATGTGCGGTCACTGCGAGAACACCGTAAAGAACGCTCTGGAAGCTATCCCCGGTGTGGAAGAGTGCGTAGCCAGCCACGAGAAGGCCAACGCTATCGTCACCCTGAGCAAAGACGTTCCCAATGACACCCTCAAGAAGGCCATTGAGACCTGCGGTTACGTGGTAAACAGCATCAACTAACAAGCTGACGCTGTGATATAAACCAAAAAAGAGAACTGAGAAGGGAGATTCAAGAACTATGAAGAAGCTCATGAAGATCGAAGGTATCCACTGCGGCGGTTGCGAAGGCCGTTTGAAGAGAGCCATGGAAGCCCTGCCCCAGGTAGAAGAAGCCGTTGCCAGCCATGTGGACGGCACCTGCATCGTGACCCTCAAGGAAGCTGTTGCTGACGACGTTCTCAAGCAGACCGCCGAAGCCGCCAACTTCAAGGTACTGGGCATCGAGTAAGTCCATTCAGTAGTAGCCAAATTCATTTGATACCAGCAGGAGAGGCCCTGCCTGCCTCTCCTGCTGTGTATTTTTTAGAGAGAAAATTTTTAAAAGGAGCATCTCCCAATATGTCCATGGAAAAGCATGATCCGCTGTACGCTGCCTATATCCGCATTCTGGAAGCAGAGCTGATCCCCGCCACGGGCTGCACTGAGCCCATTGCCATTGCCTATGCAGCGGCTAAGGCCCGCGCTGTTTTGGGGACGCTGCCCGAGTCCTGTCTGGTGGAGGCCAGCGGGAACATTATCAAAAACGTAAAGAGCGTGGTGGTGCCTAATACGGGGCATATGCGGGGTATCCCTGCCGCTGCTTCTGCCGGTATTGTGGCCGGGGATGCGGATGCACAGCTTCAGGTGATCTCCAGGGTGAGCCCTGAGGCCAGAGAGCAGATAAAAGTTTACTGCGATACACACACCATTCAGGTGGTGCCCGCTCATAACGGAAAAGTTTTTTACATTGCCATCACGGTAAAGGCCGGGGATTCCAGCGTCCGTGTGGTCATTGAAGAGTTTCATACCAACATCACTCGGATTGAAAAGGACGGCGTTTGCCTCTTCTCCCAGGAGAGCACCGGGGCGCAGGCAGAGCAGCCCAATGCGGAAGCGCCTCACTATGAATGGCTATCTGTGGAAAAGATCCTGGAGTTTGCAGACTCTGTGGATCTCAAGGATGTGGAAGAAGTGCTGTCCAGGCAGATTGCCTACAACAGCGCCATCTCGCAGGAAGGCCTGAAGAACCCCTGGGGTGCCCAGATCGGTCGTACGCTGCTGAAGGAGCGGGGAGACGATATTCGGGTTCGGGCTCGTGCCATGGCGGCAGCAGGCTCTGATGCCCGTATGAGCGGCTGTGAGCTGCCTGTGGTCATCGTTTCCGGCTCCGGCAATCAGGGCATGACGGCCAGCCTGCCTGTGATCGCCTACGCGGAGGAGCTCAAGGCGGACAAGGATCTGCTGTACAGATCCTTGCTGGTGTCCGACCTGATCACCATTCACCAAAAGACCAGCATCGGCCGTCTGTCTGCTTTTTGCGGAGCTGTCAGTGCAGGCTGCGGGGCCGCAGCGGGCATTGCCTATATGCACGGTTACCGGCTGGAAGTAATTGCCCACACGGTGGTCAACACGCTGGCTATTCTTTCCGGCATGGTGTGCGATGGAGCTAAACCCTCCTGTGCGGCTAAGATCGCCATGGCTGTGGAAGCAGGCCTGCTGGGCTATGAAATGTATTTGAACGGAAAAAATCAGTTCCTGGATGGGGAAGGCATTATTAAAAAAGGCGTGGATAACACCATTGTTACCGTGGGCCGTATGGCACGCCTGGGAATGCTGGAAACCGACCGGGAAATCCTGGATATAATGACTGAAAACTGCTAACTTACTTACCCCTTCTGTTGCGGGATGTTTTGTCATGACTGCTCGTCCCCCTCATGGCAAAAACATCCCGCCTTTCCTGCTCAAACATAATGCAGGCCCATCTCCTTCAGAGAAAGGATGTACACAGCTTCAGCGCCCCTTTCCTGCAGAAGTGCGGCAATGTGCTCGCCTGCCTGCCGGAGCGCCGGCGTATCCGCCTGATTCAGGATAAATTGGGGATGATATGAGCCATAGCCTGCCCAAAGCAATTCGGCAACGGCGGCCTCATCTATGTTTTCCGGCAGTTTGGGGAGACGCTCCCGGGCCAAAGCCCAGCGATGACAGACCTGCTCTGCGGGGCGGTACAGCCCGCTTAGCCCGGCTACCACAAAAATGTGACAGATCTCCGGCAGGAGCACGGGTTCCGTATCGTTTGGAAATTTCAGCGGCAGCCGTCTGGAGCCGTCAGCCTCCACATACAGGCAGGGGACGGTGCTGACCAGCGTCTGCCATTGCGCTTGACCGCCAAAGGTAAATTTGCCCCCTTCCAGACGGCCGCAGACAGGCAGACGTCCGCTTTCAAGGATGGCAAGTATTTCTTCGGCTTTTGTCCCCTGCCACAAGGCCTGCCAGGATTTATCCGGGCGGAACATGTGGGTGGTGGTGGTCACGGCGGTCCTGCTGCCGGCGGCCAGAGCTTCCCGAGCCAGAGCATAGCATAAAGAGGTTTTTCCACCGCTGCCGCAAAGGGCCACAGGCCCCTGACCGGGCGTCAGATTCAATAATGCATGAAGGGAAAGCGTATCCATGGGCGTCTCCTTAAAGTGCGTATATACAGTATATCTGCGCTTCTTCAGAAACGCAACGGAGGAGACACCCACAAAAAACATCTTTAGCACAACAAAATTTAATATAGGTTGCATCTCGCCTTAAGACCATGATACAATAAAAACCTATTTTTTAAGTAAAACGTTGATTTTCCGGTTGAATTACCCCAGGGGCCATGCTAAAATAAAGTAGCATTGATACTCGGATTGGCCCCCTTTTCCGGTTGCAGCATCCAAGAGGATGAAAAGATAGCAACAAAAACAATAAGGAGGAACCATTTTCATGAAGAAACTGATTGCCCTGCTCCTGTGCCTGGTCATGGTATGCGCCCTGGCTGCCTGCGCCGGCGGGGAAGCAAAGAAAGGCGAAGAGGCAAAGTCTGATTTTAAAGTCGGCTTTATCTTCCTGCATGACGAAAACTCCACCTATGACCTGAACTTCATCAACGCCGCCAACGCTGCCAAGGCCGAATTGGGGCTTACCGATGACCAGGTCATTATCCGCAAGAACGTCCCCGAGGGACAGGAGTGCTACAACGCCGCCGCCGAGCTGGTGGATGAAGGCTGCGACATCATCTTTGCCGACAGCTTTGGTCATGAGGACTTCATGATTCAGGCCGCCAAGGAATTCCCCAACGTGCAGTTCTGCCATGCCACCGGTACCAAAGCACATACCGAGAAGATCGCCAACTACCACAATGCCTTTGCCCACATTTATCAGGGCCGTTACCTGGCAGGCGTGGCCGCCGGTCTCAAGATGAATGAGATGATCGCCGCCGGTAAGTTCACCGCAGAAGAAGCCAAGATCGGCTACATCGGTGCCTTCACCTATGCCGAAGTGGTTTCCGGCTACACCTCTTTCTTCCTGGGCGCCCGCTCCGTGTGCCCCACGGTCACCATGGATGTAACCTTCACCGGTTCCTGGTATGACGAGACCGCCGAGAAGGAAGGCGCGCAGAAGCTCATCCAGAACGGCTGCAAGCTCATCAGCCAGCACGCCGACTCCATGGGCGCTCCCACCGCTTGCGAGACCGCCGGTGTCCCCGACGTTTCCTACAACGGTTCCACCGAGGCCGCCTGCCCCAACACCTATCTGATCTCCTCCCGCATCGACTGGGCTCCCTACTATGAGTATGCCATCACCAAGGCGATGAACGGTGAGACCATCGATGCTGACTGGACCGGCACCCTTGCTACCGGCTCCGTCGTCCTGACCGACCTGAACGAGAACGTCGCTGCCGAGGGCACCGCCGAGGCCATTGCCGACGCGACTGCCAAGCTCGAGAGCGGCGAACTCCACGTCTTCGACTGCTCCGCCTTTACCGTGAACGGCGAGACCCTGACCTCCTCCATGGCTGACGTCGACACCGATGCCGACTACACGCCCGACACCGAGGCCATCGTGGACGGCTACTTCGCCGAGTCCACCTTCCGTTCCGCTCCTTACTTCCAGCTCCAGATCGATGGCATCACGCTGCTCGATCAGAAGTTCTAAGCTTCTCCTTCAAACCACAAAACGGGCTGC
>ERZ857882.3405-NODE-3405-length-15069-cov-2.587252_pt1 | contig 15069 bp, 12 predicted proteins | sample MGYA00519697_ERZ857882 | MGnify/ENA primary metagenome ERZ857882 (study PRJEB31778, sample SAMEA3449373) | human gut metagenome | biome: human gut; feature: human-associated habitat; material: faeces | place: United Kingdom | collected 2010/2012 ...
TATTGCCATGTATTCGTAAGGAGCTGCCAGTGGAAGGTCCTGTAGATATCAAAGTATGCAAGAGAAGTTGCCGGTGGCAGGTTCGGTAGATACCAAATAGAAATTCATATTTTTTGAATAGAATATCAAATGTTCATATGCATTTCCAAATGTTAAACTTTATTCATGCTAAAGAGCTGTGCAGAAAAATGTAAGAAGGAGTAAAGAGGAATGGGAAATAACAGTAAGAGCAGTGTAGTATACCAGGGAAAGATTCCCGGAAGAGTAAAGTATACATTTGCATTTGGGGCATTGGGTAAGGATTTGATTTATGGAATGATCGTGGATAATACGAGAAGCCGTTTTGGAAAGTTTGTTCCGTGGCTTGTAATCGGAACGCTGATCAATGCGTTCGTATTTGTAACTGTATTTACAGATTTTCATCTGACAGGTGTGAAGCTTTGCGTCTTTGCGACGGTTGTATATATTTTATGGGGAATGACTTATACCATCATGGATATTCCATACTGGTCAGTGATTCCGAATCTGACTTCTGATCCACAGGAACGTGAAAAAGTATCGGTATTGCCAAGAATTTTTGCAAGTATCGGACAGTCACTGATCATTGCAGGCTTCGGTGTGCAGATTATTAAAGGACTTGGTGGTGATTACACAGGATATCACAGATTTGCACTGATCATTGCAGCAACATTTATTTTTACAATGGCTGTATGTGTGATCAATCTGCCGAAGATCCAGCATGATGTTGAGGAAAAGGACAAGATGAAATTCAAAGACCTCTTTACTGTCATTAAGAAGAATGATCAGTTAAGATGGGCAGTATTACTGATTCTTTTATATAACGTGGCAATTCAGGCAATCATGGGAGTTGCAACTTATTACTTCAGTTATGTATGTAATAATGCGGGAATGTTATCTGCATTTATGATCAGTGCATCGGTTGCAGAAGTAGTCGGACTTCTGATCTTTCCGAAGGTAACAAAGGTGTTATCCAGAAAGAAAGCGTTCCTGATGGCATGTGTACTCCCGCCAATCGGGTTGATCTTATTACTGATCGTTGGTATTGCACAGACACTGATCGTAAAACTGACCGCAGCATTTACTTCACTGGCAATCGGATTTGTACTGGAACTTACCGGATATGTACCGAATGCAGTACAGTCGCTGGCAACACAGAATTCTATCCGTGTACTGATGTGTATCGTACCGACAATCGGAGTCATTCTGGCATACATCGTATATAAGAACAAATATAAATTAAGCGAAGAATATTTGTCTGAAGCCGGTAAGACTGGATAAAGAAAGGATGGAAAGCGGTGAATATGATGCGCTGCTTTCAAGGTGATCGGAAGATGAAACACGGTAAAAAATGCAAGATAGATAAATACACCCTCATACTGATCGTTTTGCTCCTTCTTCTGACCGGACTTGTGATCGCATGGAAACTGCCGCAAAAAGAAGACCGGTATATACATGTCGGAATTGCAGTATATGACCGTAGCGATACATTTATGGAAAGTTATATCAGAGAACTGGAAGATAAGATAGGACAGACGAAAATACTTGGGAAAAAAGTATCTTATGAAATCTATGATGCAGAAGGGATCGGCAGCCGTCAGGAAAAACAGTTGCAGGAGATGTATGCTCAGGATTACGATGTGATGCTTGTAAATCTTGTAGAACCGGCATCGGCGGCAAGTGTACTGACTGACGCCAAAGATGCAGACATACCAGTCATCTTATTTAACAGGGAGATTGATGAAAAGGACTTGAAAATATCGAAAAATGTCTGGTATGTAGGAACGGATGCCAGAGCGGCCGGTGTGATGCAGGGGGAACTGTTGAAAGATCTCTGGAAAAAACAAAGCAGAATACTCGACTGGAATGGAAATGGAATGCTGGATTATGTACTGGTAGAAGGAGAAGAATCACATTTTGATGCAATCCGCAGAACAAGCGGATTCCTGGAAACGGGTGCAGAACTTCCGTTGAATCAGAAGGGAAATATCCTGGCTGAATGGAAGAGAGAGCTGGCTTATGAAAAGTTTGCGGCATTAGATGACGAGGCAGTACAGAACGTAGAGGCTGTTATCTGCAATAACGATGATATGGCACTTGGGGTATATGATTATTACAAAGAAAAAAATCTGAAACTTCCAGTGATCATCGGGATTAATAACAGTGAAGAAATGCACCAGAAGATTATGTCGGGTGAAATGTATGGAACGATTGACAATAAGATGGAAGATCAGGTAATGGAAATATGCCGGCTGATGCAGGCAATTTTGAAAAAGGATACAGGATCATATCAGAAAGTGTGGTATAGTACGCCGAAGGCAATCGTTAAAGCGGAAGGAACAGAATGAAAGCAAAAGAAAAGAAGAACTAAAAAAATAAAAAACTCTGTAAATCAATCATGATTTACAGAGCTTTTCTTTTAAGCTGCCTAGCGGAATCGAACCGCCGACCTCCGCCTTACCAAGGCGACGCTCTACCGACTGAGCCAAGGCAGCATGCATAAGTGATATGCAACATTGATACTATACAATGAATCAGGTGATTTTGTCAATACATTTTTTTGTGATACCGGGAGAAAATCAAAAGAAATATAAAGAAAACATATTGCCGGAAAATGAAAATAGGAATAGAATAGTAATTTAGAACATGGTAGACAGAAGAGGGAGAGAAACATGAAAAAGATGAAGACAATGACAGAGGGCGTGATCTGGAAAGAAATACTTTTTTTTGCAATCCCGCTGATTCTGGGGAATTTGTTTCAACAGTTATATAATACGGTGGATTCGATTATTGTCGGCAACTATGTGGGAAGTAACGCACTGGCGGCAGTCGGATCCAGCGGTGCAATCATTAACCTGCTAATCGGTTTCTGCATAGGAGCATCGACTGGTGCAGGTGTTGTGATCTCGCAGTTTTATGGGGCTAAAAATACAGAAGGCGTGAGGAAGGCCGTACATACTACGATGGCGATCGCGCTGGTAGCAGGAGTGCTTCTGACTGTAATCGGAATTACAGTGACACCATCGATGCTGCGCCTGATGGGAACACCGGACAAGGTATTTGAACAGTCGGTAATCTATCTGCAGGTATATTTTGGCGGAAGTTTATTTTCGGTAGTTTACAATATGTCGGCGGGTGTTCTGAATGCCGTGGGCAATTCCAGACGTTCCCTGGTATACCTGCTGATCGCGGCGATTTCAAATATATTCCTGGATCTGATCATGGTTGTCGGACTGAAGCTTGGAATCGTTGGCGCGGCACTGGCTACGGATATCAGTCAGTTGATATCATGCATTTTTATATGGGGATTTCTGATCAGAAGTGAAGATGTATATAAGTTGAAGATTAAGGAAATCCGCTGCTATGACCATCTGCTTTCCAAAATCATCCGTATCGGAATCCCGACGGGAATCCAGAATATTGTAATTTCACTTTCGAATCTGATCGTACAGACGAGCGTGAATAGTTTCGGGGCAACGGTTATGGCCGGATTTGCAGCATATATAAAGATTGATGGATTTAACATCCTTCCGGTATTGAGCATCAGTATGGCCGCAACTACATTTGCGGGACAGAATATTGGCGCCAGAAAGCCGGACAGAGTCAGAAAAGGAATGTATATATCTACTGTGATGGGGGCTGGCTATTCGGTGTTAACCGGGATTATGTTGCTGATATTTGCTCCACAGGTGATAGGTGTCTTTACGACGAACCAGAAGGTTGTGGAGTATGGTGTATATATTATGAGGTATTTCTGTCCGTTTTACTGGATGCTTGGAATTCTGCATGTGCTGGGAGGAACGATACGAGGAACAGGCAAGACGATGCAGGCAATGGTCGTATTTCTGGTATCTTTGTGTGGATTCCGTGTGATATGGATCGCGGGAACAATGGCATGGACAAGAAGTCTCGGACATGTGATGATGTGTTATCCGACGTCCTGGCTTCTGGGAATGCTACTGATGCTTTTGTATGTATGGAAAGGAAAATGGATGGATCTGTAAGGCCGGGAAAAATCTGTCTGTTCCAAAATCCGTACATTTGCGCTAAAGGTAATTGGGATAAAATAAAGTATCTTCCCTTGTTTCATCATATTTTTTATGATAAGATAATGAGCATAATGTATAGTTAAAACCTAAGGAGGATACCATGGGAGAAGAAACAACAGTTTCCAAAAATTTTATTGAACAGGAAATAGATAAAGATCTTGCAGAAGGAGTGTACAGTGAAGTATGTACAAGATTCCCACCGGAACCAAACGGATATCTGCATATCGGACATGCAAAGTCTATTCTTTTGAACTCAGGACTTGCAAAGAAGTATAATGGAACATTTCATCTGAGATTTGACGATACGAATCCGATGAAAGAAGATATGGAATTCGTAGAGTCTATTAAAGAAGATGTAAAATGGTTAGGCGCTGACTGGGGAGATCATCTCTATTTTGCATCTAACTATTTTGATCAGATGTATGAGTGTGCCGTAAAACTGATTAAGAAGGGAAAAGCATTTGTCTGTGATCTGACGGCAGAAGAGATGCGTGAATATCGTGGAACGCTGACAGAGCCTGGAAAGAACAGTCCGTACCGTGACCGTTCGGTAGAAGAGAACTTAAGACTTTTCGAAGAGATGAAAGACGGCAAGTATCAGGACGGAGAGAAAGTCTTACGTGCAAAGATCGATATGGCATCGCCGAATATTAACATGCGTGATCCGATCATCTACCGTGTGGCTCATATGACACACCATAACACCGGAGATAAATGGTGCATCTATCCAATGTATGATTTTGCTCATCCAATCGAAGATGCGATCGAACATATCACACATTCTATCTGTACGCTGGAATTTGAAGACCACAGACCATTATATGACTGGGTTGTGAAAGAATGTGAATTTGATCCGGCACCGAGACAGATTGAATTTTCAAAGCTGTATCTGACAAATGTCGTTACAGGTAAGAGATACATTAAGAAACTGGTTATGGATGGTATCGTAGACGGATGGGATGATCCGCGACTGGTATCAATAGCAGCCCTCAGAAGAAGAGGATTCACACCGGAATCTATCAAGATGTTTGTTGAGATGTGTGGAGTATCCAAGAGCCAGAGCTCTGTAGACTATGCAATGCTTGAGTACTGTATCCGTGAGGATCTGAAGATGAAGAAACCTCGTATGATGGCAGTTCTTGATCCGATCAAACTGGTAATTGATAACTATCCGGAGGGAGAAGTTGAGTATCTGGATGTAGAGAATAACCTGGAGAATCCGGAACTTGGTATGAGAAAAGTGCCATTTAGTCGTGAGCTTTATATTGAGCGTAATGATTTTATGATCGAGCCGCCGAAGAAGTATTTCCGTCTTTTCCCTGGCAATGAAGTACGTCTGATGCATGCATATTTTGTAAAATGTGTAAGTTACGAGACGGATGCCGAAGGAAATGTAACGGTTGTTCACTGTACTTATGATCCGGAGACAAAATGTGGAACAGGATTTACCGGACGTAAAGTGAAGGGAACAATCCACTGGGTAAGTGCTCCACAGGCAAAGAAAGCAGAAGTAAGATTATATGAGAATCTGATCGATGAAGAGAAGGGTGTATATAATAAAGAAGACGGTTCCCTGAATCTGAATCCGAATTCACTGCAGATTTTAAAGGAGTGCTATGTAGAAGACAGCTTTAACGAAGCAGGTCCGTGCGACAGCTTCCAGTTTGTAAGAAACGGATATTTCTGTATCGATTCGAAAGATTCTACACCGGAGAATCTGGTATTTAACCGTATCGTATCGCTGAAGAGTTCATTTAAGCTGCCTAAAAAATAAGAAATAATGAACAGTAGAATACATTAATAAAGATACTGTGATTAAGATGGAAAAATAAAATGAATGAATTAACGATAAATCTAGACAGTCGTTCGAAGAAGCCGCTGTATGAGCAGATTTATGATTATATCAAGTCTGATATCCAGAACGGGAGGATTCCTTACGGGGAAAAACTCCCGTCTACCAGGGCTTTGGCAAAGCATCTGGAAGTCAGCCGCAGCACGGTTGAACTGGCATATGAACAATTATTATCAGAAGGATATATTGAATCTGCCCCATACCGCGGTTTTTTCGTGGCTCAGATTGATGAATTATATCAACTGAAAAAAGAAGAAAAGAAGTCCGAACGGAAAATAGAAAAGAAAAAAGTGTATCAATATGATTTCACGCCGAATGGAGTTGATCTGAACAGCTTTCCGTATAATGTGTGGCGAAAACTGTCAAAAGATATCCTGATGGATGACAGGACAGAATTATTCCGTACAGGGGATCCGCAGGGCGAATATGGTTTCCGGAGTGCTATCAGTAATTATCTGTATCAGGCGCGGGGAGTGGACTGTACACCGGATCAGGTTCTGATCGGCGCGGGGAGTGATTATATTCTGATGTTGCTTGGTATGATCCTCGGAACAGAACATATGATCGCATTTGAAGATCCGACTTATAAACAGGCATACAGAGTGATCCATACACTTGGGTATGAGACGGTTCCTGTGGCGATGGACAGACATGGTATGAAAATACAGGATCTTGAAAGTACGGGAGCTGATATTGCTTATGTAACGCCATCCCATCAGTATCCGACCGGGATTGTTATGCCGATAGGAAGAAGAATGGAGCTTTTGAAATGGGCATATGAAAAAGACGGAAGATATATTATAGAGGATGATTATGACAGTGAATTCCGCTATAAAGGGAAACCGATTCCGGCATTACAGGGATATGATGCGGAAGATAAAGTCATTTACCTTGGAACATTCTCCAAATCCATCGCACCCGCAATACGTCTGAGTTATATGGTATTGCCAAAAGATATTCTGAAAGCATATCGGAAGAAGGGAAGCTTTGTGAATTCTACGGTATCAAAAGTGGATCAGACGATCGTGCAGCACTTTATTGAAGAAGGATATTATGAACGCCATCTGAATAAGACCAGGGCGTTATATAAAAACAGGCATGATGTGTTGATCGAAGCTTTGAAACCACTGGGAGATATCTGTGAGATATCGGGGGAACATGCAGGGGTTCATATCCTGTTAACATTTAAAAACGGACAAAAAGAAAGAAATCTGATCGAGAAGGCGAAAAAAGCAGATATCCGGGTATATGGGCTTTCTGATTACCGGATTCGCAAAGATGAAAAGGAAAAAGCAACCATCCTTCTGGGATATGCGAATATGAGAGAAGAAGATATCAAAGAAGCTGTGGCAATTCTGAATCAATGCTGGAGAAAATAGAAAGTGTTTCCAACATTTTAGAAAGAAAAAAGAGCGGTATATAATATCAAACAGGGAGAATAAAAAGATTACCCTGTTGATATCATATACTGCTCTTTTATACTTGTGTATGCAAAAAGACTATTGGATACAGAAATGTCTTCTGCAGTAAAGGTAATAAATACCGATTAATCCTCGTCATCCCCGTCGTCTTCGTCAGTGTCTTCGGAAGTATCCGGAGTGTCCTTAGCATCAGCATCTTCGGAAGTATCTTCTGTGTTGTCCGCAGAGGTATCTTCTGTACTGTCATCTGCTGCATTGTCCTCTTCGGTAGTTGTTTTGGCTGCATTCAGATCGACATATCCACGGTCAACTGGTTGGAGGTCATTATCCAGATCGAAGTCTTCGTCTTCAAAATCATCGTTGAAATCATCGTCCTCATTTTTCTTTGACTTCTTTAAATAATAAACCAGACCTGCTGCGGCACTGCCGATTGCTGCAAGACCTAATAATTTTTTGCTCCATTTTGCCATGATAATCTGACTCCTTTCCGTTCTTTCCCTTATCATAGCACATATTATATGCTTTTTTCCATTAAATTAAAATAAATTATTGCAAGTTGAGAAGAAAATAAAAATATGATACACTGTATCATATCCTGGCTGTATCAGTACCAGAAGGGAGCCTGGGACGGCAAAACCCGGTGAGAATTGTATGGTCCTGGATAAAGGAGAGAAAAAGTATGAAAGAACAGAGCAAAAAGACGGTGGCAAAGAAGAAATTTTTTAAAATGGTGTTCAGCCGTGCCGGGATTTTTGTCATATTGATTCTGATACAGTTACTGGTATTCTTAGGAATTCCATACTATCTGAAAGAGTATGCAACCTTTATATACAGTGCGATGAGCGTGATGGAAATCGTTGTTCTTGTATATATCATTAATACAGAAGGGAACCCGGCATTTAAAATGACCTGGATGCTGTGTGTGATGGCACTTCCGGTTATAGGAACGGTATTTTATATCTATGTACATCTGCAGCTGGAGACGAGATTTGTACAGAACAGACTTGCGGCACTTCGTATGGAGACAGAACCTTATATGGATCAGGATGAGAAGGTTACAGAGGCACTCTGGGCAAGCAAATCGGCAAATGCACAGCTGTCTTATTATCTGTCACATCAACTTGGATTTCCGACCTACCGCAATACGGAAGTCGAATATTTCCCGGTGGGAGAGGATAAATTTGCTTCTATGATTAAAGAGCTGGAAAAAGCAGAGAAGTTCATTTTTATGGAATATTTCATTGTAGAGGAAGGAATTATGTGGGATACAATCCTGGAGATCCTGAAACGGAAAGTGAACGAAGGTGTAGAAGTCAGGTTCATGTATGATGGAATGTGTGCATTTGATCTGCTGCCGTACAGTTACCCTAAGAAACTTCAGAAATTCGGGATCAAGTGCAAAATGTCCAATAAGATCCGGCCTTTTGTGTCTACAATCCAGAATAACCGCGATCATAGAAAAATCTGTGTGATCGATGGGCAGACAGGGTATGTAGGTGGTGTGAATCTGGCTGATGAATATATCAATGAAAAAGAACGATTCGGTCACTGGAAAGATACAGCTGTTCTGTTAAGAGGAGATGCGGTCCAGAGCCTGACAATGATATTCCTGCAGATGTGGGATGTAGATATGCGTGGTGTTGAGCCTTATGGAAAATATCTTACAAAAAAAGCGGAATCACTGAATGACAGACTGGGATACGTGATCCCATATGCGGACAGTCCGTTTGACCATGAGAACGTGGGAGAAGAGGTGTATTTCCATATCCTGAATCATGCGAAGAAGTATGTGCATATCATGACTCCGTATCTGATACTGGATAATGAGATGCTGACAACACTTATACGTGCAGCCAAAAGTGGTATTGAAGTGATCATCATCATGCCGCATATTCCGGATAAATGGTATGCATTCGCGGTAGCAAAGACATATTATAAAGAATTGATTGAAGGCGGAGTGCAGATCTATGAGTATGCACCTGGATTTGTACATGCGAAAGTATTTGTATCTGATGATGATACGGCAACAGTAGGCAGTATCAATCTGGATTTCCGGAGTCTCTATCTGCATTTTGAAAACGGAGTATTTATTTATGATAATCCGGAGGTTCAGAAAGTGGAAGAAGACTTCCAGAATACCCTGGCAAAATGTCACAAAGTGACAGTGACCGAGGTGAGAAACAGAGGAGTTCTTATGAAGGTAGCCGGGCAGGTGTTAAGACTGGTTGCGCCTTTAATGTAAAGAATACAGGAAATCATATGTATTTTCTGTAAAAATATTATTGAACCAAGATAAAATGTATAGTATAATGCTTAAGGCGGTTTGATTAGACTCGCTAAAGTAGACTGATAAGTCATGTTAATAACGCAGGAGGAATGGATATGGTTAAAGCAGTAGTCGGTGCCAACTGGGGCGACGAAGGAAAAGGTAAGATTACAGATATGCTGGCTGAGCAGGCAGATATCATCGTAAGATTCCAGGGAGGCGCGAATGCAGGTCATACAATTATCAATGATTATGGAAAATTTGCATTACACACACTTCCATCAGGAGTATTTTACGGTCATACAACCAGTATTATCGGAAATGGTGTAGCACTGGATGTACCGGTGTTATTCAAGGAAGTGCAGTCTATTATCGATCAGGGAGTTCCGATGCCGAAGATTCTGGTATCTGACCGTGCTCAGATGGTAATGTCTTATCATAAGAATTTTGATGCATACGAAGAAGAGAGACTGGGAGGAAAATCTTTCGGTTCTACAAAATCTGGTATTGCACCATTTTATTCAGACAAATATGCAAAGATTGGATTCCAGGTCAGTGAATTATTTGATGATGAACTGTTAAAAGAGAAAGTTGTCCGTGTGGCAGAACAGAAGAATGTATTACTGGAGCACCTTTATCATAAACCATTGATCAATCCTGATGATTTATATAATGAACTTCAAGAATATAAAAAGATGATCGAACCATTCGTATGTGATACATCTCTTTTCCTGAACAATGCAATCAAAGAAGGAAAAGAAGTATTATTAGAAGGTCAGCTTGGATCACTGAAAGATCCGGATCACGGAATCTATCCGATGGTTACTTCATCTTCTACATTAGCAGGATATGGAGCAATCGGAGCAGGAATCCCTCCATATGAGATCAAGAAGATCGTAACTGTATGTAAAGCATACTCAAGCGCAGTAGGAGCAGGAGCGTTCGTAAGCGAGATCTTCGGTGATGAAGCAGATGAATTAAGACGCCGTGGTGGTGACGGTGGAGAATTCGGAGCAACAACAGGACGTCCGAGAAGAATGGGATGGTTTGACTGTGTAGCTTCTAAGTATGGATGCAGAATGCAGGGAAGCACAGATGTTGCATTTACAGTATTAGATGTACTTGGATACCTGGACGAGATCCCGGTATGTGTAGGATACGATATCGATGGAGAAGTAACAACAGACTTCCCGACCACACATCTGTTAGAGAAGGCAAAACCGGTTCTTAAGAAACTTCCGGGATGGAAGAGTGATATCCGTGGAATTAAGAAATACGAAGATCTTCCGGAAAACTGCAGAAACTACATTGAGTTTGTAGAAGAGCAGATCGGATACCCAATTACAATGGTATCGAATGGTCCGGAAAGACATGATATCATTTACAGAGAGTCAAAACTTTCCAAATAAGATAAAATATTTCGAATCATGAGATGAAAAACAGGGATAAAGCAGGCCATGTGTCTTTTGAAGACAGGAGAGCTGCTCTATCTCTGTTTTTTAATACCAAAGTATGAAAGAGAAGTTGCCGGTGGCAAGTTCTGTAGATTGTTATGTTTTCCTTAAGAAATTTCTTATGCTTTATTCAGATTTTTTCCATAATGTTGACACATTCTATGCATATAATGAAACCATCGTAAATATAATAATAACGTCGGTGTAATCAGACACCAGAGACGTAAGAGGGGATAAAAATAATCAAGATGGAGGTATGCACTATGAATACGAGAGACTGGACAAAAGAGGAAGCAGAAGTGATTTCAATGGAAGAATACCTTGCTAAGAGAAAGAAGATCAGAGAAGATGAAAGAAAACATAAGAAAAAAGGATCAGACGATCGCGAAGAAAGTCTGATGCCCTTTGAGTTTTATATGGTATCATCGCTTGCCTGGTCATGAGACTGTGACAACTTAGATACATCATCCGAGCTGTGGCTGTGAAAGCTGTCAGCTGAATCATCAGATGGAGTATTATGCCGGGTAAGCTTGAATACCAGCATATAACCATAGAGAAGTACCGGAAGCACAATCGTACATGCGATAGAGGCCCAGAGAAGGTCGATGGAATGCGGACTCCCGATCAGGGCAAATATTAATGTACTGAGATACATACCAAATAATAAAATGGCGGCAGCAAGTGCCAGAATACGTTTTGCATTTTTCATAATAATCATCCTTTACAATGAATCAAGACTTTAGTATATTATATAGAGAGCAGTGAAAAATTGCAAATGAATATCGTACAAAGGAGTATAGAAATATGAGTACATTATATCAGCAGTGGCAGAACATCGCTTATGACGAAACTGCAGACAGAAGTCAGTTAGAAAAATTCTGGGGAACTTATTTCCAGATTGAGAAAGAAATTTATGAAAAGCTTCTTTCTAATCCGGATGAAGTTGTAAAAGGAACAGTAAAAGAATTGGCTGAGAAATTCGGACAGGAAGTTCTGACAATGATCGGTTTCCTGGATGGTATCAATGAAAGTCTTCTGATCGAGATCGATCTTGATACAGTAGAAGAAGATACAGTAGTAAGTCTTGCATTTGACAAGGAAAGACTGTATAAGAATATGGTAGCGGCAAAAGCTGACTGGCTGTATGAACTTCCACAGTGGAAAGAGATTTTCTCAGAAGAAGAACTGAAGAAATTCTACAAAGAACAGAAGGAATCTACAACAATCCGCAAACCTAAAAAGATCGGAAGAAATGATCCATGCCCGTGCGGATCAGGAAAAAAATATAAAAAATGCTGTGGCAGATAATATTTCTGGTTACAGGTATCCTGAGTCTCATTTATTACAGTGCGGTCTGTATCGCACTGAAAAAATGGGACTCTACTTTTTCCAGATTCTGGCTGGCGACCGGAATAGTGGGAATTGCAGGGAGTGCGCTGATCCGTTTATATGGAATGCCGTGTATCGTAGAAACAATGATTGGTATTTCGGTATGTTTTCTTCTGATCGCAGAGATAAAGATCATAAAAGGAATGCACAGAAACCCTTTGGGAAAAAGAAAAGAACACTTTGAAGAAGACACAAAAACAGGACCCGCTACAAGATGGATCATTGTACTGGGAGCGCAGGTAAGAGGCCGGAAGATTACCGATTCACTGAAACGAAGACTGGACTGTGCGTCAGAGTATCTGAAAGAGCATCCGGATGTGCATGTGATCGTCTCCGGAGGACAGGGAAAAGATGAAGAAGTAACAGAAGCGTATGCAATGGCACGTTATCTGGAGTGTGAAGGGCTTGACCGCAGGCGTATTGTGCAGGAGGATGTGTCGGTAAACACACTGGAAAATCTGAAGTTTTCCAGAAACCTTATTGCAGATGTAGATACACCGGTAGGAATTGTCTCGAATAATTTCCATGTATATCGAGGGTGTGTATATGCAAAACGTGCAGGATTTAAGGAGCCGTTTCCGATACCGGCAAGCTGCCATCCATTATTATTCCCAAATTATTTTGTGCGGGAATGTTTTGCGGTCTGGAAACTGTGGCTGAAAAAATATTGACAAAGCAAAATGCCGTGTTATAATGAAAATGTATGAGAAAACACGTTGAAGAGAAGAGTAGGCTGGGAAAGAAATGCCAGAGAGAGAAGCCACGGGCTGAAAGCTTCTTATTTTGGAACCTTCTGAAAACTACCTCTGAGTGGCTGCAAAACAGTCCGGTGATTCCGTTATCGTCATAATTAAGAGGTTCTGGCATAAAAGTCTTTGGTGAATAATATAGAGACTGTGAAGTGTCAGTTCAAACAGGGTGGAACCGCGAGATAACTCGTCCCTTACAGTGATTATCTGTAAGGGGCTTTTTTTTTCGCCACGCGTTCGTAAGGAGTGGCCAGTGGCAGGTCCTGTAGATGTCATGCGTTTAGAAAAAAGCAGCAGATTACGGATGATTGCTGAACGGGCAGGAAAGAAGATACATGCCCGAGGATAGGATATAAAAATAAAAAGAGAGGACATGATAATTATGAAAATTACATTAAAAGATGGATCTTTCAAAGAGTACGAAGGAAGTATGTCAGTACTGGATATCACAAAAGATATCAGCGAAGGTCTGGCAAGAGTGGCGACTTCTGCAAGAGTTAATGGTGAAGTAGTAGATCTCAGACACGTTGTAAGCGAAGATTGTGAACTGGAGATTCTTACATTTGATAATGAAGAAGGAAAGGGTGCATTCTGGCATACAACATCTCACATCATGGCACAGGCGATCAAACGTCTGTATCCAGATACAAAGCTTGCAATCGGACCATCAATCGAGAATGGATTCTACTATGATGTAGACCGCGAGACACCATTTGTAGCAGAAGATCTGGAAAAGATTGAAAAAGAGATGAAGAAGATCGTCAAAGAGGCTCTTCCGATCGAAAGATTTACAAAGACAAGAGAAGAAGCAATCGCATATTTCAAAGAAAAAGACGAACCATATAAAGTAGAGTTGATCGAAGATCTCCCGGAAGGAGAAGAGATCAGCTTTTATCAGCAGGGAGAATTTGTTGATTTATGTGCAGGACCACACCTGATGACAACAAAGCCTGTAAAAGCATTCAAGCTTACAAGCCTTGCAGGTGCTTACTGGAGAGGCAGCGAAAAGAACAAGATGCTTACAAGAATCTACGGTATCTCTTATCCGAAGAAAGCACTGTTAGACGAATATCTGACCATGCTTGAAGAAGCAAAAAGACGTGACCACAGAAAACTTGGTAAAGAACTTGGACTTTTCATGATGTGCGAAGAAGGTCCTGGATTCCCGTTCTTCCTTCCAAAGGGAATGGTTCTTAAGAATACACTGCTTGACTACTGGAGAGAACTTCACAAAAAAGCAGGTTATGTAGAAGTATCTACACCAATTATCTTAAGCAGACACCTCTGGGAGACATCCGGACACTGGGATCACTATAAAGAGAATATGTACACAACACAGATCGATGGAGAGGACTTTGCAATTAAGCCAATGAACTGTCCGGGTGGAATGCTTGTATACAAAGCAGAACCGCGTTCATATAAAGATCTTCCGCTTCGTGTCGGAGAACTCGGATTGGTTCACCGTCATGAAAAATCAGGACAGTTACATGGTCTGATGCGTGTACGCTGTTTCACACAGGATGATGCACATATCTTCATGATGCCGGAACAGATCCGTGACGAGATCAAAGGTGTTGTAGCTCTGATCGATGAGGTATATCAGTTGTTCGGATTCAAATATCACGTAGAACTTTCCACACGTCCGGAAGACAGCATGGGAAGTGATGAAGACTGGGAACTTGCAACAGAAGGTCTTCGTGGTGCGCTTAATGACCTTGGTCTTGACTATGTGGTAAATGAAGGAGACGGAGCATTCTACGGACCGAAGATCGACTTCCATCTGACAGACTCTATCGGAAGAACATGGCAGTGCGGAACTATCCAGCTGGATATGCAGCTTCCACAGAGATTCGAACTGGAATACACAGGAG